>Ga0307507_10010338_pt1 | contig 12085 bp, 4 predicted proteins | sample 7_EM_MG_FD_207223 | JGI IMG/M metagenome (GOLD analysis project Ga0307507, IMG submission 207223) | Populus trichocarpa ectomycorrhiza microbial communities from riparian zone in the Pacific Northwest, United States - 7_EM | ecosystem: Host-associated > Plants > Roots > Unclassified | place... | reverse complement strand
TTTTTTTGCTTCTACATGCTTTTTTTAATAATATTTTTCACCGATTTCATTATTCAAAATTAAATTCATTGATGATTGAGCTTTTTGATTTAATCCAGGTTCAAGATTTTATGGGTTGCGACTTTTAGAAATTGGACGTGGTTTAAGAGGTTTGTCTGAGTTTTTTTTTTTTAAGATGATGTTTTCTTATTTCTTATCCTTCTTTTTTTTATGTTGTTTTTATTATTTTTTTTCATTTGTCTTTTGTTGAGTTGCCCTCTTGCAATTTTTCTCAATTTAACTCTATATTATTTTTTAATTTATGAATAATCTATCAAATTATAAATATTTTTTAATTTCACCCCTATGATGTTTTAATCTTTCAAATATAATCCTCATTATGCTAATTGCTATTTATGTTGTCTACGATCATTTTAATTTGTTTTTTAAATTTCATCCTCCTAAAGCTTTTTTTTGATAAATTTATCCCATTTTTTTTTGTTTTTCTATTGATAATTTTTTCATCATTCAAAATTAAATTTATTGAGAATTGATCTTTTTAATTGGACCCGATCCAAAAGTTCATGAGTTGTGAGTTCTAGAGATTAGATCAGGTTTAAAAGATTTGCTCGAGTTTATATTTTTTTTCTTTTTTTAAGCAGGTGTTTTCTAATTTTTTTAATCCTTTTTATGGCTTTTTTTTTCAAATTTTTTCAATCCATTTAGCCCTCTATAGTTTTTTTTTATTTCACCTCTTATCATTTTTTAATCTATAAATAATCTATTAAATTACAAATATTTTTCAATTTAACATTTTTATGGCTTTTTTTTTCAAATTTTTTCAATCCATTTAGCCCTCTATAGTTTTTTTTTTTGTTATTTCATCTCTTATCATTTTTTAATCTATAAATAATCTAATAAATTACAAATATTTTTCAATTTAACCCTATGTGATTTTTTAATCTTTCAAGTAAATTGTTATTTATTCTTTTTGTAATCATTTTATTTTGTTTTTAGATTTCACTCTCCTTTATCTTTTTTTTTTTGTTAAATTTTATCCATTTAGCCCTCTATAGTTTTTTTTTGTTATTTCACCTTTTATCATTTTTTAATTCATAAATAATCTATTAAATTATAAATATATTTTAATTCCACCCCTGTGATTTTTTAATCTATCAAATACGATCTTCATTCTATTAATTGTTTTTTTTTTTGTAATCATTTTTTTTTTAGATTTCACTCTCCTTGTGCTTTTTTTTTGTTAAATTTTATCCTTATTATTTTTTTTCACAATTACATTCTTTAAAATTAAATTTTTTACTTTTGCTGGTTGAAAAGAAATGGAGTGCAGCAAATTCAGAAGGTTTTGTAAGATAACCAAGATGAGGAATCAGAGTTGAATCCTCATGTTAATATAATGAAGATACACAGTACAATGTGGTAATACGATTCAAGAGAGAATCTGCCAGCAAGCATTTGGGATATATGGCTGAAAGAATTTACACTTCCTCCGTGGCTTGCCTTCTTGCCTCCTCTTCAGCTTTAATCCAAGCCGCCTGAAATACGGAAGAACCAAACATGAAAATTTCAACAAGACTGGAAAAAAATCCCACGAATAGTATAGGCTAAAAAAATGTGAGAACTTGCCTTTTCCTTTTCAAGTTTGGAGAGATGTGGGCGAATGGAGTTTCCTAAACTTAAGCCTCCCCATGCTTCTTGCAACTCTCTCTCCCTTGCTTCTCTACGAGATACAGAGAGCCTAGCTGGCACTTCTCCAGATTGCTGAGCAGAAGCCATCTTCTCTCTTTCGAGCCTTGATTTTTGTTTAACCAAAATTTGGTCCAAATCACCTTCATTTGTCTGCGTAAGCACTTTTCTGCCACTTCTTTTCACATTCATCTCTTCTTGGTTTAGACTCGATGCCGTTTTCTCTTTCTCTAGTCTAGAGACACGCTTGACCAGAACTCTGTCCAGGCCCTCACAACCTGCAGTAACATTTCCTCCATATTTGTTTTGGTGCCTGTAATTTCCACAGTTGCTTCCCGATGACAATGCTTGCATTTTCTCTCCTTCCAGTATATTCTCTTCTTTATTCAAGTCCACATTTTCCTTCTCTACTCTGCCTTTCTCAACTGATTCATTTTTCTTTCTGTTCTTTGCTTCCTGAACCTCCTTTTCTAGTCTTGAAACATGTTTTACCAGAAACTTATCCAGGCTTGGTACTTCTGGAACATCTTTTCTTTGACCATTAATTGCTCCTCCGAGGTCCTTGCCATCCATGTCAAATGTTTTTCCTGAGTTTTTTCTTATCTCTAGAACTTCCTTTTCAAGCTTTGACGGATGCTTAATCAATATACTTCCCAGGTCAGAAATGCCCTCGGATGTAATCAAGTCACTGACCGGTTTCTTCGAAATAATTTCAAAACTTTTTCTTGAATGCTTCTTTGCTTCTTCAATCTCCTTTTCTAACTTTGAGGAATGCTTCATAAGAATACTTCCGAGATCAGGAATGCTCTTAGATGTCTTCTTACCATCTATATTGACCTTTCCATCACCAGTTTTATCCGTATTCCCTTGATTCCCAGCCTTGAGTTCATTCCTCCTCCTATCCTTAGCTTCTTGCACCTCTCTTTCAAGTTTTGACATATGCTTGACCAAGAACTTGTCTAGACTTGGGAGTCCCAACCGAACCTCGTTCCTTCTCATTGTTCCTGAACCAACAGAAGACATTCTTCGGGGAAGGTTAAGTGCTTGACTTGAGGTATAATCAGCAGCAAAGACTGGATCATGCACCTTACTGTTTTCTACTTCTGCCAAGGCAGCATTTAAACCGCATGTAGCAACGATAGTTGCCAAAGAAGAAAGTTCGTCTTCATTCAAACATCTAAGCCTCTCAAGCATCACATCCACAAGCTTGATCATATCCAACTTGTCCAAAGACTGTCTTCTCTTATATTTACTGATTCTTGTCCCAGGACTGGGAAACTTACAATCCATGTCTTTAGATATCAGTTCAAATTCTGACCCAGACTCTGATTCACACTCTGAAAATTCAGAATTACTATCATCCATATCTGGATTCTGACTGATTTTTCGCAGCAGATCTTTGAATTCTTCTTTGTTAAAAGTAGGACAGTTTGCAAGCTTGGTGAATGCAGTTTTGACCGCTGCAGCTACTTGTTTATCTACCTCAAATACAGTTGCAAAAGATGCTGTGACCGTATGAGCAGTAGGCCCCCCTACATTAACAGTAGATTTTTGAACTTGACAAGACATCCGAGGACTATTTGGTATATCGAACATGATTACTTCCATAGCTTTTGCAGCTTCAAAAGCTTCGGCTGCATTTTTCTCTGCTTTAAGCAGCAGTTCTTCTGCTTCTTTACTCTGGATCCTGAAATACTAACCAATAAGCTCAGTGCAAGAATGGAAAACCTCACAATATTTCAAATCCTCTGGGCATTGAAAAGTTTACCTGGCAGCTTTTAGTATCCGACACCAAGATGCTTCCACCAGTGCAGCTTTTCGAGCCTCCACCGCTTTGTTTGCAGCCTCTCTTGCTTCAATTTTCTCTCTCAAGACTCTAGAATAATGTGGGTTTGAATCACCAAGCGCCTCATCAAGAGTCATATTCATCCCATCCAATTCCTGGTCCAATATACAAATCAGTTGTCATAAAAAAAGATGCGTGTTGACAGTTTGTTTTTTTCCCAGGGGTGGGGATAGGAGAAAATACAGTAAGCACATGACACAACCAACCTGCAGCATTTTGATTTTCCTCTGCAAGTAGGAGTCCCCCTTCTTGCGTGGGAACCAGTTGATAGGAGAATTCTTACGGTGAGAAGGCTTCTTAATCTGGGATGTAAATTTGCTTAGAGAATTCAATGCTGATTGGCCAGTCCCTTTTGGCGATTTATTCTGCAATATTCAAGAGCGTGAAATGAAAACATCACAATTAACCTCCACAAATTTCAATTATCAGAATAAGAAAATCATCCACCATTACCAAAATCACATATATACCCGAACATGCTGCTGCTGCCCTAAATGACAACAAATGTATTGATGAAATGGTGAACCATTAACTTAGAAATTAAAACTTAGTACTGGCCATTGGATCAAAGAACACAAGTTAAAAGGAGAGACACTACTCACTACTGAATTCCAGTACTTTAGTTTTTTTTTATCAGTTGAATTTTTATCCAAGAAAGAATTAAACAAATCGCAACATTCTTTGATTAATGTTAGAGTTTCTAGAGTTCTAATCAATTCCAACTTTCTTTGAAACATCAAGAAAAGAAATCGAAACAACAACAAACAAGACCAAATTCTCTTCTTCCGAGGATTTTAAGCTTTTGATTCCATTCAAATTAAAATTCAATACAAATTAACAAGAAAATCCAAGAACCCTAAATCTTGAAAAACAACAAAAACGAAAAGGATTTACCTTCCCGATCTTAGAACCCGAAGAAACCTTCTCCCGCGAATCACATTCCTTGTTAACAGGATCAAGAACAAAACTGTCGCTGCTGTGCTTGTCTAACACAGAGATGCATCCCAAATCTAAGCACCCGAGATCCATTGATTGCTGAATTGTACAATTAAATCTCTTGAAAATTGTAAATTCAAAAATATTAAAAAGAATTTACTTGTCAGTCTTATGCTTATTAGTTAGGAGATATTTTGGGTTTTGAGAGATGGAAATGAAAGAAGAAAATTGTTTATTTTTTAGGGGATGTGATTTTATGAAAAATAAATTATGCTAATGTAAATCGTTTTTTTAAAAAAATAAAGAAATAAAAGTAGCCGTTACGGCTGGAGGTTGTTGGTCTCTAACGGCTAGTTTTAATTAAATCTGGATTTGAGTAATTATCTGGTGTATTTGGAGTATGGTGACGCTCATGGTTTCTTACTTGTAGCCTGACACGAGATCATACGTGTGTATAATATTTTTTAGAATGTGATTTTTTAAAAATAAATTCAATAAAATTAACATTATTATTATAGAAAAAACTAAATGCTGTCATAATATTTTTTTTTCATTCTAATTATTAATTTTTGCCAAATTTTTTATGGTCAAATTAATGGTCATTAAAAAAAGAGAGGATATAATTGTAAAATAGAAGATCAAAGTGTGGAAAAACATGGAAAATAATTAGCAACTTCAAAGTTTGTGTACAAAGTTCACTTTGGTCTTTCTACTTTGCTATTTCTAACTTTTTGGTCCATGTGGTGTTTGAAAAATCAATATTGGTTCAAATTTTTTTATTTATTTATTTTTATAATCTAAGAAAGAAAAGAGAGAGTCAATAAATTTAGATTGAAGAGAAAAAGTTTGAACTGACATTGATTTTGATTATAAAAAATATTAATTTTGATGTTAAAAGATTTCATTTGATGATAAGAGTTTTACTATGGTATTTTTTGGCATTCTCATGAGATGAAAAATTTAAGCTCAAAAAAATTTTAAAATTCGAATTAATTTTAAATTTATTAAGATTTTTAGAGTGTTTTCTAAATGTTTTAAAATTAAAATAGATTAAAAATCTATTTTTTTTTAGCATAAAATACACCAACCCAATTTTTCCGGTGACCCTCCCGTCATTGGAAACTTTTGGTTACAAATAATACATCGCCTGCATCTTTTTTCTATTTTAAAAAAATAAAGGGTTATCCACCTCTTAATATAAAAAAATGAAGAGGCCTAGTGCGCCGATCAAGTTTCTTTTTAATAGTCCGGGCACGCCTAGCCTTACATGTTTCCCCCTTTTTTCTTTCACTGTATTTTACATTATTGATCCATTCAAATAGATTGCATACAAAATAATTTGGATTTTTTTTAATACCATTTGAAATTCAATTTTTTGTAGAAAATCATATGCGTACTTTTTTTTTGCACAGCCCTTCAAGATTCTTCTTTTTTTAAAAAAAATTATTTAATTGTTGTGTTTTTTTTCATGAAATTTTATAACATTAGCCGATGTTTTTTTGTGGCAACACTTCACATTAGTTGTCTCATGATAAAAAAAAAAATTGACTCTCAATGAAAGAATTTCTTGCTGCTACAATTTTTTTTTTTTTTAGATTTTGTTGCAAACGGCTACACTTTTTTTTCTAAAAATTTTTTTACCCGTCCTGTAGCAGAGCAGCCAGGCCCGGTTTATTACATATCCTGTGTTCAGAAATTAGAACCGGACCTTGCCAATTATAGCATGTAAAAATAGAAAATATATACCTCATCTGCTTGCAGCATTCTCACCCCTCTTTTTCTGGTATGTGCACAAAAAACAACTTGAATTTAGTCTGGCACTTCTTGTTTTTGCATTTCTTTTGACATGATAACCAGAGAAATATAGAAGTCTTCCAGTGTGGTAAAATAATGCACCGATAAAAATCTCTTCATTTTTCACTTATAAACTAACCTCCGGGCGCCAGAGTACATGAAATTGTTCATATTGAGTGATGCAATTGATAGTGTGTTTCCACAAAGGTGTTACAACGACTGCAACAGATGATGGGGAATCGCAGGTTAGTAATATATCTATTCATCCCTAGTCCATATTTGATCTCTAATCCACTTTGTTGCCACCCATTTCACCCCTTTGATGACTGGACAGCTTCCGTGAAGAGATGTCTGCAAAAGCGTAGCGCACATGGGTGAGAAATCACATGCAGAAACTAGAGTACCAATAGCTAAACTAGTCATTATAGATTGAGAAATAAAAGTTTCCAAAAACCATGGCTAATGCTCTACGACAATTCCCTCCCCCGCATACTAATTCCTTCAGAATAAAATGAACTAAAGAGGGGAAAATCATGCGGCGCAAATCATCCAGCTAAGGCGGGCATGCAGAATGACAAGAATGCGTTTCGGTTCAACACAGTACACCCAAAACAACCTTGAAAGAATAGCATGACAAAACACCATTCAAGTGAGGAGGTTTTCTGCTATATTCTCTATCCTAACATAACAAGAAGTAGAATGCAGAGTTACATAAAGAACGTTTTCAAAAACGTTATGGGTTTGACACTATGCTTAGCATCACCATTTAACCAACTTTCATGGACCAATTTATTGGAAAACTCTTAAGTTACATACTTAAACATGTCAACATAACAAGTAAAATGCATAGTTGTACACGTATTATTATGGGGTGAAAATGATCGGACAAAAAAAAAATTACCGGATCAATTGTGCCATTTGGAAACAATGAGTAAAATAGAAGCCCATCACCTTGCCGAGGCTTCACTTTCAAACCAACACATTGTTTGTAATCAAAACCAGGACTTACTGCAGAGCCATTCTATAAATTGAACCAGTAGGGTGGTTACTATCAGTATGAAAATGATTCAAATCGTAAAGCAACAAAAAGACACAGAATTTGGTCAAATACCTCGAAGGGGAACATGGTTTCTCCACCTTCTTCCACATTAGACAGATACAGCAAGAAAGAAGCAGTCTGCATGATGGTGAATCAATCACAAATTTATAATATTTATTGCAATAACACTTTCACAGTTACAGCAAGATCACATGTTTAATTTTAAGAAAACAACAATCTTTGAGAACAATATAACATACTGTGAAGTAAATACCTTGTAAGCAATTGAGAACAATATAAAAAAGCTTCAAATATGATTTTGGGTATGATGCCATGCTAGAACGACTGAAATGACAACTAGAAAGGAAAGGCATGGAAAGAAAATGATGGCATGCAAGAAAGCGATCTGATTTAATGAACTGCCAATTTGGTACAGCATTCTACATGTAGTGGCGAGGGAGTGGTAAATTAAACATTCAAGATGCTATGGAGGTGCTTGTTATGTACCCTTTGGCTCGACTGTTGACCATATTCGTCTGGGTTAAACGCATCATAATGCGAATCATACTTCTGCCCGATTTCATAACGCAAGATATTAAATGCCTGCAACAGGGTGATATCCACTCAGACAAACATAGAAATGACCTGTAAAGAAAGGTTAATTATTTTCAAATTTTAAATGCAAGGGGACATCATATCAAATACTTGATTAGATAAGAATTATTAACTGAAAAAGATCAAATCAGGCTCACGAGAAAATATATGATGTTATTCTAACATCACACATCCAAAATATCAGAGATGCCAGCCTGGGCTCCAGGTAGCACATATAGGAGGAAAAGCAAAAGTAGAGGGATCAGATTTCACATGCATTTGCTAGCATTTCAAAAGCATTAGACTTTATTTTAGACCGTCAAGGTAACTGTTAATTGACTATATAAATCTACCCAAAACATGGTTCCTCATTATCTCCAACTTTCCCTTTTCAACTAAAAGACTACAGGGAAACTAGAATAGGGTTTATAATCATGTTGAGTTGCAGATTCTGGAATCAGGGTCCCTAACTTCTTTTCTGAAAGCATAAGACACATCTAGATTGCTTATAGCCTTGTACCATTTCTGAAATAAAATGGCGAGCAAGTGCCATGGAAACAGGGCTTAATTGGGCCAATCAATGAAGTCATCAGAAAGAAAGGTAAGCAAGTGACTAGCTAAAACAGGTGTTAATAAAAGCTAGTCTTTTCTGTTAGTTTTTCAATTTTCCTTAGTATTTTCAAGTTCGTGGCATGTTGAAAGAAAACTGACCTGCTAAAACAGTCTCTCTCAGAGGTAAGTTGTGATATCATTTGAAAATCTCTCCGATTTTCTCATATGCATCCTTAACATTGTTGAGAGTTATTTTAACCATTTAATCTGCTAGTAATGAACATCTAAATTGCAGCAGTGTTTTTTTTTCTTTAACTTTTACCAATGTGCGTGATTTAGTTATCAAAGGCCCATGAGCATGATACCAAACAACTTGTATGTGTGTTGCTCATAAACAATTGTCGTTTAAAAAAAAAGCAGGAGAATACCTGGTTCTCTTGAAGAACAAATATTTAGAAAATCGCTAGACAGTGTTTCTTTTTATATAAAAAAAAATCAGAACAAAAGAGAGTCAGTGATCCATCAGATTCTATAATCTGGAACATTAGGTTACATAATGTCATAAAGTATTAACAACTGTTGATTGAGTCATATTTAAATAAGTTATTGCCTTAAGCTTTACTAAAAGAAAGAGAAACAAGTAAACACACGGATATGGAAAGTAGTATACTACCTATTACATAATTATTATCACAACCCTATGAATTCCAGCCCCAAATAAAAGCCAAAAAAAAAAAGGACATTATAACAGCAAGAAAATACCTCTCCATGGGATTGCGGGATCATTGTAGCCTTTGCAATTTTCTTCTCGATGAAGTCCAAGGTCCCAGTTTCATCTTCTGATCCACTAACAAATGATCCTGAACTGTTTTCATGAGTTGTAAGATAAGGACATGGTGCATTGCACATAAAAGGGAAATGAAAAAGAAATGATTTACCTTGTTCTAGTGTCTTTGGTACTCTCAGCAGTTTCTCCCTTTCGCAAAGCTAGTGTAGATGGTTTTAATTTAGACTCAACCATTTTGATTATGCTTTCGCATTGTTCGGGAGTCGCAAACTTCGGAAAATAAAGTGCTCTTGGTTTCCAACTTAATACCTGAAACCATGTATAAAAAAGATGCGCAAACAAATTAGAATATCATTCAAAGCATTTCTAATTAAGCAAAAAAATAAAAATAAAAATTACAGCCTATCCATTCCCTCTCTCACGAAAACATTGGTTTATTTACAAGATTGAAACTCTTCTTTTCCTTTCAGTGCATCATTTTCTGTTTTATTTCTTACCCACCAACACCATCTCCAAAGAGCCATAAATCTTTCCACAGTTCGATATTTTCATTTTAATAATCTTATTTGCCATCATTTCAATAAACAAAAATAAAATTATTTTCCTTTATGGGAATTAATCAAGCTAAGACTTCTAAATAATTTACCAAAAAACTATGATCCAATGAAAACTACCACAAATCTATCTCACATCAAACTCCAATAACCTAACTTGATTTTAAGTCCAACTCTCCAATAAATCCCCAATCTAATACTAACCCAAAAACTTTTCAAACTTGAATTACCTGAAAAGGAATGGATTCAACGGAAGCTTCTCCAGTAACCCCATGCGGCATCGTATCATGATCCCCTTCAGCTACTTCAAGCATTCTTAACCTCGGTCTAGTAACAGGTACATCCTGAAAAACCATAACTAAACAATAATCACCCTCTAATCAGAGTAATTAATTAAAGCACAGAATCAACGCACGCAGAGAGAGAGGCACTCACGTGGGGGAAGAAAATGGAACTGTAGAAACCGGCAAGAAAGAACAAAGAACAAAGAATAATTGCAGCTGGTAACCCCAGTTTTCTTTTTGATCGTTTCGTTTTGATTTTCATTTATGAGTCTTGTTGTTTTGGGTTGTGTTCCGTCGATCTTGAAAAACGAAACAGTTTTTTTCTGGAATAATTGAAAGAGTTACATGAATTTTTGTATTTAGAATTTATTATGAATATTAATTTAAATTCCGAATTTAATATATAAAAAAATGCAAAAGTAAGATATTATTGTTTCTTTCAAAAACTTTTATTTGCATCAATTCTTATTAAAATATCATCGTTTGTTTTTTTGTTGTCGACTGATTTTTCTTATTAGTTTTTTTAATCTTACTCATAATTAATGGGTTTTTTTTTTTTTGGTAATGTGCGTGGATGATGATTGAATATTTTTTTAACAAATTTTATTTTTTAATTCTTTTCAGTAGATAATTAATATGAAATAGATTTATTTATATTTTTCAAAACATTTATATTTTATATCAAATTAAATAAAAATATTTTTTAGTATTTTATTTCAAATATAAAAAATATAATAAGTTATTAATTAAATTTGAATTTATTTATAAATTAAATTTAATTAAACATGTGATAAATAAAATAAAAGTGATTTTTGGGATTGATTGTGTGTTTTGTTTTTTGCGCGTTAATGGCGGGAAAGGAGGGTTTTTTTTTTTTTTTCCTTTCCTTGGCTTTGACGTCACGGGGGCGGGAAACAGGTGGTTAGTGCAGGACAATGGGAAGTGTAATCTGGTGAGGCGACCGCAACACAAATTAGTGCAAGTGAAGTTCAACGTTGGATTTTTGGTTTTCTTTGAATTTGATTTGCTACTCGATTATCCAAACTTGTGCAGTCATGGCCCACATGACCATAGTTGTCTGTGAAAATAATGTCTAATTTGTTTATTTTTGTTTTTAAAAAATATTTTTTTATTTGTTTAAATTTTTTTTTTTATATATTTTCAACTTGCTTTGATACCATGATGTTAACAATAAATAAATAAAATAAAATAAATATATTTTAAAAAATAATAATCATTAAAATATCATTAAAATTGATATTTTATCTTAATCACTCAATGGAATGACTTTTTATCCTCTCTTTTATTTTTGTCAATAAAAAATCTTTCTTTGTTTTTATCGTCACTTTATAAAGTTATAATCTCCCTTTGTGAAAAAAAAAATCCAAAAATTAGTATTCTATGAATCATTCATATAGTTTCTTCTTTTTCTTCTTCATAATCTTAAATTATCAAGTTTTTTATTTATTTATAAATTAAGATCTTGTATTTAAAATATGTCTCATGTTTTTCTTAGCTAAGTAAAAGATATAAATTCCGATGGATAGTTTTGGGATGTTTTAGCACAAAGAGCATAGAATTAGCTTATAGAACATGTCGCGAGGTTTGTGTTGGTTCAGATATGTAATTGCATAAGATAACAAATCCAGATCTGAGATCTAAAAGGTCAGTTTGATTTTTTTGTTATTCACTTTTTATTTACAGATATTGTGTTTGAAGATAAAATAACATATTGTTGGGAGTAGCACAGTTTAATTAGTAGCACAACCCCCAATAACATAATCAATTGAAATTGATCCAAAATATACTTGTAGGCTTTTCATATAATCTAGATATAAAATATCTATATTCAATTGATATATTTGTAATATTATAATAAAAATTAAATGCTATGGAAATCACTGTATATTATACAAGAGATATTTTTATTGTAGATTTTAATATTAATTTTACTTTTAATTTTTTATCTTTTCATAAGATATTTCTTTGATTTTTTTAACGAATGGGTGGCGT
>Ga0307507_10010336_pt1 | contig 12086 bp, 6 predicted proteins | sample 7_EM_MG_FD_207223 | JGI IMG/M metagenome (GOLD analysis project Ga0307507, IMG submission 207223) | Populus trichocarpa ectomycorrhiza microbial communities from riparian zone in the Pacific Northwest, United States - 7_EM | ecosystem: Host-associated > Plants > Roots > Unclassified | place... | reverse complement strand
TTTTGTAAAAGTGTAGATTTATAGGACAAATATATATAAAATATAAATATACACTGCAACTTTTAGTCATGTAATATACCTGGAGTTTACATGACTAATAGTCTGTTACATATGGGTGACTGAAGTGGGAATGTCTAATTCCCTGGCAATTATATAATTTCTTTGTTCCTGTTTCCTTATGTCACAATGAGCTTTCAACAACATTAAATCATTGCCTCATCATTGTTGCCACAGCAAAACAGGGTTAATCTTTATCTTCCTACCCCGGCAACAACATTTTCTTTTTATCACTCATTTCAACAAAGATCATGAGCAAGAAAATTTTAATTCTATTTAACTGATCATTTTTGTCACAAATGTGGAATAAAAGATTTAACATAGTTATTTACTATTTGCTACCTCTTTACCTGGTGACAAAAGCTGTTTGCCCCTTGTGGGTGTGATAAGACAAATTAGGTCTGATAAGATTAGTTTATTGAGTTTAAAATAAGTTTACTCAAGTCCAATGAGAACCACCTAGGGCTTGTTTTGCATGCACACAACCACAGTCACTGTGTCCGCTGACATGTGACTAAGAGCTGCTGCTCAACTTGTGTCTGAGTCAATCCATGCTTGGATCAACATTCATGTGTGACATATATATTTTTACATTCACCTATGGCTGAGGAGTGAGACAAGAGTTCTCCTTTCTGCAAGGCTCTTGTCTCAACACTCACTCCCTCAGCCAGGTATGTTTTCACTTATCAGAAGGCTCTTGTTAAAAAAGCTCACTCCATCAACACAGTATTATATTTGTGTCTTTTTGTCAATACATAATACTCTGTATCCATCATTCCTCAAATATCTCCTATGAGTGATAACCATGCAAGACTCTTTGCATCTGCAGTACCAGGGAATGGATCCTCCAATACTTTTGGAGAGAATGGGAGTGATGACAGAGAAGCCAACAATATTGGACAGACTGGAGGTGTCGGGCGATACACCCCTGAACTTCCAGACATCAGATGAGATGCAACCAGCCCTATTGGAGAGGCTGGGGATGACAATGAGGGAAACTCAGACAAGGACCATGGAGAATGATTATCTCCTGACAAACCAAGTGCAGGGGGACAAGGCGATATCGAAGAAGAGTCCATCAAACACATGGACAATATCGTTGAGAGTTTCAGGTGCAACAAAATTACAAAGCTCAAGGCCCTCTCCAAGATCATATCAATCCTTGACATCAATCCATTGAGAACCGAATGAGCAAAGGATGCAGCTGTTGAATATTACGCAAAGACGCTTGACGAAATTCAAACCCTCTCTTCTTCAGCGATTAGGAGAGGAGAAGTTGCAAGAGGAGCACTGGAATCTGGAGGGGATCATCACAAATCGACCCAACCTGGAGGACACATCAATCTGGATGCCAAAATTGATGAACTCATCTCACAACTCAGTTGAGAATCTAAGAATTTGAAGAAACACTCTTCAGGAAGTGCTTCCAATGATGATGGTGATCTCGATGGAGCTTCCAATAAGAGACAGAGAGTTTTTGAATCCGAAATGCTGTGGTTCACCAGAGAAGAGGAAGCCAGACGAAGTGGCAACAAAGACTGTGAGGAATCACGCAGAATACTCCACCTCTTCACTCGTGACTACAAAGTCATTAAACAATAGATTCAGACTTCCCGAACTGTGCCTCAGGGATTCCCAGCATCTGAGTGGGATAATATCATCTGAGGACAACCAGTCAACATCGATGCAGTGTTCTCATCACTGCACCACATTTCAGCTCCTAAAGAGAACATTGGATGTGTGGGCCTTACTGAAATCTCCCTCAGTAGATCTGAACCAGCAAAGAAAGTCCAAATGAGTGGCAAGTGGACCAGCACCTGGAACACCATCATCAAAGCGACTAAATTCACTTTCCCTCACAGGGAACAAGAGCTTAGAGAATACAGCGAGTACATTGAAGGACATTTCTCAGCTAAAATCTCAGCCTCTCATTGACGGATCATCCTCTATGATATCGCAATCCACAACAAGGTCGGGGGGAGGGCAGAACACTTTGCTCACAGACACACACCACTTTTCCAGGTTCTATTCAGCTATTGTTGTGCCTGATGGAATCAAGTCTGATCATGCAAGGCTGGGGACAAAACACTCATCTGGAAAAACCAACTCAAAAACTGAAATCTGCAATCGCTTCAACTTGCCCAATGGTTGCAGGAACTCATCTGATGACTGCCGTTTCTGACACACCTGCAAATGATGCAAATGTTTGGGTCATGGGAAAGAATCTTGCAATGTCAAAGAGAGTTCTAACACATGAACTTTGCCCCAAATACCTCAGATATAACATATGGGATAGTGGTGAACATTTCTCCCAGTCTTCTGCTGATTGGACAGAAACAGCTTCACCACTACCACCCATCCCAGAATCTGAATTAGTGAACCCAGTCGTCACGAACACAATCAATGAGAACTGACACCTCTTTGATATTGTCACACCTATCTTCGTCAACCAATTCGAAGAGCTTCTTGAGTCCCATCCCAACCAACCATTCATCAAATCTGTCTGCCATGGTCTTCGTGAAGCTTTCTGGCCATGGGCCGATACCCATATCAGAGACTACCCAGACACTGTTGATTTTTTGCTATCTGAGCCTGATAATCCTGAAGAAGCGGCATTTTTGTGAAATCAGAGAGACCATGAAGTCTTCAAGGGTTGTTTTTCCGAATCCTTTGGAGACAAACTGCTCCCTGGCATGTACTGCATGCCAATCTTTGCTGTTCCGAAACCTCATTCAACAGATCTATGAATGGTCACAGATCAGAGTGCAGGAAAATATTCTCTCAACAGCATGATCCCTAGGGAAGACATCATGGGCTACCCCCTTGATAACCTCCAACACCTAGGCGAGTTTCTCCTCTCCATGCATCACCAAGCACCTGATTCTCCTTGCATCCTATACAAATCCGATGTTGCTGAAGCATACAGACTTCTCCCAGTACATCCATATTGGCAGATAAAGCAAGTAAATCAGATAGCGGGGTCCCTCCATGTCAACAGAAACAATGTGTTTGGAGGTCGTGCATCTGGGTGCAACTGGATAGCATTCATGTCTTTGGTTTCATGGATAGCCAAGAAGAAACGAAACATTGAGCTCCTGGGTACTTATGCGGATGACTCTTTCAGCCCTGATTATGCCACCAATGTCACCTGGTATGCACCATATCACAAATTCTTGCTGAAGAATCAAGTTAAACTTTTAGAGTTATGGGATGAGATAAACTTACCACACAAAGACACCAAACAGGTATATGGCTCAACACTCACCATCATAGGGATTGAAGTTGATGCCAATGCGTTGTCAATGATGATGCCAGCCAATACCTTGAAAGAATTGACCTTAGCCATTCGAGAGTTCATTGGCACAAATTGCAAATTCACGCTATGTGAATGGCAGAGACTAGCAGGGTGGATCAATTGGAGTCTCAATGTTTTCCCCCTGCTTCGACCTGCCCTTAATAACTTTTATGCCAAAATCACTGGTAAATGTGCACCCAACAAATACATCAGGATCAATAATGCAGTATGGCAAGATTTATTATGGGCAGTGCAACATCTTGAATCCAATACTGGTGTACGTCTAATTCATCACCTATATTGGGACACCTCATCAGCAGACCTAACCCTCTACTGTGATGCCTGCCTGGATGGCATGGGTTTTTGGTTGCCTGACAAATGTCTCGGCTACTATTCACCTGTACCTGAAAACATCACTGATGAGCAAATCTTTTACTTTGAAGCTCTCTGTGTCCTGTAAGCAATTCACCATGTCACAGACCTTCTGCGAGTCCCCCCATCATCCCGAATTCTGATATACACAGACAATGACAACACTGTCATGATTTTTAACACCCTCCAATGCCTACCTCACTATAACCCCATTCTCATTGATGCCACAGACATCTCTATCACATCAGGCATCCATTTAAGAGTCCTACACATCCCAGGAGAGCTAAATTACATCGCTGATGCAATTTCCCACAAGAACTTCTCACTTGCAAAGCAGTATGTACCCAATCTTACCATATCACCATTCCTACCCCCTCAACTACCGCTGGGGACTCCCCAAAAATGATATCATCTTCAGTGCATTCCAGGCAACCTTTAAGACAACCCTGGACACATGAATGCCTTTTCCGAGAGCAAGCTATCGCTTTGGGATAGGCCATAGACAATTCTACTTGGAAGAATTACGGATTGGCTCTCAACTCTTATCTAAACTTTATCAAGATACACGACTTCCCCCTTGAACCCATCCTGACACTCTCAGCCTCTTCACAGTCTACATGTCCCACCATACCAAACCTGCTTCAGTTGCAACTTACCTATCAGGTATTTGCCAACAACTCAAACCCTACTTCCCAAACATTCACTCAGCCTGTAATTCTGCTCTTGTACACCATACATTGCAGGGTTGCAAGTGCCTGCATGCTGTTCCCACATCTTGCAAACATGCCTTGACCTTAGATGACCTTCACACAGTCGTTAACAGCTTACAGACATTGAATGATTACGATGATCGACTTTTCCTGGCACAACTACTTACAGGGTTCTTTGTGTTACTCTGTTTGGGTGAAATGACATACCCTGACGACCCAAAACTTTGTGACCCAAAAAAAGTAACCAAACACAATTCCGTCCAAGTGTATGACACTTCCTTTCAATTTTTTCTGCCTGGCAACAAGGCCAACAGATTCTTTGAAGGGAACAAAATCATAGTGTGCAAGAACTCACGTGAATTCAACCCTCATAAGTTTTTCACTGCATACTTCCATGTCCAAGACAAGAAATTCCCTCTCAGCTCTCCCCTCTGGTTGACAAGCAAGGGTGCTGTACCCACATGCTCCTTTTTCATCAAACACTTATGACATTTTTTCCATTCAGACACTGCAGGACAATCCTTATGAGCGGGTGGCACCACATCGCTTGCAGAGAATGGAGTCCCTCCCTCAAATATCCAGGCCATTGGCAGATGGGCCTCCAACACCTTCAAGATTTACATTAGGAAGAACCCTGTCCTCATCCAGGCACTCCTGTTTGGGCAAACAGCATGCTCGTGATCTTCCTTCATCCACGCTTTGGATTCCTAACTTTTTTATTACTCTTACAGACTTTTATTCTTATTTTTCACAGATCATTAGCACACCAATACTCCCTTAGGCACAGACCTACTCCCCTCAATACAAGCTCACATGTATTTTCTCCCCACTTTTTCCCGTTGCTCCTCACATCATTCACTACCCGAACTCATCACTCCTGATCCCCTCTTTTTCTTACCTTTTTTCTTTTTTTCTTATATAGGAATATAGCCATACCTTGAGTGGAAAAGTGTCAGAATTAGGTGCATGCTGCACCCGATTTCTGATTTTTTGGCTATTTTCTCATCTTCTTCTCAAACTGCCTCTGCAAACGTCCACGAGCCCAGGTATCATTGGTCAAGTTTAAAATAAGTTAACTCAAGTCCAATGAGAACCACCTAGGGCTTGTTTTGCATGTGCACAACCACAGTCACTGTGTCTGCTGACATGTGACTAAGAGCTGCTGCTCAACTCGTGTCTGAGTCGATCCACACTTGGATCAACATTCATGTGTGACATATATATTTTTACATTCCCTTATGGCTGAGGAGTGAGACAAGAGTTCTCCTTTCTGCAAGGCTCTTGTCTCAACACTCACTCCCTCAGCCAGGTATGTTTTCACTTATCAGAGGGCTCTCGTTAAAACAGCTCACTCCATCAATGCAGTATTATATTTGTGTCTTTTTGTCACCCTCCCACCCACTTCCTATTTACACTACAGTAGCACTCATGTATTGCCATACCTCGAGTGGAAAAGCGTCGGAATCGGGTGCACACCGTGCCCAATTTCTGATTTTTTGGCTATTTTCTCATCTTCTTCTCAAACTGCCTCTGCAAACATCCACAAGCCCAGGTATCATTGGGCCTTGCAACATGTGCTTGGATGGCCTCAGCAGCCAACCCAAGGTTACAAACCAATTGTTGTTTTTTTGTCTTAAAAATTTACCCATATTCTTTTGATCATGTTCAGCCAGAAATAATAACAAATCCCATCCAGGGAATAAAGATAATGGTGTTGTAAGGTAGACCTAAAGACTAGATATATGAGCAGCCTTGGGAGTTTCATTATACCATGCTGTAGTCTAAAGGTCTGCATGACTACAAATTTGTAGTCCTCATGTCAGGATCGCATGAGCCTGAGGTTTTTGGTTCAATCCTTGATTGTTGCATTTTAATGTGCCACATAACCTTGTAAGTTCTGTACCTATTTGGGGCAGCTTATAAATTTGTGTGGGTGGCTTGTAAGGGTCCACCTTCCCATTATAAGCATTTCTCTCCAGTTGTAGTGCATTGTAATCCAGCCCAGTCATTATTCACCTTATTTACGTTACAAGGCTCCATGGGTTTTTCTGACATAGGGTGTTGCATTCAGCATTGGAGAGGCAGTTTTGAGTTGTTACCAAGTCAAGTAGGGGGAAAACAGAAAACATGAATATTTCTTTGGTACATCTTTGACTGGGAGTCGAACTCAGCTTTCACATGTCACTTGTTGTGCTTTCTTTTCCATGACAGGAGCATGCACTAGCCAATGTACTAGCAAAGATATTTATAGGTGTAGGCAGGTAAGTAACATACTCAACAGGTCAAATGAGAGAAAATGCATTATTTCACTCTTCTGGATGTGGCATCCAGCATTTCAGCATTGGGGATGTAAATGTTGTGATAGAAATTAAATGGCTGGGGCACTGGCATGCACGAAAAACAAAATTTACTTACTTAACTTACTAGTTCAACTCATCTGAAGCTCATTCCAGAAGTCAAACCCAGCCTTCACTGATATAAAAGGCATGTTTTCTAACTGGTATACTAAAAGATCTTGTTAGGGGTGTAGATCATATATATTAGGTGTAAGTAACAAAGTAAGCATAGTAAATCATCCAGTCAACTGAATGGCAAGAAGAAATCATGTTTCCATCCAAAATACTTTTGCAGGTCACACCTAGCTTCAGAGATGTTGCTTTTTGAGAAACTGGGACATTCATCAAGGGAAAACGAAAATTTCCCAAACAATCTGGGTGTCAAATCCAGCTGTCGTGTGTCACCACTTAGAGCCTGTTCAGTACAGATCACTTTCAGGTCCAGTTCAGATTTCAGTTGAAGTTCAGTGTGACTACAATCATGTGCAGCATGACACTGTCAGTCATTGTGATCAGATCAGGTAGCACTGTTCAATGCCATCTATTCTTTGCTTGTGCATGTTCAAAACCAAAAGGTTCTAGCCATTTATTTTTAGGATATAATACTTGTTGTATGAAAAAAACCAATTCCAACTATTTTCAAGAAATATTGCTCAAAATATGAATGAAAAGCTTGAGGACCCCCTGGTCTGGCATTCAAATCCTGAGGCCCCCTTGTGACTGGGACATAAAATAGTTGTTGTAATTGCTGTAAAAACCTCCAAAACCTCACCAAAGTCATATGGTCTCTAATTATGAGCCAATTTAATATATTTAACCAGGCTCATATTATTGAGATATCCTCTGACCCCAGATGCTAGATGTGCAGGTCTGTTTGACCATTGTTTGTTCAATCATATCATTTATTTGCCGAATGCTGATGGCATTACATAAGGTCACCCATTGGAACTGAAATCCAAACTGGACCCGAAAGTGATCTGTACTGAACAGGCTCTTACAAAACCAAAAATGCATGACAGCCAAGTGTACTTACACCAATAGTACTAATGAAGATTGATTCACATCGGTAGTTTGGCATTTTACTTTTTTCTACTTGTGCAAGTGGTTACAAGCAGAAAAAAGCAGAAAAGCCACAAGCAAAAAATGCCTGGCCCCAAAATTTAAAAAGTGCCCATCATCACATGGGCAAAAGAGCAAAAAAAAGCGAAAAAACCAATAAAAAAATAATAGAAGCCTCTTAAAAATTGCTAACTATGTGTTTCCCAGCTACATTCTCTACAGAGTTTTCCTGGAAAGACTACCGAGCTTGGAGTGCACTAGAAAATGGTAAATATGAATGAATATGAGCTCTTTACACTCCTCCACCTATTCCTACCAGATTCCTACTGGACTCCCAGAATCCTACTGGACCAGACTAGGACTGGGGCAAATTTCATGTTGGCTGATCACCATACAAATTTTGTGTCCCAGTCCTAGTGGAGTCCTAGTAAATTCCTACTGGAATGATCCCAAATCATAAGGAATTTGGATTCCTAAGGAATGGGTATAGTGGAGTCCAGTACAAGGAGTCCAATAGGAGTCCAGTAGGAGTCCAGTAGGAATTTCAGACACCAGTAGTTTGTCACTGTTGTTGTTATTATATAATATTTAAAAAAGCACAGACAGACAGAATTGAACACTTGACCTAAGGAGCTTAGCACAGCCAGACTATGAATGAGTGCTCAACCAGTTGTACCACAAGGGCACTATTATATGTATAAATTTTATGTGCTACATACCAACCATTTACCCACCTTCCTAAAAAGGATTGCAGCAAATTCTGTGAGTGGGAATTCTGCCCATCATTCATCCATTCTTCTCTTGTTCCTCAACCGCCACCATGATCCACAATGCCCATGCACCCCCACCTTGTCGCCACCCATAACGCCCACCACCCACCACGTTGGTCACCCACAACCATCACAGGATGACCGATGTGGCAATGCCATGTCACCAATAGAATGATCAGCCACATTGATGCAAGGCAACAACGATGGCAACCCAAGTTGCCATGTCACAGTCAGTGACATGGCCACCAAATGATGAACAACACTGAGGTCAGTCCCCCCTCCCCCTTACTGTTTGCTAACCCCAGAACCAGTTGCCATGTCAGCGACATGGCAACCGAACAGTGAATGATCATCGTTTGTCGTCTGATTTTGACCCAACACAACATGACAATGATGGATGGATGGTGACCATGACCATGACCATGATGCTATGCAACGGCAAGGTGTCGACACAAACAGCTACAAGGGCCCACCACCACCCACCAAGATGATGGCCCATCACCACCCAGCATTGGCGACAAGGACCCAGGCCCAGCACCACCCCATGAACACTGACAATGGCCCAGCACCACCCCATGAATGGCAAACATGGCCCAGCACCACCACCCATGAAACAGTGCCCACAAACGACGACAATGGCCCAGCACCACCCCACCAATGGCAACGACAATGGCCCACTACCAGCACCACCCCACAAATGGTGAACACAGCCCAGCACCACCCCACCAACAGCGATGACAACAGCCCACTACCAGCACCACCCCACCAATGGCAATGAGAATGGCCCACTACCAGCACCACCCCACCAACAGCGAACATGGCCCAGCACCACCCCATGAACCAGTGCCCACGAACGATGACAATGGCCCAGCACCACCCCACCAATGGCGACAATGGCCCACTACCAGCACCTACTGACCCCCTACAAATGACGAACATGGCCCACCATGACCCCATACCAACAACAAACACAACCCACCACCTCCCCCTACCAATGGTGAGGACGGCCCAACACCAGCACCCACACGGTGCACCCCACCCCACAAACGGTGAACACCGCCCACTACCTCCCACCATCTTCAATGATGGCCCACCTCCAGCACCCACCAACTGCAAGGATGGCCCAGCACCACACACCAACAGTGACGATGGCCCATCACCACCCCTGACAAACGGCGATGACAGCCCAGCACAGTTCAATGTAGTTTATGTTAGTATGTATGCAATCACTTGTATTTTCTTCAAATTTAGTTAGAATCTGATTCCTTTCAAAAATTGTTGGACTCCAGTAGGAATCCTACTGGAGTCCTAGTGGATTCCAGGATTCTTACTGGACTCCTAGTGGATTCCAGGATTCTTACTGGACTCCTATTGGATTTTGTCATTCCCACTGGACTCCTAACAAATCCAATAGGACTCCAGTAGGAATAGGTGGAGGAGTGAAAAGTACTGATGAATGCCATCATAATTGATGAGAGAATTCAATGAACATACCTATCATGATGGATTATTTCAGCCTGATATATGTGCCAGCAAAGCCTTCTGCAGGGGATTAACTGCAAGCATTGCCAGACAAGAGACTAAGTCAGTGCTGCAGCACAGGAGGGGGGAGACACAGCTGTGGATGTGGAATGCAGTTGTGGAAGGGAAACATTGGTGTGATGGTTGACATAGATACTTCAAGTGAGTGTTTGGTTGTGTTGATACATAGAATGTTCGATTTCCTTCCATCACATTGCCATGTCAGTTCAATCTGAACTTCCACTGTTCTTCCCACCACCATCATCGCTCGTCACTACAGTGGTCAACCTTGGCCAACGTCCACCACCACACAGCAGATACTGGTGCATGCTGCCTTGGATTGCCTATTTTACCTACACATGCAGGTGCTCAGTACATTAGGGCCTCAACAGTTGCCACCCTGTTGCACTGCCGATGTGCTGTAAGGGAAAAGGTGGGGGGAGTGGAAGGGTTCAAATCTAGTGGTGAACTTGAAAGGAATATTTGATTTTAGTAGGGGAAGGTTTGTGATGAAATAGCATTAGATTTCTAGTAGTTCTACCTGTTACTCCATGCATTGTATTTTCTTGGAGAGTAGCTTTTCTGCTTTTCTGCTTTTTCACTTTTGGTAAGCACAAAAGCGGCTAAAAGTGGAAAAGTAAATGGACAACTTGCTGATGCAAGGGGTAGGTAAGTGGATCAAATAGAGGGAAAAGCAAACTTTCTCCATCTATGGACCACATCCAGTTTCAGAGATGGCTCCTCTAGTTGCCTGAAAGGCACAAGGTGGTGGTGGAACATGGAAAATGTACCAAGACTCACTATTTTTTTCTGTGGATTTAGTTGACCTCCCCCCCTCCCCCTCCTACTATATAAGGTATGTTTTTCCAAGTTCTGATGTTGTTTTGAATGTTTTTTTGTTGTATGGTCCTGGCTTCTCAAAAATCCTGTAGCTATAGCCTCAACCTACCTACCTATCAACTCATGATCTTTCAAATCACAGTCAAAGATGCTCCACATGCAAGTCTTTGCATGGAGTAACATACATGAGAAATTACCAAAAGCAGTGAGTTTTACAAGTATTTACATTACCTTCAATATTATTGTTGGGATTGGTGTAGCTAAAGTCTCGGTGCTTGATGACAGAAACTTCAGGCAATCAATTCACTTCCCCATGGTCGCAGATGCCAACGGAGGTTTCTGCACAGCCACCGGAATGACTGTACCCCCCCTCTGCACCCTTACTCACTCACTCAAATGCTTTTGGACCTTGATTTTTGAATTCAGAGAGGTTCAAACCTTTAGAAATAGACCCTTTGTATTTTCCCCACACCCCGCCACCCCCTTGGAAAGGCATGTACCAACTCCAAAAATAAAAGATTTCATCTAAACACGTTCACCGAATCTCTGTCTGGGAATTGAACCCAACTTTTCCACGTGGCAACTGAAATACCTCTTTTAGAGAGCACGTATACCAGCCGACATACTAACAAAGACGTTGAGAGAACCGGCATTGATCTGGTATATAGGTCGATTATTATTGGGATTCAACAATCAACAAGGCAATTCTTTCTGTATGGGAGGTCGCATCGAAGTTAAGACGTCTCTCGGGAATGGTGCCTGCCACTCACCAAACAATACTTTTTGAAATACTAACTGAAATCTCTGAGCGGGAGTTGAACCCAGTTTTTACCCCAGTGCTTGAACCGCTACGTTGGCAGAGTAACTGGAAGTAATGTGAACGTGAAATATGTATCAAGCGGTTGCCTATGGAGGACTCACTGCTCAGCCCCGGCCGTTCGCGTCCTTACTGCAAGCTGTAATTCACTGAGCTGGAGACGCAAAGAAGAAGAAAAAATGAAAAATAAAAATACAGCTAAGTATTCCACATCTTCAAAAATCCCTTTTCTACTCTCCCCCCAATCATAAGTTGAAAACGTCGGGCACTTCCAAGGAGAGTGTAAATGTACAACAAACAGCAGCAAAT
>Ga0307507_10010335_pt1 | contig 12086 bp, 11 predicted proteins | sample 7_EM_MG_FD_207223 | JGI IMG/M metagenome (GOLD analysis project Ga0307507, IMG submission 207223) | Populus trichocarpa ectomycorrhiza microbial communities from riparian zone in the Pacific Northwest, United States - 7_EM | ecosystem: Host-associated > Plants > Roots > Unclassified | place... | reverse complement strand
TGTGGCGATCATGCGAAATATTATTACCAGTTGAAGCAACTTCTCTTCCAGCCGCACTTTCTTACCCATGCTAGCGTATTCTGGATCTTCCCAATTTTTACGGTACTAGTAGTCTTCGACCCCAAGAACTCAGCCTCACCGTTCTTGCAGCAGCAGCAGCAGGACTTCCAAATTCATGGATCTTCTGAGTTGCTGTCACCCTGCATTCCTCGCCACGGCAACGCTATATTTGGTATCGATGCAAGATAACTTACTTGATTTGGGTATTTTGAGAAAGGGTCTACCGTAACTTGGGGTTCAGTTAAAAATAACCGTTTTAGGCTCGATCCAGTCAGGTAGGGCAGCCTATTTTGTTACGGGGAGCCAGAAGGTTGACAACGCAAAGGCCTTCTTTAAATCATCATCATCACCTTACTCAGATCAAGCTTCTTCTGTATTTTGAGCACGACATTGCTGTCAGCTATGTGCCCGAGTGCCGGCGGGGCTTATGTCATAGAAATAGGGCTCGAAAGGGAAACTCTCGGTTCTCCACCAAATCTCGGTAAACGGGCAGGCTCCAGCACGTTGACGTAGCGGTAACTTATCGGAAATCTACCGCAGCCAAATCTCCGCGGACTGAGATTATTTGACTCCGCCCAGATTCCATGGTTGCGGTCTTACACCGGATCGTGGTTGGTTTAAGCTTACTTAAACCGGATGATGTCCATGCGGTGGCAAACTGTCAATTAGGATGCTTCGAAATGTGCAAACTAAGCTTACCCGGTTGAATCAAAGTTTAAACATTATCGATAGACTAGCGGGACTGTTGGATGCCACACTAGACTCGGTACCGTAGTGAATTCAAAAGTACCAGTACAGGCACCGAGCCCATCTTGCGGTGTCCAAAGGCCGGTCCCCTCCGTGGGGGAATTCATGCCTCTTCCCCGGCTTCCGAGACTTGGCGATTTTAGTCCGCCGGCCGCGCGTCTACCGACAAAAAAAGTATCTCGAGTACAGTATGATTGCCGGTAAGGCTTTTCATAGATGAATACTGTGCTCGACTAGACTATATTTGACCGAATACAGTAACAGTGCGGCACCAGACCAAGATCTCGAAATCAAAACGCCGCTATCAGGACACCAACCAACCCCGGTCCTGGTGGGTACTTAGCTCTGTTCCTTTGGCTATGATCGATGATCTCTACTTTAGCGTGACACTAAAAGTGCCTGAACGAAAGTACAGGTTAAGGGATATGTTTGCGGGTTCGTCTGGTTCCAAATTCTCATGGTACGTCACTCGCCCAGATTTGCAAGTTGGAACAATTTGGACTCGTACAAAGTGAAAAAAAGGGTTCTGTCTGAAGCTTTTCCTAACAGAATCTTATGATATTTGGCGCATAACCTGGGGCTAGTTTCCCTCTACTAGATCATTAGTTTATTGCGAGTTTCTGTCATGTTATCCCTACCGTAGGACAACTGAGCCGACGAGTACGAAGGCCCTCAAATCGACACACTCTGAGTAAAAACTAAGGGTAATTGGCAAACACCCCATAGCGGGTATCCGAATTTTACTAAAAGGTGGGCTGTGAGCTCGGGGCTGAAGTGAGTTGTCGGCTCCTGTGAAGCGTCGGCTCTAATGGTTTCTACCCACGGAGCTGAATACAGTACCTACGTCAGCAAAAAGTATTTGCCATGTTTGCCCACCGCTGGGGTTCCCTTTCTCAACTGGGGAGGGGAAAACAGCGCACACTCAGCCCTCGTTGAGACGAAACAAAAAGCAATATGCACAGCACCTTACTAGGAGAGGCAACTACAACCTCCTAGCACATTTCTTCCCTATTTGGGTTTTTATGGCACTGCCATTAGTGGTTCAAAGGGCACCAGAGCTTATGGTATTGTTTGTACCGGCGTCTAAGATAAAACAGAATTAAGTTTGCTTGCCTTTTCTTACCAGGAGCACTTCAAACCGGATGGTGATAATTATGGTGCAGCGCCTGGAACAGTATTCACTTCCATAGTCTGCCAAGAGTAAGATAGCGTGTTCACTGTTGGGATGTGGTACTATCCGAATTTGTAAAATCCTTTTCAACCATGTGGCTTATTATGATAAGCATTTTGGGCTTGTCGTGGAAGGTTTTCGGTTTGCCGAAAGGGGGATGACTTGAGGCCCATCTCTGGGACGACAGCGTTACCCAACAGCCAATGAGACTGGAGCCAAAGGAGATAATAGCTGCTATTATCTATCCAAGCACTTTCCTTTGGTAAAGTCAATTCTCGAGCAGCTATTGTCTTAGAGGTTTCGACAAACAAAAGTGGATTAAATCGTGGGTGCCGAAGTCTACTATGATACCGGTGTTCCTGAAGCATGTTTTTAGCCAAGATCCGATGCCTCAGATGACGAACCGCACACAGTAATGTTAACTAAGGATTACTTATTTGTATAATAGAAGAGGGAAGTGTTTGCCTCATTCTGAACTCGCGCTACTGGCAGCTGATGCCACCTATCTTTTATGGATGTCACCTGAGAACTCACCGGCGGTGCCTGCTAGTGTGCACGGGTATTGAGCAAGTGGTGATAGAATAGAAGCAAGGTTCAGCCTGGGTCAGATTAGCGCTATTAAGAGGTATGAGCAAAGTTGAGCTGGAGGCGATCAATCGCCATGGTGGGAATATTGATGAGTGAAGAGAAGGAGTTCCCATTACACCTACAGCTTTGGTAACCAATATTGAAACCGCTTTGGTAGCACCGCTTCCAAGGCAGCATACTGAATGCACATAAAACCAGCCAATATCAAAACGCACGCTTCTCTTAAACCTTAAGTCCTGTAAGTATTTTACAGAAATGCTAGATCGAGCTTTCGACCCGGAGACCCATATCTAGAACCCTTGAGGCGAAAATTCCTAGTTTCAGAGTCTCAAGCATGTTCTTTATAATATCTTGGATGATTTTCTGAAGCTTGCTTGCAGTGCTGGCATTGTCTCTATTTGTATGATAGCATTTTCCCTGTTTGCGGCATACCGTAGTATAATGATCCTAGGGTTCACACTTTACGGGTGAGATACTATGATCCTGCAGTGGTTTCACGTGATATGAGAGACAGTGCCTTGTGCTACCAGCTCGGTTCTGGTTATAACTCCAACTCCAACACAAGCGAACCACCCGCTTCCGCTCCCACACCCCATCTCTTATCTTGCGATACGGCGAACCAGCATGCCCTTCCTTGACCTACCAAACGAAATTATTCTCCATATAGCCGAAGCCCTTTGCCTCCAAGAACAATATTCTCTCCTGAGGACGAATCGCCGTCTCGCAGCCCTTTTACCCGATGCTCTCATCGACAGTGTATTCTTATTCCGCTATGACATGTTCGGTGCCAAAGCGTTATACTCGGCAGCAGAACGCGAGGACAAAGTCATGGTCAAAAAACTCCTAGACAAGGGGATTCTCGATTTCGTCGAGCGGTCGGGTCTGCTCAACGCGGCGATAAAGACTCAGAACGAAACAGTCGTTCGTGTGTTATTAGAGTGTGGCGTTGATCCAGAGACTAGGGGGATTCATAAGAGAACCCCATTAGTCGAGGCGGCTGAATCGGGGCAAGCAAATATGGTCCAATTATTCGTCAGTCGCGATAACGTCGATGTCAACTCGCAGGACGCCCTAGTCAAAACGGCCCTATGTTATGCAGCAGATTGCGGGCACCATGAGGTGGTGCGGGTGCTGCTCAGCGACGGCAGAACCGATCGCAACTTTCGCACTCCGGAAGGTTGGACACCATTGCATCTGGCGGCAGTTCACGGACATCATTTGGTGGTGGAGGCTCTATTGGAAGACGAGAGGGTGGACATTAACGCAATAGACAACTATCAGGTCACCGCGTTACATCTGGCGGCGGCTGGTGGACATAGAGCGACGATGGAGATTCTCCTAGAGAATGATAGGCTTGAGGGTGAATTAAAGGAAATCTACGGAGGCCACTATTATACACGAGGTGATATCAAAAGGCGATGTTGCATCTCCTAGACGGTAGCGGAGTTGGCTCTGGTTTGGGGAAGCTGCTATGGTGAGACGCTATAAATGTTTTGGCGGCTGGCTGGATAGAAGACGCGGTGGTTGGGCATTGCTCCCGTGGGAGGGCATGATATCGATCTGGGGGGCTCAGGCAGTGGCACTGGAGATTCAGTTAAACGACTGTTACGACTTTCATGACTCTCACGACTTATGTTACTCTTCTACGATTGATAGGGCTCCATCGGATCATGCGCCTGCCAAAAACAAAAATTCGTATCAACTCGACCTTCTTGCGAGATGTACAGTGGACAATGGGTGGAAAGTGAAACCTATACAGTATACTAGGTATAGAACACGATAGGCCTTGTGGTATTTCCAGAATTGTGTTTTGTTGTGTAGCTTGTACATTAATTGTTGAGCGGGTTTATAGAAACACATCAAGCACGCTGGGGAGAAACCGGTGTCTCGGCTGCGGGAGTGTAGGATTTGCTGAACGAATGGGTTGTTGTGATCACGGTGCTAGATGGACGCGCGCTTACACGGGACTGCTGTGGGGTGTACGAGTGCGGTGCCACAATCCCGATAAAGGCTTGTCCATCCACCACCCCCTTTACCGTAGTCTCTTGATAAGCCACACTTCATACCTACCCATCGCCGTAAAATCTTCCGACCTCACGGCACTGGATACTTTTTGATAACCCGCTAATGGCTTACTGGATGTGCTCCTATAGATTGAGGATAAGCCTCAACTCAAGTTTTGGTAGAGACTAAATTCCGCAATTTTCTGTCCTCCCAATTGAAACATATTGGACTGAGACTTTTTTGGGCTTTCTCCACCAAGGCATGTGATCTATCACAGGGCATGAAGTGCACTTTGCGGTGCTATTTGAAATCTGCTGCACTGCACTATAAGTTCTCGACACGTTGGTTCTGGATGTAACTTTACCTTAAAAGTTTCAACCTGCGCTGCGCACAATAACGCCCAAGGCGTCTAAGGATTCTGCAGTATTCCGGTCAATTCTTATCCCTTAGTCTCTCACTGCGTCCAAGATATCGGGGGATAAGGTCTTAGTTTGAAATTCTCGTGATTTATCACCAATTAGGGGAGGACCCTTTCCAGATCTTGTTCTCATAAGTAAGGGCTTCTGGATGCAGCACAGGACGAACTGAGGGATGTTTTCGGCACGCTATGGTGGCGTGTGAATGCTGGCTACAATGTCTTCACACAGCATTTACACCCCGCTTCAATAAGCTCAAATCGGGGTTCTACTAGAAGCAGCCTAGAGACAGCATGGCTCTGCACAACCTTCCCAACGAGGTTGTCTTTCGAGTTTCGGGAGAACTCTTACTACGGTATCTGCCTCGAGTTCTCTCTTAAGGACCAGCCGCCGTCTGGCGCACTTCTCCAATGCTCTTATTGAAAATGTGTTCAGATGCCCCTCCGAGACAAGCGGAAAGAAGCCGCTTTACTTCGCTGTTAGTCGGGGGGACAAGTCCCTGGTCTAGAAGCTACTAGATCGGAGGGTTCTCGACTTTGTAGAGGAAGGCAGGCTCCTCAATAACGCCCGAGCAATGCAGAGCGAGACCGCCATCCGCGCGCTTCTGGATTGCGGTGTCGATCCAGGGGCTCGGAACTCGTTATATCTGGCACCAATATCATGGTCCCGAATGAACAGGCGGATATTGTGTAAACTCTTGTGAGCGGCAGGATGTCGACGTCAACTCACACAGCATCTTGGATAAAGCGGCGCTTTATTACGCTGCAGGGATGAGACATGAAGAGGCTGTGAAGGTTTTGCTCGGTGGCGAAAGGATGGACGTCGACATCCGCGACGATGGATATAAGACACTCTTGCTACTTGCGATTTATCGAGGGCATAAAGCCGTCGTGCAACTTCTGTTGTAGTATGAAAGAGTGGATGCTAATGCCCAGGGACCATTCGGGCAACGACGTTTCATCTGACCGATTGTCAACTTGATGGAGCGGTTCTGCAGCTGTCACTGAGGCGGGGAGATGTCAGTCTTGATAAGGCGGTGATACACTCGTCGAAGTGCTTGCCCAGGGTTCAGGAAATCGCCCCAAGTCATGTGTCGGCCGCTTGCTGGGGAGGCGGCCGTGTCGATGGTATTGCAAGAGCACAGGAATTGGAAGGAGTTTAGTAGGCACAAAAAGTGAGACGTGCAATAGTGCTGCTTAGTGGGTATCTCTTTAGGATAGCTTTTAGTGAGCGAGGCTCTTGTGAGAATCAATCCTGCGAGTGAGTTGAGCTGATCAGCAGTGCTCTTATTGATAACCTACCGCAAATGCTAACGATAAACAACTGCGGGAGTTTTGCATTAAGAGTCAGTGCACGGTACAACACTCGAGAGCTATATATCACAGGCGTCTGGATAATCCGGAATAAAACACAATACCCCACACACACTATCACGGTTCCCCCATCCTACTTGAGCACTGGTGTTGTACTGCGTTGTGGAAGCCCAGACACCCGTCGCAATTTAAAAACCGTATCACCCTGTAAAATGCCCGCATCACCTACTCGCACCCCCGATGGTAAGACAAAGTGAGGGGTTCACTGTAACTCACCTTTTTTTTTTCCCCCTCCCAGTCGCGCAGCATTTTCTTCCTCCCGACGGTTGCCCAATCATGATCGAGGCCATCGAGTGATGGTCTGTGATCACTGAGAATCCTTTGGCTAGGTGACGGGTCAAATTTGTATAATAACCCTAGCGATAATTATTATCTTCTTTTTTTCTCCGGTTTTCGCCAAGACGGGAGCATTGTTTAAGGTTAGGTGTGCTGAGCGTCCCAAAACCAGCCCTTTTGGCAAATCGAAATCACTCAACAGAGTTAACAATGAACGCGCTATGGAGAAATGGGGCGATGGAGGAGAACTCTGGGTAGGGCTACCTAGGGTTTACTTTTTCTTTATTTCGATGATATTATGAGCTTCGTTAGCTTGTTGGCGTTGGCCCTACTCGTGCTTATCAAGTCGTGCTTCTCATCTAATACTAACTCAGCCGAGGGAAACAAAGTTCATGGGAATGAAGAGGTGTGAGGATTAGCTAGCTCTAGGGGGGGTTTTCCTCAATCATATTACTATTACAATTCTTATTTATTTTGGGGAGGGGGATGTGCTGGTGGCGAATTGCTGAATTCAGATGCCGGCTCCATCCAGTCTTGAAAGACTCCTTTTCTTGGCGAGAGGCGGATAATAGAAGGTAGTACTGTGCGGCACCTTTGTGGTAGTTGGACGAGGGGGGCTATTTATCGTTAAATTTTTGTAGTATTTGGGGGGGTTAAGGGTTAGAGGGTTGTGTCTGGGATTGATAGTGAGGTGGTGGTTTGTTACTGCAGTTGTTGTGTGGTGGGAGCAGTATGAGATTGGTAATATTATAGTAGCACGGTATCGTAGTAGTAGTAGCATTATATGATATAACGGTAGCAGTATCAGTAGTAGCCCTATGGGGTAAGCATTGAGCTAATGCCCTGAACGAAACAAAGGGTATGTCTAGTACCGTACAATGCCACTTCCAGACACGGTTCGGAGTGGGGGGACATTTGTGAACACAACCACTGTTGCATACCTCCCATATCTAGGCGGAAAAGAGAAACCCTTGCGGTATACAATAACGGTCGTGTTCATAAATGTCGGCCCACTTCGAGTATAGCAGGGGAGCGAAATTTGCTGAGTCTACCTTATTTAGTGCAAGGTCTCATGTGATATTCTCTAGAGAATTAATAATATAGTAGTTAAGTCGATCGGGGCCGCGGTTTCGTTCCGTAGGCATTGTTGTACCCTTTTCAAAAGTTTCTGAGAGTCCCCGGCAAAAATATTTACCTAGCTCTACGGCACCTCCTTTAGGGGTACTATATGTCCGTGGAGAGCGCTGGGCAGAAGGGGTGAGGGCGCCCAAGGGCACAGCATCTGACTTTTTGTACCAGGCCTTAGTTCCGCCTCCTCCCTCACCATTCCACCCCCGCCCGCTCTAAGGGCGTCTAATTTTCTCATTCCGCTGTGAGGAATTAATTAATTATTATCCCCGAGGAGCATTGAACTTGGGAACCAAGTTTACCGGCACTGGAGGAAGAAATGGGAAATGGGAAATGGGCTAAATGGGCTGGGGGCTCGGGTATGCTAGGGAATACTGAGAATTTACAACTTAGGGGAGTATTATCGGAAGGTTAGAGTGAGGCCACTTTGGATGAGATATCTTAGCTAAAGGGCAGGCTCGAGCCAAGTCCAAATCGCTGCCAACTCTCAACTCTGCTTGATGATGAATCTGTCTCTTCTCGGCGATCGCGTTAAATACCTGGCACCAACTCATATAAATGTGTTCGGCCATAGAACGATGAAAATTTCGCATCCCGTCCGCTCTGCTTTCTTACTCTTGTGACGTGTCACATTACGGGATTTAGCTAATCAGGCCCTTGATCACTATCTCGCGATAGCTAGTTGGAGAAGAGATTCGTAAACAGGGACATCTCCCTATGGCAGACTGAGTATCATACTCCTAGGCATGGCCAATACTATCATGCAGCATCAATTCTAGACGAGCCAACGAACAGAACAAACCAAGCAGTTGGCTTCCGTCGCACCTCACCGACTGGTACTAGACCTGAGCCATCTTAGATTCCAAGAAAAAAAAAGGTCCCCGCTGGGAAGCTGAAGTCGGTGTGTCCTAGCCTACCATTGTTGCCGTCATCATCCTACAGTAAATCCACTACTAGTGATGGTTAGCTGGAGCGCAGAGGAAGCCTGAGAAGCATCAGACTCGGGGCTGACGAGTACTCCCTACCCTCCTCTGCTAGTGTAACAAATTCCAAAGGTGACTCCGGCTTTAATGATAACCTCTTTGGATCCTTCTTCTCCACCCCACGCCCTACCAAACAATCCAAGCCCAATGATCCCGGACTCTTTTGCACGACAATGCCGGATATCCTGTCCTCGGGCTTGGCCACCATGCCACCCAAGCCCTCCGTACCCATTAGTGCAAAGCGTCATCAGTGGAGATCGATGAGAGAAGATCCAGGCAAAATCTCGTATAGTACTTGGTGCGGAGGTGGGGAGGAATTTGGAGAAGGGGCCAGTAAACGAGGCGGTACCCAAGGATAATGACGAGGCGGCGAGAAAGTCATTGGAGCTTGAGCAGAGGCTTCAGGAGATGGTGCAGAGAGGGGTGATTGGATTATTTAATGTGGTCAGGGCTGCGCAAACTAAGGGTGAGAAAGGGAGCAGGGCGGTGAAAAGCGAGGGGGTTGTGGGGATTGCAAAGATGGAGGAGAAAGGTACCATATATCCCCCACATAAGTTTCGAGATCAGGACCAATTGCTAAAGGAATGTTATATTGAGAGAAATGTCCAAACAGGGCTTCTCAAGTCTCACCAAGTCAGGTGGGAAATGACCACTTCGGAAGGGTTACTTCCAACTACTTAAAAATGAGCGATGCATTGTTTTTGCAATCCATATATACAAACTTGTAATTTTATAAAAGGTTTATGTCTTTTGTCTTCACTTTTGGGGAACAAAAAATACCAACAAAAAATACCAGATTCCAGATGTTTTCGCTTTTTATTACACAACAAACCGTCACCAATCAATCCACCCATCCCCACTGCCTTACAATACCTACATGGACACTCAAAAACAACCCGTTCTTCGAAAGCGCACTCAATTACAAATTTCTTGTCAGGAAGTATCTTGACAACCAACCCATCAATCTTGTTACCCTTTTTAATCTGGCACCCTAACCATGACCTGTTACACGCACCCTCTCCTGCCAGCTACATCTCACTTAAAATTCCCATGAGGGGGAAAGGAATATACGTCTCCATAAATCCAATAGCCAAATATAGAATATCATTCTCGGTATCCTCCAGCGCGAGTATGCGCTCGGACCGTTGTGTGGTTAACTGCAGTGGTAACTATTACATATTGAGCAAGCAGCAGACTAGCAGGAGGTGCCTCCTTTGTCTAAGCTGTGCTCCCTTGGTAGTGAATTTGCTGGATTTGGAGGATCTGGAGGATTTGTCGGCAAGTATTGTGTAGAATCTACTTTGTTTCCACGTAAATGACTGGTCGTTTGGGGGCGAAGCAATAGAGAGCGGTAACCTAAAGTGGACGAAAGAGCGTTGGGTGAGTATATTAGGCCACTATTCACAATCACACAAAATCACGCTCTTCGCAAGGCTTACACAAGCATCTCATATACGGAATATACCGGTAGCGTAACCGAAATTGTAAGAGGAATTTATTCCACAAAACCTGAGAAGGCAACATGAGCAATCAATCGACACAGAATTTTAGCATGAGTGAGAATCAAGAATGAGGGGGGAAAGTAATTAACTTTCTCTAATTCTCATAAAAAGAAAAGAAAAGAAAGGAAATACGTACTCATAACACAACAGCCATGAATCGACGAGATGATAATAATAAAATGGAGAAAGTAAAGTGAAAAACAAAAATAAAAAGAGGTTGCAAATAAGTGGCCTAGGTTCTGTATTTTCATTTCCCCCTTTTTGGCTTTTTTCTTTGAGCTTGTCACCATCGTCAATCATTTGCACCCCTTTGGTCTTTCACGCACTCACTCCCGCTGCACTTACAATCTTTATCTTTTCCTCTGATGCTTTCATATTTCCTGTATCAGCCAGATAATCGAGTGCCTTAAGCCAAGCACTGTTTACCTCAGACATCAAAGTAATTGGGCCTGGGAGTGGGTCAACGAACAGGGTGTACCAGAGAATGAGCCTAGTAGGGAAATCCCAAATAGGCAATATCCAATGTCAGGTCAATGAATAGTAGCGATAGTAGTAGATTCCGTTACACATAGTTGTATTGTCTTCCATGGACACTACCCGGAGCCAATCCAATACTAAATGCCTCTACCGTGATTAGACATATACTTCTAGAGTCCAATAACATGCCTATAAATAAGCTACCCTACTCATGGTTGATTTCCAACATTTACCTGACTGGATTTGAGCGCAATCTAAATTTGTTCCTAAACCCTCCGGTTGACCTTCCGGTGGCTCTCTTACTACTCTTAGGCATGTAAGAGCCCGCCTATACCTGTCAAGTGTCTAATGGAGTCAAAGTGGATGACCTCCTTCGGGGCGGTCACCTGCACCTCTCCTATATATTCCATGAAAAGTATCTGGGCGGACAGACGGCCGTGATGTTTTCAGTGTTGTAACCCTATCTCCAATCCTTAAACTTAATATGCAAATTCTCAACTACGTAGGCATTTTGCCTCTGTGCGCAGCTCATTTATCGTTGCCAGAGAGGGGTGTTGGACCCCAATTCCTGGCCCAGGGCCGGGCTTGAATCTCACTTTAACCATATCAGGGCCAGGTAGGCCTTTGGATACCAGCAGCACCAATGACCTCTAATCCTGGGCATACTAGTAGTAATTCTAACATACTCTGGTAACGTATTTCACCCAGTAATGGGTCACCATATCTCTTGCTTTTCATTGGATAATTTTGTAATTCTAGAAAGCAAATATGATCGGATCAACTCCAAATCCCATTCCTGAATCGTAATCAGAATCTAGAATATACCTGGGCATTTTGAAACCTTACATTTCATTTTTACATCTGTAAATTGTGCAAGTGAGATATAGTGATTATAGAAGAAATAGTGATAAAGAAAAAGAACAGCTTATGGAAATCATCTTATCTTTTGCAAGCTATTAGTATAGGTGATTTACTATGTATCCTATTAATTATAAAAGATTAGGGCAAGATTTGAGGCTGAGCAAGAGCTGTAAAAGAGTGTTGTCTTTTGCTCCTCAGCCTCGATTAACTTGAGCACACAACCAACACACTTTCTACACCAACTTTCACCACCATTCTACTCAAAACCAATGCCGAACAAGAAGCCTGACCTGGAGGATCACCTTCAGGCTGCCATTGCCGCCAAAGAAGAGGATCCTGATACCTCTATTTGCGTTTTGACAGAATCCTTTGGTGTTTCGAATACAACTCTTCAAAACAGGCTGAAAGGCCGTACAACTCCACGAAAGGTCGCTCATGAGAGCCAGCAATTGCTCTCCCACCTGGAGGAGAAGGTTATCATTCACCGGATTGAAGACTAT
>Ga0307507_10010334_pt1 | contig 12090 bp, 5 predicted proteins | sample 7_EM_MG_FD_207223 | JGI IMG/M metagenome (GOLD analysis project Ga0307507, IMG submission 207223) | Populus trichocarpa ectomycorrhiza microbial communities from riparian zone in the Pacific Northwest, United States - 7_EM | ecosystem: Host-associated > Plants > Roots > Unclassified | place... | reverse complement strand
AAAAAAAAAAAAAAGACAGGAGATTTGGGTTCTTCACGCAACCATCTAAGTTCTTTCATGCTGTTTACTTTCAATACAAATATCTTTATCTATCACGCTTTCGGGAAACAAGACACGACTGTCTTATAGAAGCCTAGCGATCGACGTTGCTAGATAGGAGTCAACGGACTTAGCTATCGCAACAGCTATTGGGCCAAGAGAAGTGATCGTTAGGAAATTATCGGTTACCTGCTGCAAGTATCACCCGAAGAGGAGAGGATTGTAACAATTTTCAATACAATTACGCGCCGCGGCATGCTGGTGATTCACAAGCTCCTACCATTTTGCGGTCCAAGCCAATTGAATCTAATCTGTTACTCCTCTCTGACCCCACACATTTTATATTGCTATAAAATAAACATACAAAATAGTCACACTTGGTTACCAATAACTTGTTCCTTAAGATGTTAGCGCACTCCACTGTATGGAGTCCAGTGCTCAGGACATATTTGATATTCAGCATCGCCTATGTAGTACTTTCCAAGTCGTACTTTAAACCCTTTATAGCATGCATCTGCTAGTACAGGTGAATGATGTCCAGAGCTCTCTCAGCCAGCCAAAACATAGGTGATAGTGCAGTCAAAGCTGTATGCAATCAATCCATTTTGTGCTGTAAACCCTTTTGTATTCTTAGCGGCAGCTGCCTAGGTCTGTGAAACACAGGGAGGAAGAGGTGAATCATTGATGGCACCGTTACAGTCTTTAAAGAATGGATAAAACTTGGTGTTGTTTCTGATTTGCCAAGGGATAACATCCAGGTTTGTACTTGAATAGGACTGGAGGCAAATCTATTTCGAACTCAGCTCGTAAATTGTGGTAAGTACTATTCTGAAGATTCTGCTGATTGTTTCTCCAAAGTGCTGAAATATTTCTTGAGTAACATAGTGGGAGGAACCAGTAGTATATAATAAATTAAAATATCAACCTTGTGTTCGACTGTAGTATATCTGGTATTCCTAGGCCATCCCTTGTGGCCAATCTGATATACAGATTTTCGAAGGCTTTCAATAGCATATGAAAATATTCGCGGATAGGCTCTTCGTTTTTTGATTGACGAATTTCGTCGCTATATGCTTGTCGAGATACTGCTGATATATGCTTTCGTTCGTTGATGACTTCAGGGCGGGTGTTCTGTTCCTGCATATATTGGTAAATCGCAAAGCCTGAAAGTGCTTGCACAGCTAGTACGCCGCTTTGGACCAATTATTAGGTCTCAGTATCTTGAGTATTGGACTCCATGGTCCCTGAAGCTGAAATATCGAAAAGTAATATAGAAATTGGATTGAGATTAGTTGCTGAACGTACTAGTTGGGCTTCAGAATAGACCAGTTTGTAAATTGTTTTACTATTACAATTATTATTCTAATAATAGTATTATTTGTGACATTGTTGAAAATTAAACTTCTTAATTGAATACTAATATTGATATTTTGTTGCCTTTACTTCTGTAACTCACTAGAGGTGTTTGGCAACAGAAACCACTGAAACTGCAGTTTGGGAAACCACTCAGGCGTCGTCGTGCCAAACAGCCCCTCATACAGTAGAATTTGAGATGTTTGGGGGTGCAGATCTCTGCACGTATTCGTAGTCTAGTGGTGTCCTTTAAATCCAGGGAAAGAAGGAGGGTGCTATCGTGCCTACTTGGAACTATGATATGCGTTCCTCTCAAAATAGTCTAATTTGGCTCCTATTCTCCTTGGAGTCCGACATTGTTGTAACTATATCATATCAGATCACTGATCAGAGAAACCCTTGCTTGCGGTGGGAAAGTTTTGAGAAAAGGGCAAGACTCCCGAATTCTACACAACCTTAGTAATCATATTGGTATCTTTAATATCAGCCGTCTCCGGTAGCACCGATTGCAACAGAATCTCGTTTTTCCGTACCCATTCCCGCACTTTCATAGTTGCAGCCAATATAACCTCTCTCACGACGCAAGAACCAATTCCTGACCCCGAAAGCTCCTGCAGATTCCTCTACGCCGCTATGATCCCCTGAACTACCCAGTCAGATACAGCATCCCATATCCCATCTTATCTACGTTCTTACCAGATCGTATTAGGCTGGAGGCCAGTCTGGCATTAATATCCTACTTGTTAATACCAGGCCGCAATCTGCATTATCAAGGTACCCTTCGGACGCTCCTTGTTATCTACAACACCCCCAGGCTTCCCTGGGGGCTCTGCGGGGACCTGAATCTCGAGACTGGAATTGTATGAGAGAGCATTACGAATCACCGCCGCTCACTCGGTTTATGTCACTAAAGAAGGAAGCTTTGTAACCGGACATTAATGCTTGGACATGATCGCCTTGTACCGCCTGGAAAATTACGTGAGTACACTCCATTCCTCAGCGCGCGTTTAGCCAGATTCTCGAAATCAGACTTTCAGGTATGGAGAGGTGTTATAGTGTTTAATTATCCCTTTAGTTTGATACTCAATGTGGGAGCTACCATAAAAGTGAAACCCATTCCCCCCGAGAACCCGATCAGAACAGCGCTGTCTCCAAAAAATTAAATAAACTACTACTATGAGTAGACCTCATCTCGCGTCTCTCCACCCAAACATAATCCTAAATACCGCTCCCAACAGCAACCCCACCTCGACTGCCTAATCATAAATTCAAAATTACTGCGGTTGGAAAACCCATTTTGCTCCCCAATTTCCCCCAATCGTAGCACCATCCCCAAAGGTCCAATTCTCTAACTCCTTCAGGAGTTCGGTTAAACAAATGTCATGAATTCTCTTCCGAAGGTACGAGCGCAGGGAACCATCGTCCTGGAAGGAGGTTGGGCATCTACATCGATGGGCACTGAAGCTGGAACAGACCCCCAACTGAATAATTAGGGCTGTGTGCGTACTAGGTTCTGATCGATCTTAATCGCACGCAGTGCGCTTCCAGCAGTGATCAATCGCCGTGCGTTCGCATGTGGGTGATGGTCAGCGGACAGGCGATTTTTCAGGTTTCCCGTAGACAGGGCCGGGATTTATAGAGACACGGGTTGAACCCAAGTAAAAAATGCTTTTTTTAGTACCAAATTAGCGAAGTCAGCGGTGGAAGGAGTTATAAGAGATGAGGTTGTTTATTTTTCTATCCGAGGTTGCCTGAAAGAGTCTGCTGAAGTACCTTATAAGATGCCGGTAAATGAACTAGAAATTAACAGGTAATATCTGCTTTAATTTCCTCCCTCCCCTCCCAACACAGCACATATCCATCAATCGTTTCTCTACCTCCATGGCAATCTTCTACACCAGCTTGAAGTAAATATTTTTGTTGCGCCAATACTGAAACATGGCGTCAACACGGCATTCCTTTGATATCACCAAATCCAACTCGAAGTATGCGCCACGTGGCATCTGCAACATCGAAGGTCGGACTATTGCCGCAGTAAGGATAGAGGCAGAAAATACACGCTTGGGCAAATTTGCGCCGCTCCGGTGAGCCTGTGAATGTCATGTCCAGGAAGTATTTCCCAATGAATTTGGTGACGGCGGTACTGGCGCTGCTACGCTAGGTGCACCACTTGCTAACATCATTGCTGCTGCGGTCACGCCTATTACCGTCTTCAAGATAGCGGGTTAACCGAATGACTTCAGTATTGATGGCATTACACCAAACTCGGCGAGGAGGTACCGGAGGTGCTTGTAATTAGCTTTGCTATGATGTGGATAGAGTGTGAGCTAGAAGAAATGGCTACTTTTGTTCGGCGGAAGACGAGCTCTCGCAGCCGATTGACGGTACCTACGAGACTGAAGGCTTTCATCACGGAGACGGCCTTAGAAACCCAATTTTGTGAGCCGGGAAATCCCTTCAACACTGAAATCGAATTTTGAAAATACCCACGCTTGATAGGTTTGACATCATCGTTCCAAGAGATGTCACTATCATCGGTCGAGACAGTTGCTGTTTTGGGATTGGCTGGTAGAGCATTAATGTTATAAGACTTGTTGGAAGAAAAAGGCGGTTGATTGGCCGGAACACGTCCGAGCTAGACCTCACGCCTATGCTTAGCGAGGGCAAGAGCGGTGATTCTGGTTAGATTTAGTAACCTGTTTGCAAATGAAGATTAGGAGAGAAATGCCGGATTCAAAGGGTTCAACAGGTGAAACATACTTGCGTTGATTATCAGGCAGTGATTTTGGTGGTGGGAATAGGGAGGGAAGAGGGAACGCTTTCCCCGTAGTGCAGAAGGTAGATGTGAGCTGAGGGAGTGGAAAGGGTAAGATTGGTGGATAGAGAGGAAAGAGCTAAGGATTTTTGCCGCTCGTCTCATAGACCGCGTCATGCCCATCTCGGGCGTGGGGATAGACGCCTAGGTAACAGCCGGCTAGGCGTACTCGCTGAGAGAAAAGTGCAGTTCAGAACTGTGCTTCGCTATTGCAAGAGGTGGCGCCCTGGCATAATACCCCCGAGTATTTGTAAAGGTCATGGACAAAATTTTTTTTTTTTAGCGAGTACCGTGCGAAGCACCTACGGAATGAAGGGCAACCACCAAGATATTGTTGCTTGCTTAACAGCAGGAAAGTCGACTCCACAACAACCCGACTAGTCAACCAAGTATCCCACAGAGCACGTTAATTTAGTACCTTATCCTGCGGTTTTCCGGGAGCCTCTCTCGTAAATTCTTTAAGCGTACTCAGGGGGTCCTTAATTCAGGTGACGCCCATGTATAGTAAATAGCCCTCAAACACAGTTAAACGGATTTTGTGGCTTCTTTTTCGGCACCGCGAAAAATAATTGAGTGACCCAATAAACGAGGACTCACCCCTTGTGCTCGAGTACATTAAATTTGCTCCCTAAATTTTCACTTTTAGAAAAGAATAAAACCATGGTGTGGCCAGGCGATATCTCAGCTATTATGCAGCGGTTAGATTCTTATATGTATGCGAATGGGCGGAGTTTTTACAAGATCTCTATAGACTCTCATCGACCTCATTGAGGAGCATACCATACCACCGTAAAAACACGGATAATTGGTCGGCGCTAATTCTACTCCCGCGCAAAATAAGTCATTGTTGTGACCAACGAAGAAAAACACCATAAATTAACTTATTTTGCCCAGGAGTATGCAGCCGAGAATAACCCACAGTAGAAAAGGGTGAAGAACATAGAAAAAATAGAGCTACTAAGCGCCTTGAGAGACAAAAAAACCAAAAATACTAGACCTTACCAGAAAAAGCAACTCCAACGACATAGCGCACAAGCTGATCATTTAGGTTTTTACGGTAGGGAACCCCACATCCTTGTCATTCAGGTTCTGCTACGATATCAACAGGAGACTGGCACTACATCTATCCGCGAGAAAATGGAGGGGAGGAACGATAAAAGGAAATAATTTTACTATCGTACCCGCTCTGGTTTAGCGATGGGAAGGCTGCCCTCGGTGAGGTCCTATATTAACGGGGGTGTTCGACTGCGAACGTGCACGGGTTACGGGACGGTCGATTGCCGATTTAGTTCACAGGGTTGGAGATATTGGCGAGGCGTTTGTGGTACGATCTGGGAAGAGTGCTTTAGCTTCCGATCTTTTCTACATGGACAGCGAGTCCCACAGCCATCACCCCGTTTTCAGACTCGGGGGGGGGACGGTTCCGCCATCATCCTCTTGTCCTCAAGCCACCCTCCTTAATCACTTACACAACTTAACGGCACTGCTAGAACTCCTTTTTACCCTCGCTCCTTACTGTCTCCCAAGCTACCTCCTCCCTACTCAATTCATTGTGAGTTGTGCTGATTATTGATTATAAAGACTGTCCATTGGGCAACACCGGTTCCTTTTTGTCGGGCAATCTCCATCATATACAGTGTATCATACCAAGAACGGCCATTAGGGTCTCTACCCCTTATTTACATCCTCCCTCCACCTTCTTCTTCTCATTCAGGAGCCAATAGAGCACACACTCCTTATCCCAACCACCCTTCATTATCATGCAGCCGAGCTTCGCCATCAGTATGGACTTGGCAAAGCCGACCCACCAAGGGAAAGAATTTGCTCTATTTCATGCCACTGCCGAAAAAAACCGCCAGCGTTTATCCAATCTGAGGAGGACAGGAAAACCACGGAAGAATACTCAGCTATCATGCAGCGGTTCTATTCTAACCGTGTGGAAACTGATCCGATTTTAAGCTTGGGTCATTTTCGAGTGAATTTTTTAGGCGATTTGTACGGCAGGATTGTTGGCTGAGAGGGAGGTTGAAGTATCATACTCTACTGCGGGGGTGGAGAGTCAACTATCGCGTGAGCACGGAATTAGGGGAAAAATGGAGAATATCTTAAGGCTCTGTTCAGCATGTATCGATAAATATATATTGCAATAAAAGTTGAAAATGGCATATATGCTAATAAAAATATGTTTTGATGAAAAAATATATACGTGTCCGGCAAACATTCCACATCTGTGGTGTGGTATTTGTTACTAAGTGCCAAGCCATCGGTTAAGAACTGATTTTCACTGAATTTAATATAAGTTAATCATACTAATCTAGAGAATACCCTTAGTTACATTCCCAGTTACAGGGGCAACTCCTTTGTGGCCATTGGGAACTCAGCCCTAGAATAAATATAAATACAGTCAAAAAATACCATAGTTTAATACTCAGTGCCGAACACACCCTTTGATAAAAACATTTATATGCCAAAATGTATTCTATGAAAATGGCTCTTATGCTGAAAAAGTGGCATGCCGGATGAAGCCTAAATTAACAAATATATAAAGGGGATAATTAAGAAGATAAGGAGGAAAAAAAGCAGCCCGATAGTTGGAACTTTGTGCTTTCAACCATACTTTTGAGTATAGAGTCAGATTCCTGCAGCTGAATTAGCCGCCTTGTGAACTTGATTATACCAGTGTCAGGATATAAATATATCTACTGAGGAACAGAGGAGGGAACAAATGCTGGGTGCAGATTGATATTGCTCAAGGAGGAAATAAATGCAAGCAAGGTGAGAGAAGGCTGGAAAGCCATAAAGGAGGCGGGTACATATCAGGGGTATTCTACAAGCAGAGTAGATTTGTGGTAAATCCACAGGGGCGAGGGAGGTGTAAAGTATATCTGGAAGGATGGGAGGTAACCTAGTGTGGCAACAAGCCTCTGGAGGCACTTTCGTATCACAACTCATATCAAGAGCCTCCAGACACTGCAGATGCAATAATTCACAAGTCACATATCTAGATGAATAATCGGGAGTGCTGATAGAATCTTGGCTTTTGCGGATTAACGTTTGTAATGCCTCAGCTCATACTTTTTCAATGGTACCCCAAATGGAATCTCCTATGAATATGGGTCATCAGACCTTTGAGGTGCTAAGCATACAAACATGTTTGCTGTAGCAATCAGTAGAGCAAATTTTAACCTCTTTGACCCCAAAGCTTATTCCGCATCTGCTCAGTCTGCCCCAATCTGCCTGTTAATAAAACCTGACAGAAATATAGGTTGCCAAACCTCTCAGCTGCTAAGCTCGCAAACAACTTTCCTATAGCAATGCAGACAGCTAAGTTTGACGTCTTTCATGCCAATATTTGTAATGGCTATGCTCATTGTCCCTCAATGTCACTGCTAATAGAATCAAATTGAAATATGGGTTTTCAAAGGAGTCAGCTGGTAAGGCCACCAACGGAACCTACTTGCATAACCCCTGGATCAGGATAAATGATTCATAGGACCAATTTCTCTTGCTAAATCACTAATTTGGGCAATAGTTGACTATTTAATGCAAGCTAACTATTGCTGAAATCTTGATGTCAATCAACGAATAGTCTTCTACTCTCTGGAAGTAAATAAGAGAAAAAGCAGTAAAGTTTGAATAACAAATTCAAATAGAAGATACCAAATTTGTGGAGCTACATGGGAGATCCCCGAGGGGTATTAACTTTGAGTATTGCCCAATTAGACAAAAGCTATGAATAAGGAAATGAAACTCATGCAATGGCAATGCAAATTTACCATTGGTAGAGCATTGTGTCTGCTATTCAAGTTCAATATTCAACGAATTGTAGTTTCGAGCAACAAACCATATTGCCAAACAAGCAAAAGAGCCAAAGTTGATTCAAAAAGCCACAAGAACCCAGACTGTGTTGAATAAGCTTTGGAGCCAATGGAAACAGTGGCAAGATTCTGACCAAACCTTTGGCAGAACGGAAATCTGAATAAAATGAGGTTCTGTTATTCTTATATCATACATACTATTCCTTCTCAAGTAATGTATCCGCCCATACTGCTCACATTATTATAACTTCTTCCCTGTATAGGCATAATAAAAGGACATGTATTATAATATTGATAATATTACAGGATTCCTGGCCAAATCCTCCCTCATGGAGTAAGGAATATGACCCCGAGTGGGAAGCAAGCAATAATTACTTGGTTAATATTGTGAGGAGAACACAAGTAAGCCCAAGCAAGCAATAATTACTTGGTTAATATTGTGAGGAGAACACATGTGAGCCCAAGCGGATTGTCCAATGACTTTCACTAGCAAAGTGTTTTCCAAAAGATTTATTGACATGTTTGATTCAGATTGGAAGTGGATAATAATATTGTCCCTCTCTAAACTTAATGTTGATGAGGGTTTCGAACCAGAAAGCTCTTTAGTGCATTTATCAATCCTTTTCCAAATGGAGGAATGATACTTCTCTTAGAGAAGGTCAGACTGAGTTGCTCAACCTGTATTAGTACCAGGGGGTTTGCCACATGCGATCATAACACTGAATTTTGGCAAAACTTCATCAATAGTATAATCAAGCTCAAGAAAATGGGTGGAGGAGATCGAAGTGCATTAATGTGGGATTCAGGTGGCCAAACCTTGTTAAAAAACAACATTTGAGTAATAGCATCAATGCCGATTGCTTGTTTATTCTCTGCCTTGCTGGTACATTCTTTTCGTTTACTATAGAGCGAAAGGTAATGTCTCATTACTCTCATGATCACTATCTAACTATTATAAGAGTTTACAACTTTTCGAGTTTCCACTTTTGAACATATCAACAAAATTGGAAATAAGCATTATTCCTATAATAATCCCGGCGCACATAGAGGTGTGTGGCATTGGGCATGCCACAAATGCTCGTAAGTCCGCAGGAGGGAATGATACAAGAGAATTTGGCGATAAAACTACCATATATTACAATACTGGCCAACAATTGCACACTTTAGGTCATTATGACCTGTAATAAGTAAACTAAGTGCCTTTACTCCTATCCTACTCACTCAGAACCTTTTCTTGGACTTTGTTTTTTTGCATTTTTGTTTTTGCATTAGGGGTCTATCTGATTTATCATGAAGGGACTGGGACCAAAACGAAACTATTATTAGTACTCACTATTGCCGGTGAGTGTAGGCACTAGGTTCGGTTGTGAAGAGCTGGTAATCTGGAAAGGGACGGGGTTTTGTTGCTGCTGGCATTAGGATCCTTGGATAACTAGCCTCTGAGAAATCAAATTGGTTTCTCTCCCCCGAGTAACATTGGTGCTTTTTTATTAGACATGTAGAAATCACAGTTTATCTTTCGACATTGAGTGTAATCTCAGATAGGATTCCGTTACCTAAGGTAAGAGTACTTAGTGATTGAGTGCTAGGCACATTCTATTATGTATTAGAGTTCGCTTTTATAGATACTGTTCCGATAACCCACTTCTTGATATCTAATACACTTTAAACATCTGGTTTAGAATACCTAGTCAGAGATTACATTAAAAGAAGCCGTTGAACTTTATGAGTCAACTATAACATTTATCCAAAATTAGTACTAAAATACAGATACAGCTTTCAATTCTGCCACCAGTGCATTACAGACTTGCTTTTACAACTCATTTTTACCTCACTTTCCTTCCTCCACTCCCTTTAGAGATTCTGCACCTAGCAAGTTTTCAATCTTATCAAACAAAATGGTATTTTCCATGAAATATAGCATGGATGTTTGTGCATGTATGCCTAAAATAACTTGGTACAAAATTGTAAAAAGCAATAAATACCATTCATGAGAAACCCTGGAGATAGAGCTAATACTTGGACATTAGACTGTTTAGTTTTTGGTTATTATATGGAAAGAGGGAATAAGATTACCAGGGGGAAAGGTTCTCTATATAGAATTTAAGTGAATTATGGCACGTGACAAATTTGTCTGCAGTGGGGTTATTTTGGAAAAGCAGTCATAATCACAAAACAGAATACAAGGTTTTAGGTTTAAAAAATTTATACCTATTATTAAGGATGTGTTTTCCTTATGATACCTCGGCAACCTGCAACTTTGGTGTGTCTTGGCTTCTGCCCAGTTACCAAACAACCTCTATTGGTGGCTAGATTGTATATGAGTAACGCCACAGGACAAGCCACATCACCCGGCTTTCTTCAGCTAGGTGCAGGAAGATGATAATCTCCCCTGATACCCGAAAAATTACCATAGCTTTTCCACACTCAACAACCATTTTTGACGGAATACCATGGCCTAAACTACACATACACGATCGCTGAACATCGGCGACAACAATTCCCACTGCGGCAACATAATGAGTAGCTTCAACATCACCTACAAGTCTGACGAGGAAGCACGGGTCATGCGTTGGCTGTCCCCACTAGAGCCAAATGATAGGCATCATAGTGTGCGCACCGGTCGATTCGACGGCGTCGGGGATTGGGTTTTGGAAACAATCGAGTTTAGGCGGTGGAGGGAGGGCGAGTGTGGAGCAGATGAGGCTGTCTTATTTTGCTACGGGAATCCCGGAGTCGGCAAGACATATCTGAGGTAAGTGGTAGGATTCTTTGAAAGAAGCGAGTATGGCTGACGGTAGGTGGTGCCAGTTCCTTGGTGGTTGATACGCTCTGCGACGAGACGGAGGATGGAGATATCGTGGCTGCAGGCTTGTACTGCGACTTCCTTGCTCAACAAGAGCAAACAATCACCAACATGATAGGTGCGATTCTGAAGCAGTTAGTGGGCAGGGAGGAAATCATGAAAGATGTACGCGAGGCGTTTCAAAAGCGGAAACAGGGGTTTGGTGGCAGAAGGCTGCTACTTGCGGATTTGATGGGAATGTTGAGGATCGCTATTCCTTTGTTGCCCCAAATACCGTAAGAACTCGAATAAACGAGCCTTGTGCTTTGCAGTCCGAAATTTCCTCCTCGGGAAAAGGGGCGAAAAACACACCAAAAATCTGCCCCGAGAGACAAAAGAAAAAGAAAAAAATACCAGACCTTACTAAGAGAGGCAAGTCCAACTTCCTAGCACAAGGCTCGTTTATTCGAGTTCTTACGGTATTCATCTGTATCGATGCGCTCGATGAATGCTTACCGAAGCATCTGCCGGAACTTCTTGGGTCACTTCGAGATATTGTTCGAGAATCCCCAACGACCAGAATATTCCTTACCGGGAGGCCCTATGTCAAGGGAGCTATTCAGAAATATTTCGCTGGGGCAGTTGTGATACCCATCAGCCCTAACGTGGATGATATCAGGAATTACCTGGAGATGAAGTTAGACAGGGATGATGATCCAGAGGCGATGGACAATGAGTTACGGGTGGATATTGTGGAAGGTGTTCTGAATAAGATGTCTGACATGTGCGTAGGAGCATTTGGCCTTCCTATCATATTGGTGATGTATACTTACAAACAATTATATGTAGATTCCTCCTTGTTTCGCTAAACATTGAGGCTATACTAGGAGAAGTGACCATTGGTCAGAGAAGAAGGAAACTAGAAGAGATGGTGAGACCTTAACACCCAACCTGCTCTCCGATTGGCAGACCTCGATGAGCGAGAAGAGATATTTGACTTCAAGGACCCTGTTTCCAAGCCCATAGAGAGCGGCCTCTGGGCAACCGAGCCACCTGTGCTGCTCCAACCCTCTTCCACACGGCCCTTAAGGTTCTTATGGCCCTCTAGGGGAACCGATACCCGTCTTAACGGTTTGTCACACCCATCTTTCGTAGTCGACCGGTATTTCTGTTAAATTATTCGCGAAGGTTCCATATCCTCAACACCACTACGACGCAGGACGTTTGGACGAGGGAGTTAGGATGTTGAAAGGGTTGCGGAATATGGTTGTTGAAGTGAT
>Ga0307507_10010333_pt1 | contig 12090 bp, 15 predicted proteins | sample 7_EM_MG_FD_207223 | JGI IMG/M metagenome (GOLD analysis project Ga0307507, IMG submission 207223) | Populus trichocarpa ectomycorrhiza microbial communities from riparian zone in the Pacific Northwest, United States - 7_EM | ecosystem: Host-associated > Plants > Roots > Unclassified | place... | reverse complement strand
AAAAAAACTTCAAAAATAAAAAAATTATTATTTTAATATATTTTAAAATTAAAAACTTTAAAAACAATACCACGATTTCAAAATCCTAATTCAAACTCAACGTCATTAATGTCGTGTAAAAAAAAAATATATATTTTTTTAGTTTAACGTAGGTGCTCGGGCCAGCTTGCGCGCACCTAGACTAATCCCACGGGTCCTGAAGTTAACGACCATGTAAGCCTCCAGTGGCCTTCATATGAGCAACCACAGGGCTCGAACCTGAGGCCATAGAGGAAGCAAACCTCTTGGTCCCAGGTTTTTACCACTGACCACCACCTATATGGTTAAATATTTTAATAAAAATAATTCACTCGAATCGATCGGATTGATTGCTTGTAGATATTATCCATCAATTTAAACTCGACCAGTCCCTATATCTTGTCTGACAACTCTGCAGCAAAAAATTAAGAAATTTTTATCATCAAGTAAAAGCCATTCTTGATTCTACGTTACTTCGAAAGTTAAGAACTCGAATTGACCCGATGATGTAGGAGTTTAAACCGAGTAATCTAACAATGCCCTCTAAGCTATGCAACAAAGGTTGTATAAGCGTTCAAAGCGCGTCCCCCTGTGACCATGCAACTTTATCATCATCCCCTGGATAAAGCAAAAGCCATTCTCCTTCATCACTCTCTCTCTCTCTCTCTCTCCACCATGAAACTTTCTTGAAACTCCAAACATCCAATTCCATGGCAATTTAATTTCATTCGAGGAGGAATTGAAATAACTCAAAAAGAAAAAGAAAAAGAAAAAGAAAAAGAACAACTCTTTTTCCAAAATATGGTTTCCCTTCAAGATTCCCACTCTCAATACTCCACTCCAAATCGCTTCCCTTTAACCTCAGCCTCTCCTTCCCCTATCAAAATCCACCGACACGCCGGCCGTTCCATGCGGACCATCCGCTCTACTTTCTTTCAGACAAGCTCCAGCTCCTTCGCTTCACTTCCCAACAACTCAGCTGCTTCAACTCCCTTCGATTCTGAAAACTTAACTGAGTCTGTCATTGACATGCGACTCGGCGAGCTCGCGAAAACCTTAAACCAAAATAGCAATGGCAATCATGGCAGTTTTAAGAAAAAGTTGTTGTCGACGTCGTCTTCCTCGGAGGAGGAGTTTCTTGATATTGCAGAAGCTTTTTCTGATTTTTCTGGCTGCAGCTCAGATATTTCTGGAGAACTGCAACGTCTTGCATGCTTGCCATCGTCTCCAATGCGTGATGGTGAAGTGGAAGGGTGTAAGGAGAAGAACCCATCAATGGAAATTGTAGCTGAGCCTTGTCATGGGTTCTTACAAAGGGAATCTTTTTCCACGGAAATCATTGAAAGTATTTCTCCGGAGGATCTTCAGCCGACGGTGAACATCTGTGTTGACGGGTTACAGTCTCCGTCGATTACTGTTAAAAGATCTGCTGCGGAAAAGTTGAGGTTTTTGGCAAAGAATAGAGCGGATAACAGGGCGTTGATTGGTGAATCGGGGGCGATTTCTGCTTTAATCCCGTTGCTTAAACAAAGTGATCCGTGGGCGCAAGAACATGCGGTGACGGCCTTGTTGAACTTGTCATTGTACGAGGAGAACAAGAAGAGGATTACGAATTCGGGTGCGATTAAGTCTTTTGTTTATGTGCTTAAAACTGGGACTGAAAATGCTAAGCAAAACGCGGCGTGTGCGTTACTTAGTCTGGCTTTGATTGAAGAGAACAAAAACTCGATTGGAGCTTGTGGAGCGATACCGCCATTGGTATCGCTTTTGATTAATGGTTCAAACAGGGGCAAGAAGGATGCACTGACCACATTGTATAAGATTTGTTCGATAAAGCAGAATAAAGAGAGGGCTGTGGCTGCTGGGGCAGTTAAGCCATTGGTGGGGATGGTGGTGGAGGCAGGGGCAGGGATGATGGCGGAGAAGGCAATGGTGGTGTTGAGTAGTTTGGCTGCGATTGAAGAAGGGAGAGAAACAATCGTTGAAGAAGGTGGGATTGCTGCACTTGTTGAGGCTATTGAAGATGGTTCTGTTAAAGGGAAAGAGTTTGCTGTTGTCACTTTGTTGCAATTATGTAATGATAGTGTTAGAAATCGCGGCTTACTTGTCAGAGAAGGTGCAATTCCTCCTCTTGTTGCGCTTTCGCAGAATGGGAGCATTCCCGCCAAGAACAAGGTAAATTCTTGTTGATTCTGATGGTTTCAGTACTAGTTTTTACAGCTTTTCAAGTTAATTTTGATCCCAGTAGTCATTAGTTAGAGTTATTAATGTTTTGATTGGAGTGGTATTGATGGTGGGGGTGGTGTTGGTGCAGGCTGAGAGGCTACTTGGGTACTTGAGAGAACCAAGGCAAGAGTCTGCTGCTGCTTCATCTTCAAGCCCTCAAAGAGGTGGTGGATTTTGATCTTTTTTACTATTCTTAGAGGTAATTACTAGTACTGATTAGAATGAGTGGTTGGCTGTTCTTGGTGTGTATATATAGGTAGTGTTTTTTGCATGGTTTGTACAGTGTGGTTGATAAATTGGATGGAATGATTAGTAAATGGGAAATTAGGGGAAGCTAGGGAGAAATACTCATAGACTGACTTGGTTTAGATGTACGAGTTTGACTTGAACTAAGTTTTGGAAGTTGGGGGGTTTGTGATTCTGATGGAATTTCCACAGGAGGATTACTTGTTTGATTTGCGGGTTTTGGTTGGTTGATGATGGGAATTTGGGCTTGTTCCTTGTGTATTGTTTGGATGACCCAAATTCTGTTTACTGGTTGTTCTTGTTTAATTAAACTAGTGAAGATAAAAGAGCGTGCTCCTTCTTGCAGCATGTTTTTATTGCATCTTGTAGCTTGGATTCCATGTATGTTGTGTTGATTTCAGCTTTGCTAGTGGGCAATCTAGATTGACTAGATCTTATGCTGAAGATTGTGAACATTTTCTGTTCTCTTGATCTCTCTCCTCGTGGCACTAGATCTTCTGGGATTTTCACCCAGCATGGTGAATTCTCCCTTAGAGATGTCTCTGGTATCAGAAAAATGCAATCTTGTACCTTGTATGGTCATGTGCTTTCTGTCTGATAAAGAACAGGCAAGAAATCTTTAAAATCTTATAATGTTGATAAGGCCTCGTGCAAGTTCACTCAGTCAAGAATTACCCCAAGTGAATGATTTTGCATCGGCAATCTGTGTTCATTTCCTCCTTTGATTACCATTTTTGTTGCTCAGAATTTCTGCTACCAGAAGGAAGGCAATGGTTTCATGCCTTCACCATTGTTGAAGGGTTTGAATCTAAGGTCAAGAGAAGAGTTAATATTTATTTGATGGAAGCGCATGAATATGTATGTCATGCATGGTAGGCCCCTTTGATCTCCTTGTCTTTGGTGTGGAGTCGTTTTTTGTGCTATGTGCTTTCCATCCCCACCTATGTGTCTGCTGTACTTCCTTTGATGGGAGTACACTGTTGTGTGGTTAAATTGCGTTTTGCTGCTTTCACAGTTTTAAAATTGTTAGGTTAATCAATATGAATCATAGTTTTTAAAACTATCTTTTCAAATCTTAAAAGAAATCTTTATTTGTATTTGCAGTTGAAAAGTGTTTTTTTTTTTAAAAAATTGATTTTTTTTTGTTTTGTTGATGTTAAAAATAAATTTTTAAAAATAAAAAATTATTATTTAAATGTATTTTCAAATGAAAAATATTTTAAATAATAACTATTATTTTCATTGTTTGATTGTTGTGATAGTGTTTATTGTTTGAATTGTTTTTTATTTTAAAAAAATTAAATTAATGTTTTTTATATGAGTTTGACGAGCTTATATTAACAACAAAAAAAACTTGAAAAATATAATTTTTTTATATTTTCAATTCAAAAACATCTTTAAATATCACTCTCCAACATAATATCAATATTAACACTAATAGTTTTGGGATAAAATTGTTTGGGATAACAGTAGAAGTAGTTTTTTAAAGTATTTTTAAAATATATAAAAAATAATAATTTTTTTATCTTTAAAAATTTATTTTTTATAGCAATAAATATTTAAAAGTTAAAAAAATATATTTTTAAAAAAAGACTCCCCTCTCAAACACCGCAAAGTAAGTAGGATGGCGGTGCATCGCAACAAGAGCATAAAAATAAGCCTCGGAGAAAGCCACCAACCACTGAATTATCGCACCATGGATTTCCTTGCAGCATTTTATAAACTTTCCTTGTCGTTGTTAAATGTGTAGCAGCTGGCAGAGCAGTTATGTGTTGTCCTGCTCCTTGCTAGGGTTTTTGATATTTTATAGAAAACGGGCTCAAAGGGACCAAATTCTGGGCGCTCACTGACATGATTTTTTGTTTGTTCTTCTTCTTAATGAACAACTTGCTTATTATGGAAAGGTTAGGCAGGCAGCCATCCTCTCACCAGCAACAATCCTTTGCTGTTGAAGTATATTTCCCCTCGAGAGTAGCACAACTGAGTAAAAAAACTTGGGAAAATATCATACAAATAAGCGCAACAAGTCGAAATTCAATACATTATTCTCAGCAGTGTAACCTTAAAAGAAATCAAAGGTTTGCATGCAACCTTTAAATCCTTTTTTTTTTTTTTTATGATTTTAATATACTAATATTAAAAATAAAAGAAATTTAAAGAAATTATTTTAATTTATTTTTACATGAGAAGTAATTTTAAAAAATTTCATGCGCTAAATTACCAAATACCGACAGAACTTAAATTTTACCAGCTGTGTTATTTTTATATATAAAAAAAAGCCTCTGGATTTGGACCAATATATGTGAGAGTAGTGAAAAAATTTTCCTGTGTGTTTTGACCAGCTAATCAATTGCTAGATGATTTCTGAGGAAAGGGATGCTCTTATCCTATCAGTTTCTGCTGCCGCCACAAACTTCCCGGTCATGGCAAAATATAGGTATTTAATGAAGGGAACAGCCGAAAATCAAGACCCTTTTTGGGCTTCAAGTATTTCGTTGCCAAGGTTGGCTCCCATGTCTGCAAAATGGCAGTTTGTGAAAATGAAAAAGGATATTATAGACCTGGAATTATTGCTGGATAAGGACCTGGAGAAATTTGATTGAGTATATCGTTTAATTAACATTTATATTATTTTTTTCTCTCAAAAGATCTCAGTTCAAACCGAGCTCGATTTAGCAGGTTGACCCTGAAAATCCATAACTCAAAGCATTATCCATTATCCAGGTCGAGTTAAAGTTAAACACGAAAAGATATTGACTTGGTTAATCTGGCTAGATTGACTCGTGATCATTGACCTAGTTGAGTTGATTGTGAAACTAGAATGATTTAGCTGCAAGATATCATTTTAATAAAAATAATCCAGCTATCTGGACATTTTTCTGAATCAAACCCTCTATTTTCGAAACAAGAAACGACAAGCCCACTTGAACATTCCTATCTTCACTGACCCAAGTGTGAACTTCCCGAGGTAGTCAGCGAAGTTCATGTCCAGCCGTTTCATGGCCGCAATCTCAAAGCTAGTCCAAGGTAAGTGAAGATTGAACGTAGTCAAAATAATTAAGTGTCGGTTCCTCCTTCTTATCCTTCCACGCGGTTGTTTGCTGGGTTGCGAGCCGATTTGAAGCTTTGTAAAACACGAAGGGTTAGTACTTTAAGCAAATAACTAACTCCACAGGAAGTTGATCGAGAAAGATTCATTGTTATAGCTACATGGCTCATGCATCATTCAGTCAATTGGCAACAACATGCTGCCCTAGTTTTATTCATTAAAGTAACAATAGAGCTGTTTAATTGTAACTAACATATGTAATTGCAACCTAGGGTGTTAAAGGCAATTCTTTTATGCAGATTCAACTTGGTACTTGGATTTTTCTTTCTTTCCTCTAAATAATCTTGGTTTGTAGCCATCCTCTAGTAGCTTTTCGACCTCCTCAAATTGCAGGCCTTTAGTTTCAGGCACTAAGAAGTATATGAACGTGAGGCTAATGGTAGAAATTCCGGCAAATAAGAAGAATGTGCCACCGGCACCAAGAGCTTCGGTGAGAGATAAGTATGATTCGCTGACAATGAGATTTGAACACCAATTGGACACAGCAGCAATACCTCCACAAACACCTCTATATCTCAATGGATAGATTTCTGAGTTCACAATCCATGGCACGGTTCCCATTCCAGGAGAATAGGAAATGATGTATAGTCCGAGGAGTATGACGGCAAGAAATCCGAATCTGCTCGGGCAACCCTTCTCGAAAAAAACACGTTTTTCTGCACGGCAGTCACCCCTGATAGCCTTGGTTGAATCCAGGCATGCTCCAGGATGGATCTGTTCATGTAAAAAAAATCATTATCGGTGTCAGGTTGATAAACTTGTACACTTCAAAATGTTATTAAAGGATATTATAGTATGATCAAATTAACAGTAACAACTCACTGAACGTAGCAAGGGTTCGTGTAGAAAAATTAAGTAATTCAGCATGCACAATGTATAGCCAAACAATTGAGAAAGTGAAAGAACTAACTTCACTGACTGCATTAGCACAGAACCCACAATCAGCTTTCAAACAAGTCATGCAGCTCCACCTTGATGCATCCGAGGCTGTCAAGAAACGCGGACAAGTAGAGTTTGTTCCAAAGTGGGCTGTCTCAATCCCACTAACTTTAGGAGCATGATTAGAAGCTTCAATAAACACAACAGATAAGATCACGAGGAAGGAGATGATTCCGATCATTGAAATAATCATCAACCTTCTCCTTCCATATCTGTCGACAAAACACATGCTAACAATGGAGCCAACCGCATTTAGGCCAGAAGTAATGAGAGAGAGTGTCAAGGCAACTGAGTTCGAAGCAAATCCGGCGAACTGAACTATAGTTGGGGCATAGTACATGACTGTATTTATACCCACAAACTGCTGAGCAACTTGAACAGTGATACCTGCATAGAGTCCCCTGCGAACTACCTTGTTTTTAAATGCACCCATCACTTTAGTTATCATGCCCTCTCCAATAGCAGCTTCATCAGCCTTCTCGGCTTCAACGGATGATTTCAAGGCATTCAACTCCTGTTCAACTTCATGAGCAGGATAGATTTTCTCCAAGATTGCCCTTGCCTCATCTACCCTGTCCTGAATATCAAAAACACATTGCAGTAGCACAAAACATCTTAGAGTGGAATGACTGGTCCATGAGGACATCATCGTTTTTGCGAGATAACAAATTTCAGTGTTTTATAATAGATTTAAACAAGTGGGGAGTTTCTTTAAGAAGCATGATCATAACCTTTCTGTAGAGCCATCGAGGAGATTCAGGAAGTGATAGCATCAACACAAATTGAACCACAGCTGGGACTCCAGCAACTCCAAGCATCCATCGCCAGGTTCCAGGAGCCTGAAACATGATTTTGAGACATTAAAACTTTGTTTGACTTCGAGAGGTTAAGGAGCAAGTAGTGATTGTCAGAACACATACCTTGGTGAAACCAAGATTGATAAGATAAGACAGAAATTGTCCTCCAGTAATTAGCAATCCATTTGTGCTAACAAGAGCGCCTCTAATTCTTGCAGGTGAAGCTTCCGAGATGTAAAGAGGAGCAGTCATGGATGCCATTCCCACTCCCAAGCCAACAAAAATCCTTCCGATAACAATCACCCAAGGTTTTGGAGCTACAGCCATGACAACTGCACCAAAAAAGAACACAACATCGGCACCTAAAATTGCCACTCTCCTGCCCCACCTGTCATTAATATATCCACCAAACGCAGCACCAACAATAGCTCCCGCGACAGCCATACTCACTATGGTTTCCTGCCGATATGAAACAAACTTATCAAAGCGAGAACATAGATGATCCCAAATATCTCTTATCTCTTTCTCTCAAGAGAACAACATAGTAAAACATATTTTAACTCACCTGCAGCCATGTTTTTCTGTCAACATCTTCGAAATCGTCACGAATGTACAGCAATGCACCAGAAATAACTCCTAAAAATTGCCATAACAAAAGACTCATTACTATGTTTTAATAAATCACAAAGACCACAAATTAAAGCAAACTTATAAGAGACAGACAGTCTTGAAAACCCATCCATGCTACTAATAAAACCTATCCAAGAGTTGAATTTTTTACCTGTATCGTAACCAAACAGGAGCCCTCCAATGCCAGCTGAAAGTGCAAGCCTCATGATATAAGGAGTCTTCCATACAGTCCTCCAGCACTCTGTAAACTCTGTCTTGTCAGCAGTGGCAACACCTCCTTCCACCATTTTTGCTGATGGAAGTAAATTTCAGAGGAGCTAACTGATAAATTGAGATACAATCTGCAAATTCACAGCCCTGAAAATTATCAGAACCTCATAAACACCTCTTTACAGTAAAGTCAATCGACGCTGACAACTATTGACACAAAGCATCAAATTCCTATGAAAAAATAAGATAAAACCTCGAATAGATCAAATTAAGAATCTTCACTATCTATAATGCCAAGCAGACTATTAATCCTACATCAAACAACAGATCAAATCTATCTAATAAACAAATGTAAATCAAGAATCCTTCATATATTTACACTCTCTCTGTCTTACTTCCTTGTCTCTGGGAAAAAAATTAAACACAAAGATTCTTTCAAATTATGCTTTGATTATCTTAATTATAACCACGCAGAGTACATTCAAAACAACCCAAAAAGAGAAAAAACAAAATGAAACCTGTTACTACCTTCACTATAGACTGTTTATCTTCTTCTTCTAAACCCTTTTCTGGGTGCAAACAATGATGCCTTCTGTTCAAATGGATATGCCCATAGTACTAGTCCTAAATATACACTATACTTTCATGACATGACACGGAAAGAGATAAAATTTGGTAATGTTGATTTATCAAAAAATAAAAAAGAAGAAGGTGATATTGACTTGGTTTTCTTGATTTTTGGATCATGTAATTAATACAGTATTTAAGGATTCCTAGAAGAAGTCTGACACATGTAAATTTTTTTGACAGGGTGATGTTATCTTGTAAACAAATTCCCTCCTATAAATGGATAAATTATGTGTGTATGTGAAATTATATCCTTTTTTGTGAAATTACCTTCCAAAATCTCAACCGTTAAATTTGTGAAACCTACTACTGCAAAACAAAGATAAATAGGTGAGAATCAAAATAAACGCATTGAATAACCAGGGGTTTTTAAAAAATCGATTAACCAAAAAAAAATTAACTGAAAAAATCAATCGAGCATAAAAATCATGAAAATTAATTAAAAAATATTATTAAAAAAAACATCTTGGTTTAATTTGGTTTGGTTTATATCCAAACTGAACTTTTCGTGTCTTGAATTTTTCTCTGTTGTAAGCCTAGAAATGCTTTTATTTACAGATATGTCTAGTATTTTGCTCTCACCATGTAAAAAAACTATCATTTCTAGGTTTGATGTAATTTTAAAAAATAAAAATAATATATGAAAATGACATTTGAAAATCACATCAACTTTTCTGGAGATACCTCCTTCCGTGTTTGAATGGTCATAAACTTTCTTAAAAGGAAAACATGTGTTCTATAAATATTCTCTTGATTAAATAATTTTAAGAGAAGAATCTTCTCATTCATGACAAACAAAAATGGCCCCACACCAGCATCAAGTTTGGCCGAAAGGAACGTTTCCTTTTCCCCCCCTCTTTTTTTCTCTCTTTTTTTTTTGGTTTCCACGCATGAATCTTATGGATAAGTAGTATTGTGGAAAAATTGGTGTTTTAGTCAAAATAATAATATTAGTTATTGTGTTATATCATGGTTATTACGGTAATAGACAGTGTTATTGACCTAGAAAATTACTGTAGTTGTTTTTTATAGCCCCACATAACCATGCATTAGCCATAGAATAAGTTGTGGAAACAAAGCACTGCAAATTGTTATCTTTCAATTGAATATTATATCAAAAGAAATCAAAGAAAATTTCAATGAAAAATATGATAGTTCCTAAAGGGACTTCCTTTTATGTGCCCTAAAAGTGCTGTGAGTCCAAAGTTGTGTGTTCTTCTCAATCTTCTGCAGATAGGAGGCAGTGGTCTGCATCAAGAACTTCCTTCTCTTTACATGCATACAGACCATGGAGTTGAACCTGCCTCTCTGCTTTCTTTGTTGGCACCTTGTCAATGGATTGGGATGAGAAAAAGTAATGTCAGAGCTTAATTGAGATTTCAAGGATGCCCTTTTCCCATCTTTAGAAGATTTTTCTAATTTTGTGCTCATGCTTCTCTCTTATCTATCGATTTTGCTGATTCAAATTTAAAACCAGAAATCATGAGGTAGCTTTTGCACCAAATTGTGAACAATACTAGTAAAATCCCTTCATTTTCGTGGAGACAAAGGACATAATTCACATGGAAATAATAAAATCTTGTTTGGGCTGTGCTTTGATAATAGTAGAGCTCATCAGCATGTTCATAGTAGCAAGAACTTAAACTAACATGGAAATTAAAAATGATTACAGAACAGGAGGAAACCATTATTACAGATACCCAATGAGATACAAAGAAATGCATCAGCAACATTAAATAATGTCGATGGCAAAGCACTGTCTGAGATAATGTGGCAAAGCAGTCTAGCTATATAATGCTAGAAAAGGGTGTTTTTTTCCCGCGTTAAATTCAGACAGAATCGGCTCCTTTTGTGTTTTTACCGAATAGTTTTGGTCTGAACCCAGACTTTAGCATCTTCTCAACCTCCTCGAATTGTAGACCTTTGGTTTCAGGTACCAAGAAGAAGATGGCGATAAGTGCAAGGAAAGAAATTCCAGCGAATAGCAGGAAGGCTCCGGCAACGGTGAGGGTTTCAGTGAGTGTTAAGAAGGTTAGACTCACAATCAGATTTGAAGTCCAGTTCGCCACTGCTGCTATTCCTCCACCTACACCCCTATATCTCAGTGGATATATCTCCGAGTTTACGATCCACGGCGCAGTTCCCATTCCAGGCGAGTAGGAAATAATGTACAAGCCGAGAAGTATAACCGCAAAGAATCCAATTTTGCTTGGGCAGCCTTCCTCAAACCAAACGCGTTTTTGCGCAAGACATGAACCTTTTAAATCCTTTTTTGAAACTAGGCAGGCTCCAGGATGGTACTATCACAGAAGAATACACATCAAATTAGTGTTAATAAATCTTAATCCAAAAACTTTCAATTTGTAACCGTTTATTCAACAAGTTTCTGATAATTAAAATGTTAACCAGTTTAGGTGAGGTTCTAGGAATAAGTTTATATTACTCTCTAACATTTAGTATCAATTTCAGAATTGGCCAAAAACAGGGCGAGGGATGAATAGACTTACTTGGTTTTCAGCATTGGAACAGAAAGAACATTGTGCTTTCAAGCAACTCATGCAGTCCCATTTATTTTTATTTACATTAGAGAAATAACTTGGACATGTAGAGTTGGCACCAAAATGTGCAGATTCTACTTGACTAATCCCCGGAGAATGGATGGAAGCTTGTTGAAACACGATCGCGAGAACCACAAGGCAAGTAATGATGCCGAACATTGAGATAATCATCAACTTTCTCCTCCCATATCTATCAACGAAAAGCATACTGATGATGGAGCCGAGAGCATTGAGGCCAGAAGTAACCAGAGAAAGGGCTAAGGCCACTGATTTTGAAGCAAATCCAGCAAACTGAACTATGGTCGGGGAATAATACATGACAGTATTGATGCCCACAAATTGCTGAGCAACTTGAACTGTAATGCCTGCGTAGAGTCCCCTGCGGACAACAGGGTCTTTGAAAGCACCCTTTACTTTAGAGAGTGTGGTTGTTCCAATAGAATCTTCAATTTCCTTTTCTTTTTGAACGGATTCTTTCAAGGCATTTATCTCATTCTCAACTTCATCAGGAGGATATATTCTCGCGAGAATAGTTCTTGCCTCATCAACCTTGTTCTGTAGGGGGGGGGGGGGGATGAAGCACAAACAAACGACTTTTTTAACAAAAAAAAAATCATATATTTTAATTTAATCTTTGTATCGAGCTAAGAGTTTGCTATAAAGGTTAGCTTGTTTTTGTCGGCTAAGGCTGTTTTCATATTCAAGTTCGGTTCAGAATTTAATGTTGATA
>Ga0307507_10010332_pt1 | contig 12091 bp, 8 predicted proteins | sample 7_EM_MG_FD_207223 | JGI IMG/M metagenome (GOLD analysis project Ga0307507, IMG submission 207223) | Populus trichocarpa ectomycorrhiza microbial communities from riparian zone in the Pacific Northwest, United States - 7_EM | ecosystem: Host-associated > Plants > Roots > Unclassified | place... | reverse complement strand
AGGTACATCATCATAAGTTAAGAACATAGAAGCAATTTATTTTAGATAAGATACTCTAGGGTAATGTGTTTTCCCTTTAGTATAATCAACTCCTTATCTAAGAATTTTTTAAGATTACTTAGGATTTCTAATTATCATAAACTATATGGAAAATTTTTATCTATGTTTTTTTAATTTTATTATGATATCGGGTGCAAAATATATATTTATCAAAGTCAAAAAGAAATTGGACCATGAAAAAGGTACATATAATACATTTGATTAATAGGTAAGCAACTTGTAAAGTAAAACTACTTAAAATCTAAAAAAAAATATAGTGATGGAGGTAAAGACAACGCTACACTATCTAAAAACAATGATAAAATGTGTTTATCTATTTAAAAATATGATATAGGTGGTTGTTATTATTTTGCTTAGAAATATATTAAAATAATATTTATTTTTTATTTTTTAAAATTAATTGATGATTTCATCTATCAAAACAATTTGAAAACAAAAAAAATATATTAAAAATATGGTTTTATGACAAACAACAAGAATACAGAATAGGCTTACTTTTTTATTTATTTCATTTACAAGTCTACAAGTGGTAGAGAGGAGAGGTATCCCTGGTTTTGTAGATTAGCGGCTTCAATAATTAGGCCACGTTTTCCAACTCCTTATGTCAACTCCCCTCTTTAATTAATGAGAGGTGAAAAGAAAGAAAGTTTGGAAATTACACTAATCATTGGATTATAGTCTTAACTAATCCAATAATTAACTCATAACTCATATGTATTCTTATTTATTTTTTTTAGTATTACTCTTTTTTTTTTTAATTAGAAGTCTTGCAATGGCTCACAATCTTTTTTTAAAAATTTTTTTCTCTCTCTATATTTATCATTTCTTGCCAAAGAAAAAATACATTTAACATATCTATACATCTATATCTATCTATATAGTAGTAAAACATATGTAAGTTTTGAGTGAGTTTTATGATCAAGATAGATAAAAAAAAATTACGTGTCAATATATTTAATTTTCACCAATAATACTTTTTCATTTAATAAAAAATTAAAACATAAATTGAGTCCCTCCTACCATATTTGCAAATAAAAAATTAAAAACTAGATACCAAGTTAGACAAAAAAAAATATAAGAAATTTTTTTATATCACAACTTCTTACAGTTTATTTAAATTATTTTTACTTGAACCAATTAAAGATTCTTCTTCTTTTTGTCTCCTTTTCTATTTATATCTATCAACTTTATGCAATTACCAAAGTGTCCCTAACTTATTTATACATAATGCTTACTCCTCCAAGGACATTGTTGTCATTTCCTATTAATTTTTTCTTTCTCTTTCAAAATATTACAGCTGGCTTGCCGAGAAGCACATTGATGTTTTTCCTCTCTTTCAAAACATCTTAGGTGGAATAACATAAACAAAGAAAGATGATTCAACAAACCAAACAACGGAAAAGATCTAGAATCTTTTCAGCAAATGCACATATGCTCCTTGAACACCAAAGATTACAGACCATAAAATCCCTTGTATGTCTGATGAAGTTGCATAGCTGCAATACTAGAGTATGAAATTAGAAACAGGGTAGCTATGTGTATAATGATGTTGGAGATATATATATATAGGATGGAATGTACCTGATGAACATTGAATATTGTTAACAAAACTTTTTGTTTTTTTGTTTTTGGATTTGAGGAAATTTCACCTCTGGAAATCGCATTTTGTGAGATCAAGTGAGCGAGTAAAACCCTGGCTGTCCTAAACTCTCATAAAAGATGCACGTCCTGACTCGAACTCGAGACCTGCTATGCAGATCTCAAATTCTTTGTCATCACACTACGCTACCTGAGACATTGTTAACAAAACACTACAACATAACAAGGAAAAGCGATGTTGATCCTTAGTTTGGTAAAAATTCCTCGTGCAGCTGTATTAATGGAGGAACCGTACCAAAAGCCATTGAAAACAGCACCTTTTTTAGTCTTCTTTTGGTCATGGTGACATTGTCCTTGTTGCAGATCATGGAGAGGTCATCTATGGGTTGTGGTAGCCTACTGACCAAAGAACCAAAACATCACCAGCTAGCAAAATTGGGGTGAGAGAGGAGTTATTCTGGGGTTGGGCGTCCAAAATTTGCTAACTTCCATTTACTTTATTAGATTTCTGGTAAACAAAAATGTTCCCTGGTCTATAGCCTTTACAGATAAAATTATGTGCCGAATACCTGCAGCCCACTTTAATTTGATTTTTTATGTTATGGAGATACAAGTCATGGACCCATGAGCTGGGTGACTATTCAATAGACACCCTTTATATAATGTAAGATGGTTAACAATGCAAATCAATGATTTGTGTTACCGACTGTATACATTTCCACATGAAAATTCATCAGGCTATGGTGTCCGTGTGCAACTGCAGATAATAAATGCATGGCTGAAGCAGAGAAAAAGGTGCCCTCCTGATCTTCAACGTCACAAGAAATTTTGCATTTGCTAGCCTGATATCAGCCCAAGAAAGAAAAAATGAAAAAACACTGATTGGTAGCTTGTTGGTTGAAACATTTCGATCCAACTTTTTTTGGCTGAGGGGCCAAATCCATAGGAAATCTTGCCTCATGTGAAACCTAGATCCCAAAGGACAAAAGCTTTTCCATACAACTGACGAAGCTAGCGCTGTTTGAAACGATCACCACTTTCATGGGTTTGAACACCCCCATCATGCAAGTTCAGGCAACGAAGAAGACGGGCTCCGATGATGAACGTAAACTCCATTGATGCTACTTCAAGTAACGAAAAGACTGGGATCCAAAGATGAAGATGGAAACCAATTCAGAGAGTGGCAGCATTTAACCACATGAATAACTCCACTGATAATGATAATGACCTTAGATCATTTGGTTTTTGAGCATCAAACTTAAGAGTTCCTCCCAAAGTAACAACTCTAAAAACTCTAATAAAATTAATTGCTGGTAAGCTAAGCAACAATTGGTGGGACTTAATTCTCAAAGTGACAATTCCTTCATGTAAACATCTCTCTGTTTCAAATCATAAAGGCTATTAAATTGCATAACAAAACAAAGAGAAATAACATTTAAGTAAAGAGAATTTTCAACTGTTAGAATAAATTTGCAAAACATTCAACCTACAAGGTTCATGGTTATAACCACCTTTAAGGACCACATGAGAGTTGCAGTTCAAACCTCTACTCAGTTGTAGGAAAGAGTACACCTAAAAACCAAATCTAAACGAAAAGGGATTAAGTTGGGGGTGGGGGTGGGGAAATAAAACTACCAATCATTTAGGTCAGCTCAGTACTACTTGTAAGAGCAAAAGGTACTAAAGCATATGATACAAAACAAACCCAGTTGGGTATTTTCATCTGGAAACGATAACAAGATCCAGAATGCAACAGTAGTGCACCATCAATATCTGCAGTTGAAACCCTCTAGTGGAGGATCATGTCTGGAGAATACACCACATACCTCATGTTCCACAAGAGTCAAATAAGCATCTGTATTAAAATGAACTAGTCATCTTCCTCGTCTCCATCTTTATCTGCATCATCACCAGCTTCAGCATCATCCTCAGCTTCCTCCCCTTCACCTTCCTCTTCATCATCAGACATGCTATTTATCACATCTGTAATGATATCCTTCACTTCCGCTTTTCTATGCATTAGATCTATGCCGAAGTGGGCACCTAATATGACCAAATTTATACACGTGATTAGCAAAGTTGGAATGGAAATGTGCCAACATCCAACTAATAAATGAAATATGAGCCATTCATACCAAGTTGTCTGAGAATATCAGATAGAGTTGCCTGCACATCACCAAAAACAGATTTTTGAGGATGGTGTAACAAGCAAGATAAACTGTCATAACTGTGCAAATTGCAAAGCTAAATCACAGGCAAGACTTACAGTATTGAAATCAACTTCCTTCAGAATATTTACTACAACTGCATGCATCTCTTGTCTGGTGGGTTCTGCCTTGGCCTTTTTGTTAGACTTGGCTTTACCTAATTTTCCAACATAAAATCATTTGGCAAGGGAACAAACTCTGAAATAACTTTAAAACAAATGGAGATCATGTAAGTACAAAATCAATTTGACAAGTAAATTAAAAGCAAAACATGATATTTACGAGACCATTTGGTATTGTGATAGCTTCTGCTTTTTGTCCAATCACGGATATAAAACCATTTCATTAGCCAGATAGCTTTTGCTTTTTGCATTGTGCCCTGCACATAATTGTGTTCCAAACCTTGGATTTGTAAAAGTTAAAATAGCTTGATTTTCATTTATTTTACATGTAAAAATCCATCTTAAAACAGTTTTAACCGAACACATTTTTTAAACTGCAACTAAAAGTGTTTTTTTTTAAACCTACCTTTTTTAACCGCAAAAGCTACCACAATGCCAAACACACACAATCAGCAAATTGCCAATGGACCATTATCCATTGTAGCCTTGTTTCTGGCTTAACAAAAACCCCTACCAAGCACAACAAAAATTAAATCCAAGGAAGATGTTATAGATAACTATTATACAGACAATCTTTCTCCATTCCAAAGAAACAAGCACTCCATGAATGTCAATTTAGTCGCTTTCTCTCCCCACATCTTGCTACCTCCCACAATGACATCATTTCACTCTTCGTATTATTTCTCCGAATAACATCTGTTACTCCATCCTATTTTCTCTACAATTGAAAGAGTAGACATGCATCATTTCTCAGTAAAAATTGCTGCTGTATAGTTTTGTCCTTTCTCTAAACTCTGCAACATAAGATGTCCTTTATGCTTAACCACTAAGTTTGCCCACTCAATTCTTTTAAGAAAGACAAAGTTGGGCCTGGTTTTTTCCTTGGCTTTTTTATTATATGTATAATCTTCAAAAAGCATATTGATATAGATACATTTAAGGTGTTATGAAGGAGGTGAAAGGGGAGAAAAATTACCCATGTAAACTACCTCTAATTATGTTTGGTAGGACAAACCATTTAACAAATCAGATGGGTAACATTTCACTCCAAGCATGGGAGGAAACATTAATCCCCATCCACCAGAGGTAGCAAATAACCTAAGGTAATATTTTTTCTCTCAAAATTAACACTCCCTGCCCAGCCATGTTATCTATGGATCTCAAATACAATCCCACCACATATTTCTTGGATATTCATTTAAAACACAACCTCTATTGTCACTTGATAATTATTGCTCTATCCTAGCCTAATCTCCTATAAAAAATCATTGTTGTCTTCAATTAGCATGTTTCAATGCCCTCCAACAGTGATAAACTTCCACTGATCTCAAACTTCTTATTTGACAAATTTCTGATCACCAAAAAAAAGTGCACAAAAAAATGAGATGAATCCAATAAAGTTCTGTCTGTTATGAAGAGTGCAAAAGCAACTAGAAGAAAGAAAGTTGATGTTTAGAGAACAATGATAACTATAAAATCAATAAAAAATTGATAGATGTAAAGTAATCTGTATTTTATTGACAATGATAACTGCAAAATTAATAAATAGCATAAGAGAGGGTTAAGGAGCCACAATGCAAAAGAGTAAATCACTTGCTCAAAAGCTCCAGACAATCACAAATTAAAACCAAAAACTTTAAACATCAAGAATAGAATGAAAATACTGCACCTTGATCTTTTGCAGAAGCCTTTGATGGGGACTTGGTTGACTGTTTCTTGGCATTGACCTTGTCTTTAGAGGAAGCACTTCGGTCCTTCGGGCTTTCCTTTTCAACTTTTTGTTTCTTAGATGCAGATCCCTTTGATTTAGAAATTGAACCAGAAGTTCCATCAGTATCTTTAGCACCTTTTTTTGATGACGAGTCAGAAGATTTTTTGGTTGATTTTTCTAGACCTTTAACAGGTTTTGCAGGGGTTCTTTTCTTGCCAAGGGTAGCTTTTTCTGCACTTTTAGCCACCGAACTCTGCTTTGAAGATTTTTTTGATTTCTTAGATGGTGTCTGCTCCTTTGGCTCATCCTCCTCTTCTTCTGATTTAGTCTCCTCGTGATCACTCATGTCTTTCGTTCCTGCCTCATTTTCACCATCATCTTCCGAATCATCTTTAGCATCTAGTGATTCAACGTTATCTTCATCGTCGTCGTCCTCATCTTTGAACGAATGCTTTCGTTTCTGTCCACTTTGAGGTGTTTGTTTTCGTTTCTGTGGAACAATGAAGTAAAGAATTCATAACCAGCTCACATAAAAACCAGAACATGCATCAGCAAAGTACGAGTGTCATATTATCTTGAAGATAAAAAATTAAAAACAAGAGATGGGTAAAAGCACTATCTTTCATTATTTACACCACCTGCAAAGAACTATGTCATAAAGCACCCTTCAGCAGAACACTTATGTTCTAGAAAATTGGTCTTGAAGGCTTAGGAAAGTTCCAATTTGCTGATTAAAATAGTTGAGAAATAGCAAACATATATGGAAGATGAAGTCAAGAAAATACATCATGTATCCAATATAGTTCACGGTTGTCAATTAAAAGGACATCCTGGGCATGTCAGTTTGGAATTCAAGGATGATGAAACTCAAGACGGCAATAAATTGGATGGAAAACAAATTACATGTCATGTGGCTCACTTGCCTTTTTTTATTTCTTTTTCTCTCTCTCCTCTCTCCTATCTCCTCGTGTGCAGCCTATTTCACAATTTTTTTAAATGTTGCAATTCTGAATTGCGACAAGTTTGAATGTCAAGACATGTACAACTATGCAATTTTGCCAATTCTTTTCAAACTGTTATTTCGCCAATATTAAAAAAAAGGTGCTAATAACCAAAAATAGCCCACAGCCAATATGATAATTAAAGGTCACCAAAAGCAACATCAAAGAGAACAATGCACTTCTATTGGAGTGCATCAAGAAAACACATCCATCCAAGATCTTATTAAAGAAAAGCTCCATGTAATGTTTTATACAGAAAAAATACCACAAACCTTTGCTGGTGTCGTTGATGCTTCACCAGGACTCACATTTTTGCTAGTTGAGACCTTACGCTTCTTACCTTTCTGAAACAAAAATAAGCACCAAATATCAGCTTTCACATTAACAGTAAATGGCTACCTAATGCTGCAATATGTAAATATTTAGAGAATGGAGAACCTGTTCCTTGTCAGCAAGCAGAACATCAGTGGTGGAATGTGGGGATTCCAAGAATTCCAATATTTTTACAGTGAGTTCCTCCTGAAAACAAGGCCCAAGCAAGTGACTATTCTAGGTGAATTTAAATCACATGAAGACATAACTTCTAAAATAGGTGATACCAACCTTTTTCACAACAGACCTATTTATGGGGATATTGAGCACATCACAAAAATCCATCAACTTCTCTTTGACGCACTTGTCAAGCTTTTCCCTTACTTTTGCTTTCTGTTTTTCCTGATACGATGTGACAAAACCAATCAAAACAGTTTCAAGGCACATACAATTGTTAAACACTAGAGATGCTGCCATGAATAAATTAGGTATAGAATCTTGTTTTCACCAGAGTGCATGCTTGTGCAACAAGAAATGCATAAATACGTGTGCATAAACATGTAAAGAAAATAAAAGGCAAGAATGCCGGTACCTCATTCCCGACCCACACATAGCCTGAAAACTGGCTTATGTTCTTCTTTAAATTGTGTGCCTAAGAATCACATTAACATAGTTTAGAATGGTCATAAATATAAAAGAATTAATCAATGATGATTAAAAAAAAAATCAACCAAGACAGCAATAACAAAGGAAGATGAATTAAAACAAACATTTCAAAAGACCATCAGGCAGGCACCTTTCCTTTCTTTCCAAACAGAATCAAGTGAAGCATCTGCAGATTGTCATCAGCTTTTCTCTTGGACAACTTGAAAGCCACTGAAAAGTTCAGAATATCAGACAAAAAACAGGCCAGTCTGCTGTAACAAAAAAGATGGATAAAGGTAAGACAAACCATGTGCAAGTCAACAAGATAAGAAAATCTGTTCCTTCTTGATGTCCAGGAAAATCTCTTTCATTTGCAATATTTTATGGAAATTTAGTATTCCTGCATTCTAAATCCAGAACCTGAGAATCTATCTCCTTTCCTATAAAATACTTGTGCATCCTTTGACACTAATGACAAAAATGATAGTACATAAAAATGCCCAAAACCCTATCAAGAGAAAGCCAAGATACAATAAAGGATGTCGATCAAAATATTAGCTCACATCTCAAATGTGTGAAAAATCTTGGAAGAGTTCATACATGCCATCAAGCTTGTCCTGTTTGAGGAATCATTAAAATTTCATGCACACGCATCCCTACCGGACTTCTAACACCAATTAAAATGGATGGCATCCTCTATTTTCAGGACAATTTTTCCAGAACAATTAGAACCCAGCACAACATGCAAGTACCCTGAACAGTAAAACCCATTGAGAGTAAACCCACCTGTGTTTATGAAAGTTCATGCCACCAAAATTTACAATTTTGAATTCTGAATCACCAAGACCAAAGCTTTTGTTTGTTGTTTATAGTTTTATCCAGAGAATATTCTCATGTTATTGATAACCTATGCCACAATTTTGTTCATCCATAAATTTAGTGGAACAGAAAAGACAGAGAGATCCACGAAGACAGTGACAATTAGCTCAGAAGTAAGACTTAATTGGGATGAGTTTTCCTCCAAGTTAGACAAGCACGGAGGAAACAATGGAACAATTGTTATTTTCTCCTTTCATGAATGGATTTACATTCATTTAAAACAATGGCATGCGTGCCTTCATATGCAATGCAACAACTTTTAAAACTAATTGTTAAGATAGAACCCAATTCCTACTACACAATCAAACCTTCCCCTATACTACATATCTACCAAAACTTTTGTTTGCAGAAGTGACTACACACTGTACAATGGACTCCATTGTTAGCACTTGAGAAACATGTCACCTGGAATACTAACACCTTTCCCTCCTAAGCAGTTGTTAACTTTTCTCAACAATGTACTTTAGTCATGCAACATAATGAATCCCCACTGTTCACTGGAAACCCATCATATACTATTACAGAATTAACGCACGCTCGTTTCACACCAAATTAGAGCATACAAGACATGCATCGACCATAGATGCATCAAAACTTGTTATCATTGCTTAATCGCGATTATGTTAGTCATTATCTGTTCTATTGTTTCTTGATAATTTCAGAGAGTTTAGAAACCATAGTTACTAAATAGATAACAGAACAGAATACACTACATAAACACCAACGCCAACAATAACACAGGATCCAATAACAAATTCATACATACAATCATCAAACGATGTACGCGCCAAAACAACCAACTAAAACAAACATACCATTGGGAATGTCCTTAAGAGGTGTTCCTCGTCCCTGTAATCACAAAAAAACCCACAATTATCTCAAAACCCCCATGCCCAGAAACCATTTCTTCTAAGATAAACACGCAAATTTGAGTGAAAAGATTTTTTTTTTTATTCGAGAAACACCAAGATTTGAGTAATCTCACCTTTTCAATAGAAAAAGGCTTGGTCGCTGACCGTCCAGGCTCAGGCACAGAGTACCTTTCCACCACCTTCCTCTCTCTGGTAGGCCTATCACTACTCGGAGTCACCAGCTCCTTCACTTTCTTCCCAGTCGAATTCTTACTCGATTTCTTGCTTCTTCGCTTGGATTTCTTGTTCTCTACCTCTTCCTCTCCTTTATCTTTCGCTTCTTCTTCTTTCTCCTCATTTCCCAAGGACTCCTCCTTTTCTGCACCCTCTTTCGCAGTCTCCTCTTCTCCTTTCACTTCTTCGTTGTCGGCCTCCTCCTTCGCTTCATTCTCAGCACTATCCATCGGTCCTTCGTTTTCAGTTTGCTCCTTTTCTGCTCCTGGTTTTGACTCCTCAGCAGCAGGAGCTTCCTCCTCTGATTTCTTCTCTTCTAGGGCTTCACTCGCCATGGAGACAAAACAGAAGAGACTAAAACCCTGAAAGTTAGGGTTTTGACAGAGATCACAAAATAGCAAGATCCTCTGTGCGCAACAGGCAGGGAGAAGGAAAGGAGAAAGGCGAGAGAGAAATTAGGTATTTGGGGAATTTGAGAGGGGGGCGGGCTGGCTTGATTTGATTTGATTGAGTTCGAGACAAAAAGGAAATAAGAAGAAGGCGGGGGTTCAAAATATTTTGATGCGAAAAATGAGAGCGCGCTCTGGGGCTTTGTTTTTTTTTTTCCACTCTAAGAAATAGTGGCGGATTTTTTTTAGATCGAGCGAGAATGATTTTAAGGCGCAGTACATTTTTTGTATTGCTCTGCCCTGGACTGCTAGGAAAGAGCTAGCTGTCTTTATTGGGCATGCACCACTTGTCAATTTTTACTCGGTCTGGTCTCGTGGGAGTAGAAATGGAAGACAGGGTCACTGGTTTCTGTGGATGATTGCATTGCTTTTGTTTTGTTGTGGCTTTTATCTTTTGATTCCTGCTCCGGTGGTGTTTTTGCTATAGCCCCTTGTATTCTTGCTAGTGGTTAATTTCATGATTCCGTTTTCCACCAGCAACGAATTTGTAGCTGTCTTGGCTATTGCGTGTGGAAATTCACGATGTCAAGAAGTTCTTCCATTGAATTTGAGCTTTCCTTCGTGATTTGATGGGCTTGTGTTGTTACTTTTTTTATAACACTTTTCTACAGAACAAGAGTTTTTCTGATTTTAAGTTGAAAAAACACAGTAGTGTGGGGTGTTTAGCTGTTTGTGCGTGAGTTCTTTGAGAGGATGGCTTTCTCAGGGACATGAACGAATAAGCTAATTGGTACAGTTGGTCCCCTTTTTTTTTTGTATCTCCTATCTTTGTCTTCTTCCTTCTCTTTCCTTCGGGCCTAGTTAGGCAAAAGGTACCGAGCCTAGTTAGGTCTTTCCTTCTCCTTTCTCTTCTCCTTCCCTGTTCTTCTTTTCTTATTCCTTTTCTTTTCTCCACCTCAGCTGGCCCTTCTTCCTTTTCTCATTTATTCTCCCTGGGCTCAATTAGATCGAGAATGTGGGCCCTTTTGGGCCCTTCTTCTCTTTCATCCCCTCAAGCTTGATTGTTTCAAGGGTCTCGGTTCGACTAGAGATAAGTAGAAGTATCAAAAAATCGATTAAACAAAACAAAAATAACCAAAAAATCGATTAGAATTTTTTAAAGATTTTTTGATTCAATTCGATTTCAGTTTAATAAGCCTGAAACCAAAAAACCTTAACTGAACCGAACCGGTTCAGTTAAAAAAAAAGATACTATAAAACCGCTCTTTAATTTTTAACCCTAGCATTAGCAGTATCCGTCCGCAACTCCGCATCTAGTAGTCATCCTTACTCCTTAACAAACAAACCGCCCCCTTCAGCCCTCACAAGTCGCAACTCTCAAATCTCAATCTCTCACACTCTCAGCCTGATCAAAAATGATTTCCCCGTCGTTGTACAAAACTTCATGGCCAGATCTAGTCGTCTAACAAAATCAAATTAATCAATCTTCATTTCCTAACTCTTGTAGACTGGTAAATCTTCAACAAGGCTTCAGTCTTCATCGTTAAATCTAACAAACCAACCACCTTCTTCTCCCACACGGGTATGGCACACACCAAACCTAACCTCCAGATCTAGCAAACCAGTCACCTCTATGACTCCCTCTCTCACACCTGACCTTGAATCTTGTCACACCAGGTATGATTTTTTTGTTCTGTCAATCTCTGTTTTTATTTTTTTAACATATACTCTGTGTATTTGTTAAAGTGGTATGTCTTTACCAAAAATCAGAGTTGGAGCTTAGATTAGACTGGTATAATTTTTATTTTTCTCGATGTTAATGCAATACCATTAGGATTCAATAATGCTTCCTGTAAACAATTGAGACTTGAGAGGTTCACTATGAGTTCATCAATTATTTCATGTCTTTTCTTTATTATCAAAGCCATATATATATATATATATATATACCATTAATTTCATATCTTTGTTTTCAATGCTGAGAATTTGCCATATATATATATATATATATATATATACCATTAATTTCATATCTTTGTTTTCAATGCTGAGAATTTGTACTTTTGAAGAGAATATGCCCA
>Ga0307507_10010331_pt1 | contig 12091 bp, 4 predicted proteins | sample 7_EM_MG_FD_207223 | JGI IMG/M metagenome (GOLD analysis project Ga0307507, IMG submission 207223) | Populus trichocarpa ectomycorrhiza microbial communities from riparian zone in the Pacific Northwest, United States - 7_EM | ecosystem: Host-associated > Plants > Roots > Unclassified | place... | reverse complement strand
CATCCATTAAAAAGTAATAGTGTTATTAAATTAAGCTTTTCCTTTAGCTTTACTATAAGATTTGCCTTTACTAGCTTATCTTCTTTAAGAGCTAAGAATTGGTCGTCTCCTAAGATAATTATATTATTGGTTTGTATGCCGACAATTCCAAATAGAGTTCCCGTAGTTGTGATAAGGAAGCAGGGATTAAATATAGAAGTAGTTATTAAGAGCTTCTCTTTATAGTGCTTGCTATAAGTAGCCCACCAATAAGTTCCTGCCTCTGCAATTCTATATAATGGCTTAAGTACAACCATGATTATATCTTCGGGATATTAGTAGCGAATTTACTCTAGAAGGTATGCCAGTATTAAGCGCTAAAGGCGCATCTCTAATTGGGTATAGGCCTAAGTAATATCTTATAAATAAACCGCTATTCTATTCTTTATTAAGGAGGGAGCTAGCGTAATAATAACTCGCTAACTAGCTTGTTAAATTATAGGGGATTGCATAAGAATTACTTCCTTGCCGTTATTATTATAACCTTAAATAACCAGTCTCAACTTCTTAAATAGGGTGTTGGTAGCTTTACCCTTAATCTCATTAACTATTCTTAACTTAAAAATGCGAACTCTATTAAACTTAGTAGGGTTATACTTCTTAAATTTAAAGACTCCTCTTGTAATAAGACCGTTGATCTTCTACTTATTAGATACTTGGAAAGGAGCTCCTAGAGTTATAATACGGCCTTCCTTTTAGAGCTATTTTGCGAGCTTAAAGTCAGCCTTCTCTTTAGCTATTATAAAGGCTATTAATAACTTGTCTCTACTCTTAATAGCGGTAACAAATTGCTCTTTGAAATTAACAAGGTATTAGCAATTTTATAATCCCTTTAGGCGACCTCTACCGCGTTGTGGTTGCGGCACATCTACTACAATTATATTAGGATTATAGTCGCCTTCTAGAGTACGTTAATTGTAGTTCTCCTCTAGGGTATCCTCTAGGGCATCCTATAAAGGCTCGGAACTATCGTTTCTATAGTAGGGCTTGACAACAGTTAAGCGGAATTAAGTAGGTCTATAGGGCATTTAAAAAGTATAAGTCTGACTATTAATTATAATAAGTTTATATAGGCCTAACTATCCTCCCTTTTTACGCCATACGTGTACCTTAGATTGGAGTGGCAGATTAAGCGTAGTTAAGGTATTTAGGCCATTTCTTATTCCTAGTGCGTTGTTGACCTGGCGCGTAGCGTAGAGACGTTGCACCTCTTTTATTGCTTTGCGAATAGCCTCCGCTTATTGTGTAATGGATAGGGATAGTAGAGAATTGTTAGTTATTTAAGGGTAAGCGCCAAAGACTAGTAATATAGGTACAAGCCTATCTAGGCCAGCGGAATTATTAACAGCCTTAATAGCCATCTGTAAGATAAGCTCTTTATTAGCGCCCTCTAGTTCTAAAGAAATAATCTCATATACTTGTTGTAATGGCGTGTAATATTGTTCTACTTTTCTAATACTATTATGTGCCTTAATAGGGACTTCCTTAACCTTAATTTCTATTGCCTTCGCCTATTACTGAAACTCTATAGATAAGAAGTTCCTTCCTATGTTATAAATAACTTAATTAGGGGGTCCTAGGTAGACATTAATCTAGTATAATTAAAGAGTATCCTATGTGTTCCTAGCTGACATATCCTTTAGGAAACGTGCGGCTTAAAAGGAGGTTAAAAGGTTAACAACTTAAAGTACTGGCTTACCACTAAGATATATAATGTCAATAATAATATAGAAGTTAAAGTTATAGTTATCTTTAAAGGTGAACTTAAATCGGCCAGGGGACTTCTGGTTTATTTAGCAGTAATAGCAGTACTTTATAAGATGCTTAATCGTTTTAGCCTTAACTTTATAACCTACTTGCTGAAGAACCCTAAGCAATCTATAAACTAATAGGTGACCGAAGCGACGGTATATGTCACGGAGTGAGTACAAGTGGTGATAATATATAGCGAAGTAGATATTATTAAGCTATATACATAAACTATATAATGAAGTCAAGACGTTGCGTAAGGAGAGAAGGTAAGGAAACGGGAAGAAAGGGTATATATCGCTAGTTTAGTTACTTGGTCGACACGTGCACGGAGCAGAATAGGATTTAAGTAGCGGTCCTGGCAGAACTTGGCAGGATTTAGTAGACTTGGCAGAATATGGCAGAATGCGGCAGATTGCCGTCAGATTGCTATAGATTACCGTTAGATTGCCATCTTATGGTTGGTCTCTTCTTGCTACGTAGGTGGAAACAGGTGGACGTGTGTAAGGTATTACGGAGGAGTCCCATAATAGTACCCCCCCTTTAAACTTGAGCTTCTGCGAGATGGGGCTAAGGTAGTTTTGGGTAGAGTTTATAAAAGTCTTCTACGGCTTGTATAAGTCCTACAGAGTTAACGGGTTCCTATAAGGGCTTAGTAAAGCCTCTCCATTTCGTAAAATATATATATTTGCGTTTCCGTTTGTCGTATTTAATGTCGTCAACTCTTTCAACGAGGTATTTATCCTCACCATCTACTTTAACTGGTGGGGGAGGGTCTTAGATCTGTCCAGGTAGGGCGTCTAATATAGGGGCGGCAGGGTGGAGGACTGATGTATAGAATACAGGGTAGATTTTAACCGTATTAGGGAGCTTCAGTTGGTAGGTATAAGGAGAGATAACTTTTTCAACCTTATAAGGGCCGGCGTTCTTCCAGTTAAGTTTCTTAGTAGGTTATTTTGTATTTAGATTTCTTGCGTCTAGCCAGATAAAGTTACTAATTTGGTAAGCCGGTGCTAGGGTTCGGTTCTTATTTGCTATGGCTTTATAGACAGACTAGGCCTATATTATTTTGTTAATAAGGAACTCTTATAGTTCTTCTATTTTCTTTACGAATTTGTTTGCTTCTGCAACTTATAAGGCCTAATAAGCTAGGTAAGGAACATTACTAAAGGGTTTAAAACCCATTCGCGGGTACTGGCCGTAATTAGCCAGAAATAGGGAGACCTTTATAGTTTCTAAGATGGAGTTATTTGCAGTAAACTTGGTAAATGTAAGCCAGTCTATCCAGTCGTCCTATAAATACGATGTGTATATCCGAATATACTGTTCCATTATAGCATTTGCATGTTCCGTTTGACCGTCCGTTTCTGGGTAATATGCCGTAGACAACAGCGCTTTAATATGGAGTTGGGTAGTTAGTTCTTCCTAAAACACTAAGATAAACTGGCGGCCTCTATTAGAGACAATTATTTTGGGAAGTCTATAGAGTTTTTATACGTAATCCAGGAATAGTTAGGCAATGGTAGGTATTAATATATTAGGGCAGGCGATTAAGTGTCTTATTTTGGATAGTTGGTCTATAACTACCATAATATTCGCATAGCCTTTACTTATGGGGAGATCAACAATGAAGTTAATTAAGATGTCCTTCTATCTTCGGTCCAGAACAGGTAGTGGCTTTAGAAAGCCGTTGTACTTCTTATACAAGGCTTTAGCTCGTCGGCAGGTGTAATAGCTAGAGACGTACCTTCGTGTCATATTATATATATTTGGCCAGTAGTACTCCTATTGGAGCAGCTCTAGGGTTTTTCCTCGGCCTAGGTGGCTGGCTACTAGTAAATTGTATACATGTTTAAGGAGCTTAAGCTTAAGTTTGTCGTGGTTAGGTATAACTAGGCAGTTCTAGTAGTATAAGCGTTCTCTATAAGCTTTACATTTACTTAGAGAGATCTTTTTGGAGCGTCTAACGCTATTTTAAATTAACTTAAGTGTCTCTTGGATAAACTTATTATTTGGGTATTCGTTAACTATAATCTGCTTAATTAATCAATTAGTTATTTCAAGGACATATACTATAAGGTCTTTAGCTGGGGGATTAAATAATTTAGGGCGAAGCAGTGTTTAATTATAGTAGGCGCGCGCTTCTTCCTATGCTGTTATGTCTTATAAACGTTAAGTTAGGGCATTAGGTTTTTAACCTTAAACGCCTAGGCGGTATGTGATTAAGAATTAGAAACGAAACAGATATTCTAACTAGTAGGCTTAACAATAACTTAGCTATTTTGTGGTTGTAAAGTACTATAGATTCTTATAGTCGCTAAAAACCTTAATTAGAAATCTGGCGCCTTCTAGTTTGGGTCACTATTGTTCGAAATATCTAATAATGGCTAATAATTCCTTATTGTAGATCTTGTAGTTATATTCGGCTGGACTTAATCATTTTAAGAAGTATACTACTAGATATAGTACTCCTTCCTTATTATACTAAGACAGAATGCCTCTAGTAACGTAGTTAGATGAATCAGCTTCTATAACACTCTTTTAGTTTGGGTTAAAGTGTTAGAGTATAGGTATAGTGGTAAATATAACTTTTAGATAGGCAAAGGCCTTCTTACATTCCTTATTAAAGATAAAGGCTTTGTCCTTTTGTGTTAGAGCTATAAGAGGTAAAACCAGGGCGGAGAAGTTATTAATAAACCGTTAGTAGAAATTAGCAAATCCTATAAAGGCTTTTACGTCTTTAACGTTCTTGGGTTCTTGCTAGTTTATAATTACTTTAATCTTCTTTAGGTCTATTTATATGCTGTCTATAGAGATAATAAGTCCAAGGTATAGAACTTCCGTTTTGTGGAACTTGCATTTATTTACATCTAATTATAGTCTAGCTCTATGTAGGGCTTCTAGAATAAGGTTAATGTGTTTCTTATATTTAGCTAGGTTATTGCTATATACTAGGATGTCGTTAATATAAGCAGTATAGAAAACGTCCAGGTAAGGTTATAAGGTATTATTTATAAAGTATTAGAATAAACTTAGGGTATTTGTAAGGCTAAACGGCGTTACTAAGTATTTAAACAGTCCATATCTAGTACGGAATGCGGTGAGCCATTTATCTTCTTTTGCGATATGGAGGCGGTTAAATGCGTGGATAAGGTTGAGTTTTGTATAGTAGTAAGCCTTACTTAATTAGTTTAGTGTCTTTTAAATTAATAGGAGTGGGTACTAATTTTTAATGGTAATAGCGTTAAGAGCTTAGTAGTCTATATAGAAGCGTAGACCGCCACTAGGTTTCTTAACAAAGATTATAGGTATAGCTATAGGTGAAGAGCTTGCTCTAATAAATCCTTTACTTAGGTGTTCGTCTAAGTACTTCCGCAGTACTTAGAGTTTGTTTTGGGACATTCTATATAAGGGTCTAAATTCTAGCTGTTTTCCTTCTTTAAGTACGATCTTATGGTTATATAGTTGGTATTCTACTAGTTTGTCGGCTTTCTTTTGTGAAAATACTTCCAGGTTATTATAGTGGCATACTAGTACTTTTGTGGTAGGGTTAGTGTGTTTCTTTGGTGCTAAGGCCTTTTTAATATCAGCTATTGTAATAGTAAAGATTGTATATTTAGGTTTCTTAGTAAGTTGTGCTAATAGGGTAGCTCTAATTATATAAATATCTAAGGTGTTAAGTAAACTTAGATTATCCTTAGTTTCTTATATGGTTTTTTATTTAGGTTCAAGTTTAGTATTAGGTACGGAGTTAGTATTAGATTTAGGTTTAGGTTCTTTAAGTATTCTTTTTATAGTAGAGTACTAGTTCTTTTGGTACTTTTATATATTAAGCTTAAGCTTCTGCTTAGTTTGGGGTATAGTAGTTAGAGTCGGTTTATATAGTTATATATTATTTCCAGGTTCTTAGTGGACGTTAGTGGAAATCTTAGACTGGTAGATTTTAGTAGATTTTCTAAATTTTAGTTTAGGGTCTAAGTAGTAGGTTATAAGACACTTCTACTTATAACAGAAGGCGGTAAATAGAAGCTTAAGGTTATCCTAATTAATAGTTACCTTATATAGCTTTATCTAGGGTTGTCTAAGGATCACTAAGTGACCTAGGGTGGTAATGAAAAGCCTAATCAGTTCTTTATGGTTTAGGTATTAAAGTCTTAGGAATACTACATAGGTAATATAGCCTAAGATAGTGCGTTTGCCATTAAATCTAAATACGTTAATATGCCGGTTAAGGGGGGTTAGAGTAAAACTATTATCTTATATAAAGATCTTGTTAATAAATCCTGTGCCGCTAGCTCCTGTATTAATTAGGACTTGAGTATTAACCTATTAATTGTTCTACTAAAGACGACAGTTAATAGTTATACTGTGATCCTAAGAGTTAGAGTTTGTAACATCTAAAGCATTTAACGAGATCCTGAGGCAGTGCCGTCCTGGAGAGCGACTTAGCTCCGGGACCTTCCTTTTAGAGGCAATTGGGGTGGAGTTCTTATAGTATATTGGTTATAGCTTCGTCCTTATAAGTGGTGCTTACTGGATGCGGGGCTGGAACTAGGTAGAGATTAGGGACGGTAACTAGAGGATTAATACGGTAAATAGCTGCTAGTATTAGCCGTTTATAATTTGCGTTAGGGTAGGGGGATAGAGCAGTGGTTAAAGAGGTAGGAGCTACTTTTACACTTAAAATAGAGGCCTAGCTTAGTGTGTTGTTCTTATTTAGAGGACCCTAGTAGGGCGTATCCTAGGGTTCCAGTGTTAATATCTATGGCGTTGGGGTGCTTAGGCTAAGATAATAGCTTAGTAAACATTTGCGGGGTTGTTATATTGTATTAAGGAGCGGACTTTAGTGTTAGACGTAGTATATTATTATACTGTTTATTAATAACGTTTGCGCAGGCGTTAAGGGCTCCTAGTAGGTCTATACCTATTAGGGAGGTTTTTAGTTTAGGACTTAGGGATTTAATAAGGTTGTTAATTAGTACGGAGTTATTCCAGCCTGTTTCTTTTATATAATGGTTAAATTTGGAGAAGTATACTAGAAAGCTTTTTATTTCTTAAGTTATATAGTTTATCTTTCTTTAAGCAGTAGCTTGGCGGTTTGGGTTACTATACGTGGCTTTAAGAAGTACAATTAGGCTTAGTACTAAGTTCGGTTAAAGAGGTTTAATAAGGTCAGCTATATCTCCTCCTAGTTAACTTAGGGCATAATAGAGTCAGTTAGCTTTAGTTAGGTAGCGGTTAGTATTACCAGTTAGCTTATTTTTAAGCCGGCTTAGAAATAATTGGAGTTCTTATTATTTACTAGTAAATATTGGAGGGTCTAGTAATTATTCAGATCGTTATAGTGCAGTAGTTGGTTTTACTAGTGGGATAACTATTGCTAGTTTAGGGCTCGCGTTTCACGTATTGGCTTTTAGTAATAGCAACCAGTCTTAAGGGCTTAGCGTGGATATCTTAAGGGTGCGGATTTCTTTTTAAAGGGCCTTAATTATTTTCTAGTGCTATGCTTCTTATTTGGCTTGCTATTAAGCTATAGCAGCTTAGTTTTATGCGAGGGCGTCTATAAAGGACTTTTGTATATCTGCCAATTGTTCCCGGAGTGCGGATATAATGTTGGCGGCCGTTATAGGGGCTTTAAGGTCGTTCTGTATTTTAAATAGGGCGGGGCGGAGTGTAGGTTTTAACGCAACGTAGTGTTATAGAGTGAGTATAAGTGGTGATAATATATAGCGAAGTAGATATTATTAAGCTATATATATAAACTATGTAATAAAGTCAAGACGTTGCGTAAGGAGAGAAGGTAAGGAAATGGGAAGAAAGGGTATATATCGCTAGTTTGGTTGCTTGGTTGATATATACACGGAGTAGAATAGGATTTGAGTAGCGGTCCTGGCAGAACTTGGCAGGATTTGGTGGACTTGGCAGAATATGGCAGAATGCGGCAGATTGCTGTCAGATTGCCGTAGATTACCGTTAGATTGCCATCTCGTGGTCGGTCTCTTCTTACTGCGTAGGTGGAAACAGGTGGACGTGTGTAAGGTGTTACGGAGGAGTCCCGTGACAGTATAGTTAACGTAACTCTAACTTAGTTAAATAGCTCCAAGCAACGCTCCTTTCTGGCTATTAAAGGAGCAACCAAGGGTGACCCTACTTGCGTATAATAGGCACCCAATTCTCTCCCTAAATAAGCATATTCTTAAGGTTATCAAGCTTGACGCCTAACTTATCTATATCTTAGATGTAGAATAGAAACGGGGTGTTCGCGGGAATAATATAGAAAGTGATATATCCTAACGGAGTTTGGACCTTAATTGTGCTAAGGGAGATTATAGTATCCTTACCAAAGCGAATTATATATTGGCCTGCCGTTAATTAGTTAATCTAAACAGAGCTATTAAGCTACTAAAGAGCTTAAACTTAAAGTTCTCCTATTATAGATACTCCTGCGGCTCTAGTATCTGGTATAATACTATAGAAGACGTTTGCTAAGTATCTGTTATTAAAGGAGAACGTAGAACTTTTTTTTAGCTCATTAAAGATATCTAACTTTGTAACAGAATGGAGCGTAGATTAGTTGTTAAGGATAGCAACAGTTTATGTGCCATTTACCTTACTATACTTAGTAAAGTATTAGTTAGGAGAGTAATCCTTAATTTCCATATCCATAAGGAGCTGTTTGGCCTCGTTAACCTTACCCTTAAGATCTTCTTTGCCTTTATATTGAACTAGGAAGCTTTGGAAGTAGGCTATAGTAACCTTACAATTTCTAATATTTTGTGCGCTCTGGCGAAACTTATTATATACCTCCTTTTATCTATTAAGAGGGTGCCTAGTTAACTAGCAATTTAGCTTCTTACAAACATAGCATTTCTTCTATTAATTGTTTTGAGATAAACCTCCACAAGGACCTTTATAATTACTTTATAGTTAATGTTAATTATACCCTCTGCTATATCCCCTACCCTGGCTACTATATATTTGATCAGTCCAGTTATAATTATGTTAGTCGGTTGGGTTAATTAAAGTAGGTTAGGGTTAGGCGTTAAATTGCTATACTTCTTAAGAGCGCAGAGCGGTGCTAATAGAGGATCTTAATTAAGCACACACTCCTTTATAAGTATTTGCAGGATTAAAGAGGGTAAGGTTGTATTCTTTAACACCTTAGTATACGCTAATAACTTAATCGCGTAGGCTAAAGTCCTCTTAATATAATTTAGATAAACCATGCTAAATTATCTAAAGTTAATTAAAGAGCTTTTAAAGATAGTTAAGTTAAGAGGTATCTGGGTTTATAGCAATAATTCTTAGAAAGGTAGTCTCTCTCCACTCTAATATATACTGCTGCTTATTCTCTTCTGTTTTAAAGTGGCATCTTGTCTTATATATTATTCGGTTGAAATCATATCCTTTTCCTGCCAAACAATTATAATAGAAGGTACTGGCGCGGCCCTTAAGCATAACGGAATAAGTGTTATAATATTAGTTAGGTTCTAGTCCAACCTTCTAGCAACAGTTATAGAAGATGCGCAGCTTTGAATTAAGGATATTATATAGTTCCCCGCCAAACCTCTTCTCCTAGTCTAAATAGAGTTTCGTAAGCTCTGTAAGCATTTTTAAAGTGCCTCTAAGCGGTATTAGGCCACGTTGAAATTGCATTAGAGATTAAGGTGGGGATTACTTTATAGGCTATAATAGAGATACAGAGCTTAATGGAATATGGCGTGGTACCTAATCTTCCTATAGCAGAGTTTAAAGGTTATTAAATCGCGAAGTAAGGGGGTCTTGCGCTTGCTCTTAGGGGGCAGTAGTTAAAGTTATAGGTTGAATTAGTGGGAGTGATAGGTACAGCACATAAGAACTTATGCCTGGAGCAATAGAATTAGAACGTATCTCTATTAATATATTATTTGGATTCCATTGTAAGTTGAGCTTCTTTATATTATATAATTGGTGCTCAATCTCTTATAGAGTCCCTTTGTGCTCTTCTTTTACGTCAATAACTTACTCCTAAATATTGTCTCTAATAGTGTCTCTATCTATAGGGACAAATACTCCGTTCTCCCAAAGGAAGTTACGGAAGTTTTATACAATATTCTTCTTCGCGAGGGCCTATATTTCCTTTATCCATCCAACAAAGTCCTCCTTTATGCAATACCATAGCACAGTATCGTTGTATTCGCTGTCTGTGTATTATGCTATACAGTATAGTAAGAATCCATTCAGGTCCTATTGCTCAGCGTTTGTAGGGTTAATATCTTTATCCTATATCTCTAGGTTAATGTCGTTCTTATACTTCTTTAGGTAGGTTAACGCCATAATAGGAGTAGAATTAACGGGGTGTCGTACGTTAAAGGTAGGTAGGATTTTTGGCTTTATAGGATCTCGTAGGTTTGCTATTAAAAGGTAGGCAATTTAAGGCGTAGTTGACGCGTTTCAGACGTTAACTTAGGACCCTAGGTTTAGTAACACTTCTAACCTAAAGTACTTAACCAAATCTTCGTAAACGCGATTGTTCTGCGTAATAGACGCAACTTGGTATCTCCCAGTACTCAGTAACACTTCTGTTACTGGTTTTCCGCAAGCCTAAGGTAGTACAGTATCGCCGGGAACCCCTATATAAGACTGTCTCTTCTGTCGATAACCTAGCTGCTTTGTGGTTGACTATATATTTAACCACTAATTAGTATTGGTCACACAGGGTAACTCACCAATAACGACTACTTAAGTAGGTTACAGTAATATTAGTTAATAGCTTGATTTTTATTGGAATAAGGAAGGGCGAGGAGCTTAAGACTCCTCGCCACGCTAGTGCCGCGGCGTTATATAATGGCCGCTTGCCTAATTCCTGACACTAATAGAGATATCTATTAATATTTTAATATTTATATACCGGCTATATTTCCTACTAAACCTTAATAGTATATAGATATAAGGTAACAGGCTTTATACTACCTAGCTATAGTATAAACCCTAAAAGGTAGGCGGGTAACTAGTTTAATGCTAGGCATAGCTGTGCGGAACAATATATATAGGGGAAGTGACTTCGTTATCTAATAATAGGATACTTTAAATATTTTTTCTAATCTAAGTAGTAGTAGTAGTAGTAATATTAAACGCTTATAGCTTTATAAATAATTATAGAACCTTTTCCTTTTATAATGTACTTTATAAGCAAGTCGGCCACCTTAAAAGTTACCAAAAGTTAGAAAATTAAAACTTTAATATCTTAATAACTACTTAATATAAATTCTAATAATTTATATTTAGGCTTTTATATATACTATATAGCTTTTATTAAAGTTATATAGTAAATAGTTTAGTGGTTTTTGGGATATAGTAATTTAGCCTTAGTTTAGCTACTAAATTTTACTATCTTAAAAACCACTAAACTATTTACTATATAACTTTAACAAAAGCTATAAGATATATATAAAAGCCCAAATCTAAATTATTAAAAATTATTATTAAGTAGTTATTAAGATATTAAAGTACGAGGCCGTCGAAATCGGACTCTGCACCTGTACGTGGTGACGGCTACGAACCTGGTCTTTGAAGTTCAGATCTAGAGCCAACGCAGAGACGTCGCACAGCGTGCGGACAGGACCTGGTGGTGGTTGTGGGCGTTGAGGGCAGTGGTGAAAAATTTTTGGATGGTGAGATCTTGAAAACCACTACTGTCGGCCCTCTACAATACGACGACTACTACTACGCTGTTCTATCCAGGGCACCTGTACGATCCAACATGGATGAGCAGTTTTCGATAACATCCCCAAAAACCCCAATGGAAAGCATCGACGACCTCACATCGACAAACAGACAAGCGCGAGCAAACGAACGAGCAAATATACGGCCCCTCCTAACCCCCAGGGCGATCGCCCGCGGAGCATGCGGTCACTCGCCGTACTACCGTAATACTACTGAAAGGCAGCTGGATAACCCCATACGGTTTTCCTTGTCTCCTCTCAACGGAGTGGTGCCCTTAGAGAGGGCCTAGTGACTAGGGCCTAGGCACAAAAGATACCCAAATACACACACACACACATCCCGCTTTCGTCTTTTAGTATTAGGATAGTAGAACGGATGAATCCCCCTTACGCCTTCGATAGGCCTTAGGGGGGGGGAGGCAAGGCGTATATAGTAATGGTCAATAAGAGATAGCATACAGGGGGTGGTCAAGATACGGGACACAACTATAAGCGTACAGCAATCAATCAGCAAGGCCTAGCTAGGACGTAGTGAACCCTAGCTCTAGATAAGCTAGAGAAGGAAGCAGTGGTTCCCAAGGAGTTCAAAACATCCAAGG
>Ga0307507_10010330_pt1 | contig 12093 bp, 9 predicted proteins | sample 7_EM_MG_FD_207223 | JGI IMG/M metagenome (GOLD analysis project Ga0307507, IMG submission 207223) | Populus trichocarpa ectomycorrhiza microbial communities from riparian zone in the Pacific Northwest, United States - 7_EM | ecosystem: Host-associated > Plants > Roots > Unclassified | place... | reverse complement strand
ATTTCTCTAAATGGTTTTTTATTTTATTTTATTGGGAAAAGTGCTATAGTTTTCCTCACAAAACATTGTCAATTGCTGCAACGTTTTTTCTCATGGGTTGTTTTTCTTCCAAAATTATCTTTGTTGGTTTTTCTTTTAATATTAAGTTGGTAGAGAATTTAGCTTTGTAATTTTTTTTGTTTTTTATTAACTGAAAAGCTAAATCATGTGGCGAAAACACTATATCTTTCCTCACAAAACACTGTAGATTGCTACAAATCATTTTGTTCAGTCTTTAAGTTTTTGATCACCAACACAACTTTTTTTTCCGTCATGAAATATTTGCTCCATCATACCTTTGATTTCTATTACTTATCTGGCGCTGGTTCACAATTATAACACTATCAAGTGCATTTGTTTTATAAACCCGCGGCAGCACGCGAGCATGTTATCTCGTAAGTTGGCTATTGCAGGTTGGAGTGTTAGTGCAAGAGTCAACATTATGGATAGCCGTTGGCAAAAAGGTTGGCCTAAGACAGTTTGAGAGAGCTTTTATTGATGATAGAGGGTGATCATTACAGGTTATGAGTGTTAGCGTAGGAGTCAGGATTATGAATAGTCATTGGCTAAGCATGTGGTCTGAAATAGTTTAAGCGAGGGTGTTATTGGCGAGAGAGAGAGTGACCAATGCAAGCTATGTGCAAGGTTCGGTTAGGTTGACATTTTATCCCCTTCTCCTTCTCTTCTCCACTTTTGGTTGGGTTTAGAATAAAAGTCGGTTCAGCCAAGATTGAGCAACTAACCTCATCCTCCTCATTCACCCTCTTTTGCCCATGATTTGGCTGGCTAGGGGTTGGTTGGGCTTGCATGGAGAGGGTTTGGTTGGGTTAGCCCCTTTTCTCCTCCTCCCGGCCTTGGTTGGACCTTTGGGTTCGGTTTGGGTCTACCCCTTCTCCTCCTCCCAGCCTTGGTTGGACTTTCGGGTTCGGTTTGGGTCTACCCCTTCTCTTCTCTCTTTTTCTTCCCTAATCTAAGCCTCGATTGGACCATTAACAAGCAGCCTGCCTTGGTTAGGAGGCTTCAAAAGAGCTCAATTCGGCAATTTTATATATTTTATTATTATTATTATCATCATCATCATCATCATTTAATGTAAAAATTGCTTTTGTAATTGAGATTACTTTAAATTCATAATAACTGTCAAGTGTAACTTTTACTAGCCAGCAATCTCCCTTTCACTTACAGTTCAAGGGTACACCAAACTTAATTAATTGACCACGCCAGATGAATCGATGTTTACATTTTCCTTCATACCAGGAAGAGTGTCCGGATTAAAACTAACTATACTAAATTATTTACATAGTCAGAGGTTTCAACAGGTTATCTATATTTACGGGTTTGTCCACAATAACATTCATTTGATAGCATCAAAAGGACTGGCACCTCACCCAGATAATCAACAAGTACTTGACTTGCTTCTTGCAATCTCAAAACTGCTCCTCGTACATCAAAAAATTAATTTAATTTACACCATTTCGTCGTTTTAACCTAATTTTGCAATAGCTGTTCTCTCTCCTTTTTTTTTTTAATTTTTTTAATCAGCTTTCAAAATAATTAGAGAAAAAAAAAAACAAGGCATCCGTTAAAATTAAGATGAGAAAAAGAAGAAGAATATAAATTTGAAATGTGTTGTGCTTATTCTAACCACTCGGAAGACATGCTGCCCTGATCTTGATCACACAGGAGAGGAGTTTAACTATAGAAAGAAGACAAAGAGTGAGTCATTTAACAAAGTCAAGCCAAAAGACCATCAAACAAGTAGAGAGACACATGATTTCGGAAAGGAAAGAGAGAAGGAGAGAGAGTCTTTAACGTGTCAGATAGTTTATTAACTGTTGTATTTTAAAGTTTTTTTTTATTTGAAATTATTTTTTAATAATTTTTATATATTTTAAAAATTAATTTTCATATCAACACATTAAAATAATATTAAAACATTAAAAACTTATTAATTTGAAACAAAAAAAATATTTAAGTTTTTTTATAAATGTTTTTGAAATGCAAACACACACTCGTTTATATATCCTATACGAAAGATTGAGATTCACGTGTGTGAGTGTGTGCATATATATTACTAATTTGTTAGATATTATAGTAATAATTGCTTTCAAAATAATTTTTGTTTAAAAATATTTTTTTAAAATTTATTTTTAATATTAATATATCATAATTATATAAAAACATTAAAAAATAAAAAATAATTAATTTAAAGGACAAAAATAAAAAAAAAATTAATTTTTTTTAAAAATATTTTTAATATTAATATATTTTTAAAATAAAAAAATAAACGATCTCTTGAACCATTTTATTTTCAAAAACCTAAATTAGTTCTATTAAAAATTAATATTTTTAAAATATGTTTTTGCTTAAAAATGTATTTAAAGAATGTTTTTTAATTTATTTTTTATATTAATATATTAAAATAATTTAAAAATACTAAAAATAATTAATTTTAAGTAAATAAAAAATTAATTTTTTTATTTTTTTAAATATTTTTAAAATACAAAAATACATGTGCTTTTATGCCTTTTTTTTTTTCAGAAACCTAAATTGGTTTTACCAAAAACTAATATTTTTAAAGTCGTCTTCTTTCTTCCTTGTTTATTTTGCTTCCTTTTTCTTCTCTCTCTCTATATATATATATATGCTACCTCATTTTGTACTGTTACTATTGTTTTCTTTCGGGTCTTGCTTATACTTTCCCCGCAAAATCCGTGCATTTTCCCGGAAAATCGATCCTTCTAGTGAACTTTCATGGGCATTTACTACCTGAACAGGTCCTTCTCCCTCTCCCTCTGCTTCAAAGATAATTATAGTTGGATCTTTTTTTATATATCTAATTTAACGTTTCTTTTGACTATGTTTATTTGAATTTCATTTTGAGCTTTGAATTGATTAAAGAAAAGATTAGCTGAACCTTTCTTTATCTCCTGTTGTTGAATTTTGTTTAAAATTGGTCACATGTTCATGCTCCAAGGCTATGTCTCAACTTCAAAAAATTGAATATTTCTGTTTGGTTAAAGAGATAATGTGGGAAAAGATCATCAGTTATGATGGAAACATGCATTTTTTTTTTCTGGATTTGCCATGGAGGCTCAGCTCAGTGAATTTAAGCACTTTATGTGGTGGCTTAAATAGAGTTGGGGAAAAAAATGAAGGGAAAGCACCCATCTCAGATACTTTTTGAATAAAGAAGTTGTCTAACCTAAATTCTAATAATGGATTTAAGCACTTCATGTGGAGGCTTGAAGGGATTGCAAATGATATAAAAACCAGTACAATTGAATCCGTATTTCACCCAACCAAACAGATTATAGTCATATGGTTTAAATTTGTCTGCATTTCATTTCTTTTGTATGCTTAGAAACCAAGTGGAGGCCATGATTTCAATTCCTCTGAATATTTGTTTTCATTCTGTTCCTTGTCAATATGGGCTCTAATAAATATAGCAAGTAGTTCTGTTGATCTGTGCATAATCTGAATTGAATGCAGGCATTTTATGAAACCTGATCTGGATCAAAATGTCTAGACGGTTGCTTTGCAACTGGGTTTTTTTACCTCATGGGAGTAGAGTGTTTTGATTCTTAGCTTTTGTAGGAGTGATACATGATGGCACTAGATGTTATTACTAGTGCATGTTCTTTTCCAGCTGATGAGTGCCTTTCACAAATTGTGGAGGGGATGATGGAGGTTGTATATGCTGCAAACAATGTCCTTGTTAAGAAGGAGAGTTTTAAGGAATTTTCTGTCTACTTGGAAAGGGTTGCACCTGTTCTAAAAGAGCTGAATAAGAAAGACATTAGTCATTCTAGGAGCCTTAACAGTGCCATTGAGATCCTAAATCAGGAAATTAAAGCTGCAAAGCAGCTGACTGCTGATTGCACCAAGAGAAACAAAGTGTATCTCCTAATGAATTCTCGGACGATAATTAAGAACCTAGAGGACATCGCAAGAGAGATAAGCCGAGCTCTAGGTCTTCTTCCTTTGGCCTCTTTGGATCTTTCAGCTGGTATAATTGAAGAGATTGAAAAGCTTCGTGATAGTATGCAGAGAGCTGAGTTCAAGGCTGCTATAGCAGAAGAAGAGATTTTGGTGAAAATTGAGTCCGGAATACAGGAGAGGGTTGTTGATCGTTCTTATGCCAATAAGTTACTGTTTCACATAGCTGAGGCTGTTGGGATCTCAACTGACAGGTCTGCATTGAAGAAAGAGTTTGAAGAATTCAAGAGTGAGATTGAAAATGCCCGGTTAAGGAAGGATCAGGCTGAAGCTATACAAATGGATCAGATAATTGCTTTGTTAGAAAGGGCAGATGCTGCTTCGTCTCCTAAGGAAAAAGAGATAAAGTATTTCACCAAACGGAAGTCTTTGGGTAGTCAACCATTGGAACCTCTCCAGTCTTTTTATTGCCCAATTACACGGGATGTTATGGAGGACCCTGTGGAGACCTCTTCGGGACAGACATTTGAGAGAAGTGCAATAGAAAAATGGCTTGCAGACGGCCATGAAATGTGTCCTCTGACCATGACCCCTCTAGACACATCAATTTTGAGGCCTAACAAAACTCTTAGGCAATCAATAGAAGAATGGAAGGATAGAAACACCATGATTAAAATTGCTTCCATGAAATCAAAACTTGTATCTGAAGAAGAAGAAGAAGAAGAAGTGCTTCAATGCCTAGAACAGTTAGAGGATCTCTGTGAACAAAGAGACCAACATCGGGAATGGGTGATATTGGAGAATTATATACCACAATTTATCCAGCTTCTTGGAGCAAAAAATCCAGATATAAGGAATCGTGCTCTAGTCATCCTTTGCATTCTTGCAAAAGATAGTGATTATGCCAAGGTACTTCAAGCTTGATCTATTATGGTGTCTTCTCTCTTTCTCTATTTATTTCCATTCCTGATGAAGGACAGCAAGATACTTAAATAGTGATTATTTGCAACCGCAAGTTATAGTGTGCTTATTTCAGCTCAGCTCAACTTCATTCAACAATACCTCTGTATGAAACTAGCCGGGTTGGCTACATGGATCCATCACCTCCAATCAGTTCTTATAGAGGCTAAACTTTCATTGCGATGATAGATTTTCTTTATCCTTGAGCTCACGTTATTTTTGTTCCACCTTCCCCATCTTCTCTCTTCTAACAAACATAAATTATGTGCACAAATACTGCAAATATGTGGCTATCAGATACAAACAAATGTGGACAGAGAACATGGATGCACATGCACAATATGCATATACGGAAATAGGAAAATACAATGCAGGCTTATGAGCCACTTGCTTAATTAAAATTCGGATCAGTTATGTGTGTGTGTGTGTGAGAGAGAGAGAGAGGGAGAGGGGCAGAGAGAGAGAGAGATGTTATAGCTGATTTGTTCATTCCATTGAATTAAATTAATTGATTTATTCTTGATAATTTCAATACTTCATTAATACTAAACATAAAGAAACTTTTCAATTTAGATTGAAATCACACTCATAAAATTATCCAAGGTATTGACCGACCTAATTATATTTGACATATAAACTTGGTAGATAATCAAGGAGGTGTTTCTTGATAGCAATTCTTTCCTAAAATCTGAAACATGTTGCAGGAAAGAGTTGCAAATGTTGATAATGCAATCGAGTCCATTGTTCGATCTCTTGGACGCCGTATTGGGGAAAGGAAGTTAGCAGTGGCATTACTGTTGGAATTGTCAAAGTGTAACTTGGTAAGGGATGGCATTGGAAAGGTTCAGGGTTGTATTCTCCTCTTAGTGACCATGGCAAGCAGTGATGACAATCAAGCTGCCGCAGATGCCCAAGAGCTATTGGAGAATCTTTCGTTCTCTGATCCCAACATCATACAAATGGCTAAGGCAAATTACTTCAAACATTTGCTGCAGCGTCTATCCACAGGTGATTTGCATGTGACAACTGTATTAATCTTCTTAATGTAAATTTTGATTAATCCTGTCATCTATTTTCCCCTTCACAATTATTTTATTTTATTTTATTTTTGTTGGTGCAAGATCTTCCTAGAATAGTTGCTGCCCTTCGTAAAATGAGCTGAAATCTTTGTCACAATATGGAGTCAAACTGGGCCTAATTAATCATGCTGAATGTGTTTGTGTCAATTCATACAATTCTGGATGTCCAAGTGACATTCGACATGCCATATTAACAGCATGCTGGATGTGTGGTCACCAACTTGATATGTATGAATTCAACAATGTAACCTGGAGTTTAAATTGTTTCTGCCAATGACTGCTAAGTGTAATATTTATATGATAATAATTTATGTTCTAGCCTTGGAGTGATTGAAGAGAGACATATTCATATTTCAAAAGTGCTTATTGACCTGTTTATGCAGGACCAGAAGATGTGAAAACGATCATGGCATCAACTCTGGCAGAATTGGAGTTAACTGATCATAACAAAGCATCTTTGTTTGAAGGAGGTGCTCTGGGTCCTCTTCTTCACTTGGTATCATGTGGTGACATTCCAATGAAAAAAGTGGCTGTCAAAGCTCTTCAGAACCTATCAAGCTTACCTGAAAATGGCCTGCAGATGATTAAAGAAGGTGCAGTTCAGCCATTACTTGGCCTTCTTTTTCAGCACATCTCTTCGTTTTCAAGTTTACGTGAGCAGGTGGCTACCACAATCATGCACCTTGCTGTATCAACAGTATCTCAAGAATCCAGCCCGACGCTGGTTTCATTGTTGGAATCTGATGATGACATTTTCAAGCTCTTCTCATTAATTAACTTAGCAGGGCCTGATGTGCAGCAAAACATTCTTCTAGCTTTCCATGCCTTATGCCAGTCCCCATCAGCATCAAATATCAAGGCCAAGCTGACAGAGGTACACAAGAAGTTCTGTCTGTGTGTCCAGTTCTAGGATGATATTACTGCATATTCAAAGGAAAGAAAAGTAGACCATGGCTATTGTGCATAGTAGATATTTACAATTTCTGTTAATATAGTAATTACTTTTGCACAATCCACATGCAATACAATGTGCTAAAATCTAATACCAAAAAGATTGTGATAAAACTAGATGTAATTTCTCCTGCAAAGAAAACAAGAAATGTCGGTGCATAAATGTAATTAGATACATAGATGCAATGTTATGGCCAGATATTGGCTACTAACAAATTTGGCTCTACACTGCTGGTGTTCAGAATTCCATCAAGATCCAATTTCTTAATAATGTTCTTAAAAGATGAATCTATTCTTGCTATGAACAAAGTACCAGATAAGATAATACATGGGATGCTTATTTACTGTTTAATAAACCTGTGTCAGACCAGGAAAATTGCCAAATGCAAGCACCTGAGATTTTTTTTTCCATCTGTTATTGTCTTATCCTGCCATTCAGTTCCTCCAGATTCTTAAGTTTATCTATAATGTTTGTTAGATAGGGTTTCATCATATTGTTACTAACTTGTCTTGATAACAGTGCTCAGCCATGCAAGTTTTGGTCCAGTTATGTGAGCACGACGACCCTAATGTGAGAGCAAATGCTGTGAAGCTGTTATATTGCTTGATAGAAGATGACAATGAAGCCATCATACTAGAGCATGTGGGTCAGAAATGCATCGAGACCTTGCTCCGGATTATCCAATTTTCTAATGTTGAAGAAGTGATTACTTATGCGATGGGTATTATCTCAAACCTCCCAGAAAAGCACCAGATCACCCAGTGGCTTCTGGATGCTGGGGCACTTCCTGTGATCTCTAAATTTCTCCCTGATAGCAAGCACAGTGATCCCCGTAAAAATCACTTAGTCGAAAACGCCACTGGAGCCATGCGGCATTTTACTGCTTCAACAAATCCAGAATGGCAAAAGAGAGCTGCAGAAGCTGGCATAATTCCTGTGTTAGTGCAGCTACTGGACTTTGGAACTACCATGATGAAGAAATGTGCTGCAATTTCTCTTGCTCGTTTTTCGGATAGCTCACTAGCACTTAGTCGTCCAATACCGAAGCACAAGGGATTCTGGTGCTTCTCTGTTCCACCTGAAACTGGCTGCCCGATTCATGAGGGAATATGTGCTGTTGAATCATCATTTTGCCTTGTGGAAGCTGATGCAGTAGGACCACTTGTGAGGGTTCTTCAAGATCCAGATCCTGGAACCTGTGAGGCTTCTTTAGATGCCCTGCTGACATTAATTGATGGCGTTAAACTTCAAAATGGTAGTAAGGTGCTTGCAGAAGCAAATGCCATACCACCAATTATTGGATTTCTTGGTTCATCATCCCTCAGACTGCAGGAAAAGGCTCTAAACACTCTAGAAAGGATCTTCCGGCTGCCAGAGTTAAAACAAAAGTATGGGTCCTCTGCGCAGATGCCTTTGGTTGACCTGACACAACGGGGTAACAGCAGAATGAAGTCTCTTTCAGCCAGAATACTTGCTCATTTGAACGTACTTCATGAACAGTCCTCTTACTTCTAAAGAAATTCAATGTTTAATGCCTCAAAATCTTACAGAGCAGGTCTTACAAGTAATGACTAGGAATGAATCCCATCTTGATTCTCTAGCAAGAAGCCTCTGCATGGCTATGAGTAGGGCTTCACGTTTTCAATGCTGGATGGAAAGTGGCTGTAGAAGGGCATCTTCTCACTTCTAGATGATGCCAGATAAGTTGTCTTGGGCTGATTTCGTAACATTTTCTATCATTTTTTTGTGAAGAGAGAATATTGATAGAGAGATGGATTTTTAGAAGTGGCTTATGTTAAGTGCCACATAAATTGTTCACTTTGTACAGTTGAAAGTTGAATTAGCTATTGATTTGTCTGCAGGAGAAAATGACAGATCAGGATTAGGTAACCATTGATAGACTGGTTACTGTACCCTCCCCGATCATTCTTCATTTTTTTCCCTACTAGAATTGAATTCTTTGCTCGTATTTGTGGCATAGCTTCCGATATTCTTGGTTGTTATTTTATTAGACAGAAGGAGTAGCAATCAAATAAAAGCCTTGAGTGGTCCAGCTTCTGCTGGGAGTAGTAATGCACCTGTTTATGTTTACCTGCAGGAAGTCGTATCATTTGGTTGCCTTCTTTATCTTTTTCGTTTTGACAGTTTAGTGAAGTCTTCTTCGAAAAACCATTTGGTAGTTTTTGTTTTTCTTAGACTAACAACTTTGGTTATCTAAATAACTCTTGTTTTTTTTTTCAAATTTTGTTGGTTTTGTAGAAGTTAAAATAACTTGTTTTTTAGAGATTTTTATTTATTTTTTTATTTTACAAGTAAAAATTTGTCTTGTTTTCTAAAATACCGCAACCACAAAAACTACTACAAAATTAAAAACTATCTAAATCTTTTCTATTGAGATTTTTATCTAATTATGTATGTGAATTTGATGTTTTCATAAGAAAAAAATAAATTATAATCATGTTTTTTCTTTTTAAGCCATGCATCATGAAGGCTAACAAGCCCCTTTCATGATGGATTCTTTGCTTACCTCGTTCACAACGCCCCACATTGCCTGATCAAACTAACGTGGTAGTGGGCATCACCAGTCCTGAAGTTGCATGTTAAACTCTCATTTTCAGCCCTTTTCGAAAATTTATATGTTCGTCAAACTCAAACCACTGTTTTTAAGGACCTTAAAATAATCAAATTCCACATTTTAGCCCCAATCTATATAGTAGTATATTGAGATTCTCATTACTGCATTGTAATTTGCATCCCCTGATAAATGCTGTTTATATATATATATATATATATATATGAACACTATCTTGGCATGAGCCAATTGAACAGAATTCATGCCCATACCCTTAAAAAAGGCATAGATTACTCGAAAACTCTCATAGTAGAGCTCCTCCGAATCCCTGACATCCCTTATGCCCACAAAGTGTTCAATCAAAGTCCTTACCCCACCGTCTTTCTCTATAACAAACTCATCAAAGCCTACTCCTCTCAGAACCAGCCTCGCCAATGCCTCTCTCTCTACTCCCAAATGCTCCTCAAAGGCTGCCCGCCAAACGAACTCACTTTCACTTTCCTCTTCCCCGCTTGCGCTTCCTTTTATTCCCTTCTTCATGGCAAAGTAATCCATACCCATTTCATAAAATCAGGTTTTGACTTTGATGTCTATGCCTTGACTGCTTTGGTTGACATGTACGCAAAATTGGGTGTTCTCATGCTGGCACGCCAAGTGTTTGATGAAATGACTGTGAGAGATATACCCACTTGGAATTCATTAATTGCGGGTTATTCGAGGAGCGGGGATATGGAGGGTGCGTTGGAATTGTTTAACTTGATGCCTAGTAGGAGTGTGGTCTCTTGGACCACAATGATATCTGGGTATTCACAGAACGGAATGTACACCAAGGCATTGGAGATGTTTTTGAAGATGGAGAAGGATAAAGAAGTTAGGCCTAATGAAGTGACCATTGCTAGTGTATTTTCAGCTTGTGCAAAACTTGGTGCATTGGAAGTTGGGGAGAGGATTGAAAGTTACGCAAGAGACAATGGGCTGATGAAAAATTTGTATGTAAGCAATACTTTGTTGGAAATGTATGCTAGGTGTGGTAAAATTGATGCAGCGAGGCATGTGTTTAACGAGATTGGCAAGAGGAGGAATTTGTGTTCTTGGAATTCTATGATGATGGGCTTGGCTGTCCATGGAAGAAGCAATGAGGCCCTGCAGCTTTATGATCAAATGCTGGTAACCATGGTTTTTCTTTGTTAGCTCTTTGTATTAGCAGTTTATTGGAAAACACAATTTCGGATTCTCGTTGACTTGTTCCCATGATGTTGATGTCATTGCAGGGAGAAGGAATTGAACCTGATGATGTCACATTTGTAGGACTTATTTTGGCGTGCACTCATGGAGGCCTGGTTGCAAAAGGCTGGCAACTTTTTCAGTCAATGGAGACAAACTTCAGTATTGTTCCCAAATTGGAACATTATGGCTGCATGGTTGATCTATTAGGGCGTGCAGGTGAACTGCAAGAAGCTTATGATCTCGTTAAAAGTATGCCAATGAAACCAGATTCTGTAATCTGGGGAACACTTCTGGGTGCCTGCAGTTTCCATAGTAATGTTGAATTTGCCGAAATAGCTGCCGAATCTCTCTTTCAAGTTGAGCCGTGGAATCCGGGAAATTATGTAATTCTTTGCAATATATATGCATCAGCGCAACGGTGGGATGGGGTTGCGAAGCTTAGAAAGCTTATGAAGGGTGGGCAGATCACGAAGGCAGCAGGATATAGTGTTATCGAAGGAGAAGGTGAAATTCACAAGTTCATTGTGGAAGATAAATCACATCCAAGACATTATGAAATATATGCATTACTGAATGAGATTTCGACAAAGATGAAGTTACAAATAACCGAGGATGATTTTAAACCTGAACTTGAAGGGTTATTGTTAATGGAAGAGATGTGATATGTTTGTCTTTTACTCCCTCTCTCAAGTGAACCATGAATTGTTGGTTCCTATTTGCTGCATACCTGATGGTGTATATTAGCGACAACTGCAGCACAATAGTCTACTTATTCCCCACTGCATCAACTCGATATCATTATCATTTCGTTATCACTATATAGGATGTCCACTCATTGCTGTGCGCTACTTTTTAAAAACATGTGCTGCTTAAAAAAAAAAAAAAAAACCGTGTTCTAAGCATGCAATTAAAAACTAGTAACATTAAAAAATATATAATTTGGCTTTTAAGCAGTGAATAAGTAAAATGTAAAAAACTTACTTAAATTATCTGGAATTTCATATAAAATTCAAATTGTAAAATATAAAGGGACATTAATCTAATATAAGCTTGTTTGAGTAACTCAAAATAAAAAGTTGCATAATGAACAAAAAGAGCACGGAAGCCTAATTTTTAAGTGAGAAGTGAAGCCCAACAACTGTTAGCAAGAAAAGAGTGATAAATACTTGTCAACTTTTTATTACTGTAAAGACTTGAATAACTTAGTTAAGTATCTGCAAAAAAATTTTATGTATTCATTTATGTATTTAGACCCAATGTATAAAATAAATATAGTACATACCTCAAATACTCGTTTCAGAATGAAAAATTTTTCCTTTAAGAGA
>Ga0307507_10010329_pt1 | contig 12094 bp, 9 predicted proteins | sample 7_EM_MG_FD_207223 | JGI IMG/M metagenome (GOLD analysis project Ga0307507, IMG submission 207223) | Populus trichocarpa ectomycorrhiza microbial communities from riparian zone in the Pacific Northwest, United States - 7_EM | ecosystem: Host-associated > Plants > Roots > Unclassified | place... | reverse complement strand
GATGGTGAAGAGGATTAGTTGATAGGTTATTGTAAGGAGCTGTTGGTTGAAGCTCTGCTGCTGCTATCGGTGTGGTTGAAGGAGAAGAGGTAAAGCTAGGTTTTAGCTGTGTGTGGGGGCTAGTGGTGTGGAGAGGGTGGTCACTGACGTTATGAGTCTGTTGCTGCTAGTGGCAGCGGTGGTTGACAGTGAGAAAGATGGGAGAGGTCGTTGTTGAGGAAGACAAAAAAAATATAAGGCTGGTTAAGAGAAGAAGATGAAATACCATGATTATTTTTTATGGGGGTGAAAGGTGGAATGGCTGGTACTTATGATGTTTTTGCTAAGAGAGGGTCCGATTTTAGAGGGGTTGCTCTTAGTGAAGAAGAAGTAGGGAAATGAGGTTGGACATTGAGGTTTCAAGTGCTAGTCAAAAATCTGATATGGGTCTTTTTTTTTGTTTTATGAGGAGTGGCTGGACAATGAGATGTTGTTATGAGTTTTGGAGGGAGGCTACTAGTGATGGTGACAATGGGCATGAAAGAAGTTGGGTTTAGTCATTTTATAGCCATGAAGATGGAGGTTGTGGGTATGCTTTTTCTTGTGTGGTGGCTAGTGGCTAGGAAGTAACAAAATAGGTTTAGGGTTTTTTGTAAATGAGGGAGAGAATCTGGTTTTTTTTTTGTATTTTCTTTAAGTTTTTTTTTACCTCCCCTTTTCCTTGTGTGAGATAATCACTTATTTATAGGCAAAATAATTTGTCTTTTTCCTCCCCATTGCCTGGTTCCAAAAACACTTTGGTCATTCATTTTCTTCTTTTGCATTTTGGTCTCTCTATTCAAATATTTTTTATTTTTCTTATTTTTTTGTATTTTGATTTTTTTGAAAAAAAAAGACAACAGCAACATCGACTCGATGGGAAAAGTCAATAATTTTGAAAATAACGTGTTAAAAGCTGAACATGTTGAAAAGAAATTTGAAATTTGAATTCTTTTTAGAAGACGCCGAAAATATGAAAATAACGTAAATATATCAAGAATATATATTTTTTTATTTTTTTTGCATTTTGAAAATATTTAGAAAAAATAGGGGGTTAAAAATTGAGTTATGACATCTATGTTGATGATATTGTCATTTCTGGTGGTGATACAAAAGGAATTGAGAGTCTTATTTAATACTTATCATCTCATATGAAGAACTTTGGTTCCTTAAATTTCTTCCTAATAATAGAGATTCATCATGATTCTCAATCCATCACTATCACTCAAACAAAGTATGCTATGGAGATTTTAGAGTGTTCTTCTATGATTGGTCCTAAACCAGTTTCCACACTAATGGCATATGGCTCTGAAATGTCCAAATTTAATGGTGATTCTCTTAATGATGCTACATCATATTATAGTGTTGTTAGGGCATTACAATACCTCATCATAACAATACTATATTTATCTTATGCTATAAATCAAGTCTGCTAGTACATGCATTCTCCCACAACAATACACTTTAAAGCTTTCAAACAAATATTGTAGTATCTTAAAAATATTGTTGGCTATGGTATCACTCTTTGCCCATTATCTTTTTTCTCTCTCAATGTATTATTTGATTCGGGTTGGGTTGAATCACCAGATAATCCTCATTCTACAATATGTGGTTGTTTATTTCTTAGTTCTAACCTCAAATCATGGTGCTCTAAAAAGCAATCAATAGTTTCACGTTCCACTACTAAAGCTAAATACCAAGCACTTGTTGTTGTTATAATAAACTTGTGTTGGATACAATCTTTACTTTATGATCTAGGTGTGTTCTTAGCTAAACCTCCTACTTTGTTTTGTGATAATATCAACACTACCTATCTTGTTGCCAACCCAATACTGCATGCACACACAAAACTCATAGAAGTTGATTACCATTTATGCGAGAACATGCAACACGAGGAGCTTTTCATGTTCAATTCATTGGAAGTGACAATCAGATTGTAGATGGATTTACTAAAACCTTGTCCTCATCTCAATTTTCATGGTTTTGAAACAAACTCAACATGCCTGTAAGTAGATATCATTCCCACGTATCCAACAAGAAGATTATACCAATAATAGAAACAATAAAGGAAATGAGCATATTTCATATTTCCTTGACAGCTGCAAAACAATCCCATGACAATTACAAAACGATCCCTTGATTAGAGCTGCTGAATTTTATCCAATGATCATTCTTGCAATCAGTGGCGGAGGCAGGGGGGCTGGCACGGGCCCCGGCCCCTGCAAGGAAATGTTTTTCCTAGCCTCTTCTTGTATAAAATAACTGAAATTTTAACATTTTTAAAATAATTCTTTTAACTAGCCCCCCGTTAAAATTTTTTTTCTTGCTCCGCCCCTGCCTACAATTCATTGTAGCTATTTACTTCCATGTATATCTATACAATTCTTATATAATAAAGCTATTGGGCACAATTAGTTTAAGCAGAAACATTCAATTGATATCTTGTTTCTACAGTTGTTGCCTCGAGTACAGGTAAAACCAGGTTGTCTTGTACATTAGCAATGGGTTCAAGAGACCAGTGGTTATGTTCTTATCACTAACAAATACTAAAACTGTGTTTTGGGTGAAATGACAATTTTTTATGATGTATAATGAGTGATGCAAATGCAAAAAATATTAAAGGTAAGGTTTTGTCTTTGAATTTAGGTTAAGCTCATTCGTAACTTCAAATTTGATGGATTTATACTATACTAAGCGATAGGATTTGCTGCTAGAATTTTGGTAGATAATGTGCCTTTTCAGGTTACTAATTGTTGTGAAAACAAATGACAAAATTTATAGCACTATCATGTTAATCTTTGTTTTGTTTCAAGCTATCAAAATGGTTGGCGATTATGTTTCAATTATTCATTATCATATGTTTGCCACCAATTCTTTTTGTAATGAGGTATGGAACTACATATTATTTCAAAGACAGAAAAATGACCATCTTTTAAAAAAACAAGAGCAATTTAAGCTGTGTAACAAGTTAATTCCTTATAATTTATCCTGAAAAAATTATATGATAGGAGGGAAAGTACAAGTACGTTGTGCGGCGTATCTCATAGAAAACATGTAATATATGCTTTTTCATGAGGTGAATAAACACACACATGGAAAAGGAAGAGATGAATATTTCTTTACCCTTCTTTATTTGGATAAATAAATAAAAAAGAATTGAGGATAATTTAATTTTAATTGTTTGGATAGATTGGGGAATGAAAATAAAAATATATTAAATATCATTAGCATTTTAGGGCCATTGTAGTGTTGTGTGTTTAAAGATTTTTTTAGATTGGTCCTTTTGTTTTTCTTTTTTACTTCATGAGTTTAAACCATAGGCTGTTAATTAATTTTGATTGTTGGAAGGGGTCTTTGGTATTTACCACGAACAGAGAGATGGATCCCGTATTTTTCAGATACAAAATGCTGCTTCCTCGACAGGCAGCAGCGCCGTTACATTTTGAAACTAACGAACAGATATCAGTAGCTTAGAGAGAGCATCCATCAATGGATTTGGAAGAGCATCGACGTACAAACGAGGAAGAAGACGAAACCGAAGCCAATAAGCAGAAAGGATTTATTCTCTCTGTCTACTTTCACTATCTCCGCAACCGACTTGCTGCTCTCTTTCCCCTCTCTTTCCATGATTCCTCCGATTTTCTCTCCAGAATCTCCAATCTCTGCGTTCAAACCGGACGACGCGTCTTTTTTCCTCGCAGACGACGCAAGGCTTGCCTCCCACTCCCTCTCCCTTCCAACACTCTCGATTCTTCTGTGTATTTACTCTTTCTCTCACTCTCTTCACATTTTGATTTTCCTGTTTAATTGTTAATTAATTACTAGTTTTTTTTTGTTGATATTTAGGCATTATTTCACTTTTCTTATGAAAAAATCGCTACTGGTAATTGAACGCTGATTAGAAATTAGTGCACAAATTTAATTAAAAAAAATTATGAAATATTCTTGTTTTTGTAAATAATGATGGATAAATAAGTATAATTATTTTAATTTGTTATATTTATTTTCTTAAATCTAGAATTTATTAGAGATGATGTCGTGTTTTCTATATGTGCAGGGTTAGGATAGAGTCTTCGAGGGTGTATGATGTTTTGGAGGATATTATGGGGCATATTTTTATACATTTGCACAACATTCAAGATAATTTGCAATTTTGGCAACCTTTAATAGAGGTACTGATACTACACCCAGTGTGTTTGTTGTTAACCGTTGTATCTGGGAAGTTCTCTCTGTTGTGATCGTTTTGCTTTGATTTGTTTGTAACTGCAGGCATCTAATGCTCGGAAATTGTACTTTATGATTTTCGAGAGAGGGCCAAATGCTTTCCTTGGTGGAACAGCTAAGGTGTTGCGTCAAAGCATTGTTGACGGTTGGTCTATGCAGCATCTTAGTCAATTTGCTTCTGCTTATATTTCTGAGAGGATAGTTATCTTAAGCAACTTAAGATGTGCCATTGCTACATTCTTGGCCGAGGTTCGTGTGATGCTTCTTTTGGTTTTGGTTTTGTATTTCATAGATAATTCTTACTAATTATTTGACCTGAATGTCAAATAATTATCTCAATGTGGGTAGCAAGATTCGAACTCGTGATCATTGGTCATTAAAACCTTGATCTATATCATCCGAAAAGTTTAAGTTGTTTAGGTGAGGTCTTAATGTATGGTTCATATTATTCTGTAACATTATATATGAACTTGCTCTTCATTGATAATTAGAAAACTCGGAAATGAGTAAACTTTCTTTGAAATATGGGCTTGAAGTGTAAAAAAAAAATTCTCAGTGTCAAATTTTTATGTTTGTTCTTTGTGGATGTTAATGGATACATCAATGAGCAAAAAAACATTGTAAGAACTAATTACCAATCAATTGCTTCGCTTCACTTCACTTGTAGGTTTACATGGAAGTTGATAGACGTGGAGAGCAGTTAGTGGAAGATCCAGAAAAGTCATTTCCGCCATTACTAGCAGTTATTAATCATTTATTTTCAAATTTGGAGGCATCAATTGGCCATTTACATGCAATACGTCAGGTAGAGAAACTAACATATGATGATTGCAGTTTTTCGCCATCCTTGTGGCAATGACAATTTGCTTATGACTTTTTAGTGGTTTTTTCTCATCATAATAAAAGTTGCTATTATTTACTTTTCACTTCAATGATGTGCAGACTGATTCTTCTGTTGAAGGAAGCTATTCATTTCCACTTGTATTTGAGAAATCACCAAAAGTTAATCAAGAAGGGTCTCAGTGGACAGATTGTGAAATCAGTGATGCCATCAATGCGGTTTATAAAAATCTTGAGAAATTGGACTCCTATATATCTGTTATGGTAACAGTGCTTCCTATAGACTACATTTTATAATTGATTGATTATCTTTATTGGTTGATTGCTTCTTCTTCTACTTACTCTTGTATATCTTTATTGTTTTTTAGAGATAATTATTGCCTAATGGTTGGTCAACGTTTTTGAGATATATTTGTTTCTTCTCCTTTCTAAGGTTTCCAAACACCAAAAGCCTAGTAAATTATCCCAGCACTGGATCCGCCACACATGTGGTGTAGTTGGCTTGTCATTTTGTTCCTCGTGGCTCCTTCGACATAGTCGTTTGATGGGAAGCCCTGATATTGACAACTGGGTTCGTGAAGCCAAGGACTCAACTATTAGCTTCTTTAATGATCACGTGGAGCAACCGGTATGCCCTAACTTGCCCTTCTCATTGCTCTTCTTACTGTTAGGTTGACTGGCCCTAAATGCTTTCAGCTTTTGGATATTTAACAAGTATAAACATGTAGACCATAAAATAAATTTTGATGAAGATATTAAGTACTCAATTGATTGGATATCAATAACATAAAGCATCATAGATGATGATATCAATGAAAGATGAGCTTATTATCAACAAATTAATTAAAGTGAAAATTTCATAAAACTGTGTTGTTCATAGCAATGAAAAGTAATAAGCATTGTACCTCAAGGGTTCCGTACCTCTAGTTTATTGAATTGCGATAGCTATAAAAAACCAATGGTATGAGAACTAATTGGAAGTGAAGCTTATATCAAAGAGTGCTTATACCATAACAAGATTTTGAATTAGGTTTTAAGACTCAAGGTAAAACGTATTTAATGGCTAACAAATCTTACATTAGTCAGAGACTAGATGGAGGTTGTCCAACTTACTTTGGTATGTATCGGCGCATTAGCAGTCCTAACTCTTGATTGGATTAAGATATATTGAAACTTTTAGGTTTTAGTGATTGGCTCAATTCTAAACTTCTAAGCCCATACATTATTTTTGTAAAAACATTGAGCCAATCCAAATACTGATGAAATCACCATTATTTTAGCCCATCTAGATACTTGATAATTTGAAAGAAAAGAATGGATTTTCTTTCTGCCTAGTTGTTTGATGTGTACATGGTCCTTATTTATAGTTATACAAGAGTAAATCAAATCCCTCAATTGACTAACCAATTCCTTAGTTTATGCTAGCTAATTATATCAAGGATTGCATGCCTATTATAAATCACAATCCCTAAGTTACAGCCCATCACAATCTCTAATTTACAACACAAATCTCATCAAATCACAATCCTTAATTTATAGCATAAATCTCATCAAATGTGTTGACCACTCCCCCTCAAATTGATGTTGACAGATCAAACAACAACAATGTGCCAATTAAGTATTGATGTTCTTTAGTCATCCTATGGTGAAAATATCGGCAATTTGGTTATGAGAAGAAACATGTGAAAAAATAATCAGTTTTTGTTCAAAAACTTCTTGGATCTAATGACGGTCAATCTCAATATGCTTTGTGCATTCATAATAAACTGGATAGCACTAGTATTGTCGGCACGAAGAGAAGTTGGATCGAGTGAAGAAAATCCAAGTTCAGTAAGTAGACCTTGAAGCCATGTAATATTCGAACATGGATGGGACATAGCTTGATATTCAACTTTAGTTGAAGATTTTGAGACACGATCTTGTTTCTTAGATTTTCAAGAAATTAGGCTTTGCCCAAAAATAAACATCATCTAGTAGTAGAACGACGAGAGCTAGGGCAACCACCCCAATCTTCATTAGCATAAGTAGTCATTTTAAGATCACTTAATAAGGAAAGAAAAATCCTCTCAGAATTGTCCCCAAAATATACTAAACAACACATTGAGCAACAATTATGTGAAGATGATGAGGTCATAAACTAACCAAATTGCATGTGCTATATCAGGTCGAGTAATTGTCAAGTAGTTGAGTCTCCCATCCATTCTTTGAAAATGAGTTGGGTCATCAAGAACATCCCCATCATTAGAATGGAGTTTAACATTGAGCTCAGTAGGAGTATTATATGTGCTAGGACCTTGAACTTGGGCAAGATCAACACTATCTTGAGCATATTTATGTTGATTGACAAAAATACCATATTAAGAGAGAGATCTCAAGCCCTATAAAATATGTCAATGGACCAAGATCCTTGGTGTGGAAAGGCTACTGTAAGGTTGTCTTCAAATAGTGAGTTTTAGAGACATCATCACTTGTAATTAAAATTTCATCTACATAGATCAAAAGAATGGTTATACCTTGAGCGGTTCGACAAGAAAACATAAATGGATCATAAGCGCTTTGTTTAAAGTTTGATGCACAGAGTGTACTTTTAAATTTGGCAAACTATGCACGTGGAGCTTGTTTGAGACCATAGAAAGATTTCCTTAATCGACAAACATGTTCGAAGCTAGCTAAAGGATATCATAGAGGTGGAGTCATAAAAATAACTTCATCTAGATCACCATGGAGAAAAACATTCTAAACATCCATTTGGGATAAGCTTCAATGATGAGAAGCATCAATATCTAAGATTGTATGCATGGTAGTCGATTTGGTAACTGGTGCAAATGTCTCGTCATAGTTTACTCCATATTCTTGATGATTTCATAGAGCCATTAAACAAGCTTTATACATGTCCAAAGAACCATCAGGCGTAACACTATACGCTCACTTGCACCCAATTGGTTTAACTTCAAAGGGACATGACACAAGATCCCAAGTATGATTACCCTCTTTGTGCCCAAATCCTGAACAACTGAGTTAACTTTGGGATAAGAAAAACACTATAAGAACTTAAAAGGAGTCAATATGAACAGTCCCAATTCCAAAAATAGAAATAGGTTCTATTGCAATATGAATTTGATTAGGATCACAGTTGGGGAAATTATGGTAAGATTATGTGGGGACCAAGTCATATGATTCAAAATAGAGGAGTCTAGATAACATGAGTGATAGGGACAAAACTCGTGGCATCAGAAGAAACGGTCGAAGAAACAAAAGACCCTAGTGCTGAATAATGCACATTGTATGCTCAAATTTTATGACTTTGTGGCTGATGTATACAATCCCCGATAACATCTCCAGACTCCTTATAATAATGCCATTTTTTTTTCTTTTACACAGTTATTTAATGAGAAACGTTGAATCTTGCCCATTTCATGATACTTGTATTTGTCATGTGTTTTAAAGGCCACCTTAGACGGCTTAATGTTCTGTTGTTGCGCAACCGTTGTGCTTAATGACTAGAGTCATTGTTCTTCCCTCAATAAATGATGGAGACGTATGTCTAAATGGTGGTTGTTTGTTCATCAATATGGCATGAAGAGGCTCAAACTCCTTTCTAAGTTTCTTGAGACATTGATGCCGATTAAACTTTCCATAAATCTTTTGTATTATGGGAAGTGCAAAATTGAGTGCTAACTCCCATTTCTTATTGAATTAATTAATCAACTTGCTATTGAACATTTATTTTGAACTCGAAAATTTTTGGGAAAAATTTATTTTTACCCATTTTTTATTTTTATTTATTATTATGAGAATCAATCCTTCTACTTCTGGTCCTGGAGTTTCCAGCATAGACAATATATGCATATTCAATCGAAAGAGATATAAAATCATAATAATAGTCCTGAACAGGCTTACCACCCTACGTGCATTTTTGAAGATCATGTTCAAGTTGAAATTCCCTCGCATCATCTTCTTGATGATAGACCTGTTTTAGATAGTTGCACATGGCAGAAGTAGTTGGATAGGTAATAAATTCAATGTTATATCTGATTCAACTAATCCCAAAATCCAACTAATAACTCGAGCATTATTTGAAATCCATTGAGCTTGATCTTTGAGGCCAACTGGTTTTGTTTTAGTTCTATCAATATAACCCCTCAACTCTTTTCCTTGAATAAAATTTTGTAAATGAAATTCCCAAAAAAAGTAATTTTTCCCATAAAATCAATTCGTTATAATTCCTTTATTGCTTAACATATTTCCAAAAAAAAAATCTCAAAGAGGAGAAATGATGCCAAATAACGTAGAGAAAAATCAACAATGGCCAAGAGACAACCAATCACAAACATAAAGAGAATTTTGTAGAAGAATTCTCTGAACAATCTGCAGGCCTCAATGCGAGTAAAGAAGAGCAATTTTGGCTAAGAGACAACTAGACACGAGCAACAACTAGTACTCTAAAGACATTGGAATTTTTTTTATAAATCCTCCTAAGCTCTCATACTATGTCCAATAATCATCTCAACCCAAAAGTTTAAACTTTTAAGTGAAGTCCAAAGATATGATTTATATTCTTCTCTAACACATCTTTTCAAGTGAACTTTTTAAGCTTGAAACTTGCATAAACTCAAACTACCTTATGTTATAAAATTAATTTTAATTTGAAGAAAGAATAGGGGTGATGAGATTTGAACTCGTGATCATTTAGTCAACAAAGCTTTGATACCAAGATATTTTGAAAGAAAAGAAAGGATTTCCTTTTGGCCAAGTTGTTGTTTGTTGTGTACGTAAGTCTCTATTTACCTATGCAAGAGTTGATCAATTCCCTTAATTGACTAACCAATCCTTCAGTTTATTCTAGATAATCAAGTATAGGATTCCATACCTATTATAAATCATAAGCGCAAATCTCATCAAAGTCGACCAGACAAAGATAATAATAATAATAAAAACAATCATGTCTTGAGTTTTTTAAGAACCAATGTTTGATTTTTGTAATCATTTCAAAATACCTCGTTAACTCAATACTTGGCCAATGTGGCGTAAGTATATGGGCTTCTTCATGTTAAAATCTCAGAATAAGCTGGTTATTCCAGGAGACATTTTGGCCCTCAAGTGTGCTTTTGGTATCCTTCCATTTGTTCTGGATCCCTTTGAATATTCAGAGGAAGTCATTTCATAATAAGCATTGGACTCACACTTTCTTTGTCTCCAAATTATTTATATATTCCTTGTTATTTAGGGATTATTTGCTCAAATTTAATGGTGTGGAACTTGATTTATGAACAGCTTCTGTCCATTAGAGATGAACTTTTTGATACATTCAGGAAGAGGCACAAAGGTGTGATGGAGGTAGAAGAAGTGCAGTTGACTGCCAGTTCGCTGCATAGGTTAAACTTTCTTCCATTTCTTGTGGACTCATTACCTATTATATTGGATGGTGATTTACTTGTTATACAAAAAGAGTATTGTACTTCACTCATAAAACTATACTGTGTATGTTTTGGACTTAGCTGCAATGATGCCGTAGACCTTATTTACAATCATGTATTTCATGTATTCCACCTTGACTCTGAAGATAATGCTTATATAGTTTCTAAATTACCTGCAAGCTTAATTATGACAAGAGAGGGTCAAGAACAGTGAAGAATACATAACATGTTCACATGATAAAAAAAAATGCAAGTTGACATTGAAAAATAATGGAAGAGAATATCATTGTTAGTGTACAGAACAAATCAAAAGGGGGGTCTCGCTATCACCTTGCACAGAAGATGCTGCCATATCATTTTCTTTTAAAAGTGTTTTCTTCTTTTAGGTTGATCTTCACTCGACCTTTACTTAATTATTTGCTTGAGATGCAGAATGTTATTGGCTTTCAGCGAGCAGACAAAAGTTCAAAAGTTCCCTGAACATGCATCAGATCAGGAAATGCTTGAAATAGTTATGGACAGGTTGACTTCTTTGCCGAACTTATTCTGGGTCTTTATCGTTACCCTTGATATTATATTTCAACAAATACCATAAGACACTTCAAGTATAGAACAGCAGAAGGGAATGGTTAACTCAATTACTAGTTTGCTGCCATGCCTGACTCATTGTTTTGTATAGTAAATTGATGCATCCAAGGAACAATAAAGGGGAACCGGAAAGTTGAAAAACATGCATGTGAGGCACCAGAATATTGAAAAATAAGGGGAACCAAGCAATATTTATGTTTTTGTTGTATTGGTTTTCTGTTCTTATCCACTTAGTTTCCTAATGAAAGATTTTTCCATTTCACAATATAGCCCTTAGATTTTAGTTTATTTTTAATAAAATCTTATATGGCCCCTCAAAATTATGTGTATTCTATTCAAGTCCTCACTCATTCTATAATTTGTCTACCCTCAGCCACTGTTCCTAATCCTATTGCTTTGTTTAAAGATCCTACTTTGATGATTGCCAATGGCAATAAGAATGGCTTATTACTAAACTATTTTCACCATGTCCTCATGTGCATCATATGTGTTTGTCAAATGTAGAAGTTGATTGAGTCGTTTATCTGCTGTAAATTTGCTGAAGGCATTGACAAGACAAATTTGATCCTAGTTTGTTTTTGTTTGGACACATTTGTGTGCACAAAGAATGTTTTAATGGACATAATCCCCATGTACATTCGTTAAATCTGCTTTCAGTCAATAGAAATTTTACTCAAAGTTAAAGAAACTCAAATCATATCTTTGATAAATTTATCTAGGAAGGTGGTAGGTTTTTTTTTTTTGGGAGGGGCTAATACTCTTAAAATCTCTCTGAATTATTAACTTCTTTTTTTCTTTGGAAAGAGAATTGTTAACTTCATGTCATTATCTTGAATTGCTACTTGTACAAAATTACCGATCTAATTATGTTTTCTGGCAGATTTTTTTTTTTGACTGAAAAGTAAAATAATCAGCTTTTTAATTTTAATGCAGGTATGAACAGGAACTTACGCATCCTATTCAGAATCTCTTAAAGGGAGAGCTTGCTCATGCTTTGCTGATCCAGG
>Ga0307507_10010328_pt1 | contig 12094 bp, 3 predicted proteins | sample 7_EM_MG_FD_207223 | JGI IMG/M metagenome (GOLD analysis project Ga0307507, IMG submission 207223) | Populus trichocarpa ectomycorrhiza microbial communities from riparian zone in the Pacific Northwest, United States - 7_EM | ecosystem: Host-associated > Plants > Roots > Unclassified | place... | reverse complement strand
AGGCAAGGCTGATATTTTTACTAATTATAAAGCATACGCGTATAGCTGCTTTTGGTTTATATAGGAGCTAGAATCCTTAGGGGCAGTATATTAATTATATATAGGTATTATAATACGGCTCTTATATGGCAAGAATATAGTATTTCTCTAGGTCTAGACTGTCTAGTAGGGGCCTTGCTAGACAGTAGTTCGTATTGCCATAGTTATACTGTATAATGGTCAAGTGGCGGACCCCCAGTAGGGGTCCTTTGCCTCTCCTTTACTCCTCGCTTCTTCCGTTTCCACTTTCTCTAAAATGTTCAGAACTTCCGTCTCCTGTATTTACTCCCTGGCCACTACTTATTTTATATAGAGCTTTCCATTCCTATATCTTATATTCCTACTAGCCTTTCTAAATCTGAGTCTGTTATTGCCTCCAGTTCTTCCCCCGTTCTTACCAGTTAGCTATATGCCCCTTATAAGCCAGCTACGTGTATTATGTTTACCACGTTAAATCTAATTCTTGATTATCCCGGCCTTAAACTTGCTATAGCCGTCTATAGGGGTCTTCCTACTAGGCGTCCTCTCCCTTATGTCCCATATATCCCTTATGTCCCTATTCGGTCTAGTGATATCGCGTGGCGTCACTTTTAGCCCGTTAAGGCTTGGGATGGCTGGCTTAGCCCCCTAGTATTAAAGGTAGAAAATGCTAGGAAGACACCTACGTCCCCCTAGCTTATCGCCTGTTATTTCCATTTGTATAACCTAGCGTGCAGTTATTCCCGCAGCTGTTAAGCCCTTTTCTTCCATCTTCTATATTTAATGCAGTCTTCTCTCTCCCACGCCTTATATATGCTTCGGTGACAGTTCGCGCATTTTGTTTAGTCTTAATTTATATATTGTCTTATATCGTGGGGGCCTGCACAGTGGCCGTAGCATACCTATACTGCGTATGTGGATTGGGTGTGTCCCTATTATATACAGCGATAATATCGTTCTAGGCGTAGTCTATAGTTATAGAGCCTTATGTTATATATAAGGCCATTTATAATTATTTCTTTTTAGATAAGGAGTTTTTGCATTCCTAGTATATATACGCTGATAATAAGGGAGCTATGCATTCATCTATTATCTCCCTAGCGAGTCTCTAGCGCCCCTTATATCCTCTCATTGTTCTTATTATATGCTTAGTTTATATTTTCCTATCAAAGCTATTAGATTTGGGTAATTACAAGTCCTGGTATAAGGCGTTCCATTTGTTTTACTATCTCCTATATAGTTGCTATATTGTCCGCCTAGCGTCCCCTTTTTACCCTAAGGCTTATGGGAACCAATAGGACTTTAACTAGGTAATCTTCACAAAGCACTTTTATGCCAATACGCTCTCCTAGCCTGTCCCCTACCCTTACAGCCCGTTCCTTTGCCTATTGGTCCTTTAGGGTAACTCTAATATCTCCACTCCTAAGGTGTTGGACTATAACGGCGTCATAAACCTCCTTGCAAATCTCTATAAGAACTTCTATTTCTAATTGTCCCCTAAGTTCCTCTACCTTTTCTGTATTTAGTCATATTATAATTATATACCCGGTTGTTGTTTTTAGGGGGGTAGGTTCCCTATACTATAGAAGCGCAGCTACGGCGGCCCAGGTACAGTTCGCCTATAGGGGGGGGTTTTATTTATCTTCAATTTTATTTAGCCATTGGAGGATTTAATTAAGGGTTTACTAGAGGGGCGCCTAAGGTTCGCTAGACTGGAGCCATTCTACTAGCTATATTAGTTCGTAATAGCTAACAAATACTCCCCCACAGTTCCAGATACTAGACGCGTCCAATAGGCTTTATATTTTATCAGATGCCTTCTTAATTAGGATATTTCCGCTTTCTGGTATAGTATTCGCCCGTCCTTGTTGTTGTTGTGGGGGGCCATTGTTGGGTATAGGTCTGGCGGTTGCACGCGACTGCGTACTACCGTCGTTCCACCTGTGCCTCCCCTGTGATGCATACATCTCAGGGGATTATTAGGGTGTTTTTTAGGGTTCTTTTGGTTGGTTTGGTCTTTTTAGGCCAGGTACAGCAAGAGCTCCAAAAGTTTTCTATATGCTAAATCGGCCTAACTATATATCTACTATATCTACTGCATTTATAGACTACTAGATATTATTATATCTAATTATAGGCCGTAATTTATATTGGCCTTTTAGAACAAGTTTACCTAAATCCTAGGCATTAGGCTAAAGCTTTTTATAGCATACTACCACTAAATAGACGGCTAGACAGAGATTATAAACTAGTATTTAGACTAGAGACTCCAACTCTTTATTAACTACTTTTAGAATAATTAGGCTGAACTGCTACCTCTAATAGACTATACCTAGGCTACCCTACCCTATAACTCTATAGGATTCACACCTATCTAGCTAGAAATGGGGTACTTACCCTATATAAGCTTTGACTAGGAAAAAATAGAAGAGCCACAGACTGTACGTAAAAAACTATTTTATAAGGAAGCCTAGAAAGTAGCCTATATAAATCTAAAAAAGGCCTAGAAATTAATAGAATAGTAGGTAAATAAGTATAGGCGCGAGCCCAACTTTACTATAGGCGATATAATCTAGGTTATAATAAAGAACTAGAAGACAAAACGGCCTAGCTATAAGCTATACTATTAGATAGCAGGACTGTATAAGGTCCTTAAGAAGATAGGCAACTTATATAAAGTAAAGCTCCTAGATTTAATTAAGGTCTATCCTAAATTCTCTCCGGACAAGCTATGGAAAGCTATAAATAACCTATTACCTAGATAAAAGAATAAACCTCCCCTACCGATTTAAGTTAATAGTAATAATAAATAGGAAATTAAATAAATACTAGCCCATAAGCTAGTAAGGAAAACGCTAAAGTACCATGTTAATTGGAAAGGCTATAACCTAGATCCTACCTAGTACCCTATATAGAACTTTATTAGTAGTCCCTATAAGCTTTAAAAATTCTATAGCCGTTACCCTAATAAACTAGGACCCCCAAAGTACCTAGATAAGTAGATAAAGTGCTAGTATAGCGAAGATAATAAGCTACTAGAAGAATATAAAGATAAGAACGCCCTATGGATGTAATATAGATATATAAAGCCTAAGGGCAGGCTTTACTAAGGAAGGGGGGGGGGGTAATATTATAGCTCTGGTAGAAAACGGCAGAACTTGGCTAGCAGAACTTAGCAGAACTTACAGTTACGTGACTAGAGGATCGTATAAAAAAACCCTACTTTGACTAGCGCTGCTCTACTTCTCCTTTTCTTTCTCTAGCTTTAGATCCTTATTTATAGACAATTCAATTATACAGGCTTGCATGCGTCCTTCATGCTATGCTTATACTTTAATTGACTAAGTTGCTAACAAAGTATCTAAATAAACTAACTATAAATGGTATTATATTTAATTTATTATAAATATAACCACTACTAATATAGTATGCTTAGATATCGGATCCGATTACAGATACTAGACATATTAGTATTTTATTAACGTAAATAATAATAACTAGCCTTCCTAGAATTTTTTTACGGACTATATACTTACAACAACAATAACTTTATAATAACGATGCGCTATAATATAAGAATATCTTAAACCTATGCAAAAGCTCAAAAGAAATAAACTTAGTATATAAGAGGCTCTAAATCCTCAATTAGAAGTCGCTCTTATATTCTTATTATGCTATCTACGTCTATCTAACCCTCTATTAATTTTGCTAACAAAAATATAGCTTTTAAATAGTAATTATATTAGCATTCTTATACTTAGATTTAACTTCGTAACTAGCTCCTACTTATAAGCTTTTAGTGTTAATAATATGGTTATATTTACTAACGGCCTCTATAGTTCCTCTTACGCTAGTTTTTATAAAGAGATAAAGAACATAGTTGGAGTAAAGAGCGTTGTAGTTAGTAGGCGACCTAAGGCAGCGCTAATATAAGCTATTAGCGGCTCCAAAGATAGAAAAGTCGTGCCCCTTTCTACCTTCCCTAGCACTATAAGCTAATTAATTAATATTACGAACGATATTAGGGCAAGCTCCTTATATGGCATAGTAGTTAAGATATTATTAAAAGTTAGCTAGGTTATAGTCCGAGTTAAAGACTTAGTATCGCGGCTATAGACCCAGGATTAGATTTAAAAGGGTAATAATAGTAAAATACCGCTGTAATATATCTATAAGGTTGCTAACTGTAGGATTTAACTTACTTTAAAAATGCGATATGATCCTAACAAGGCTTAGGAAGTAGCGTAAACCGCCTTTTCTAATAAGAGTATATATATAAACAGCTCTACTAGAGATAAGAGTTCTATTAGTAGAGGATATAGACCCTATAGGCCTGGCCCGCTTAATAGGAATATAAATTAGAGCGCAACGCTAAATGGAATAAAAACTCCCTTAGTACCTATATTATTGTTAATAATTCTAACTGTTTCTATAAACAGTATAAGCTTTTAGGTTCCTTCGTCTGTACTACTAGCGTTAATAATACTATTAGCGCTTGCGATGATATAAGCGCTTAGACTTCCTTATATAATAAAATGGAGGGGTTAAAGTATTACGGCTACTTGTAATATTTAGAAAGTTAAAAAGACATTTTTATTTAATATTCTTATTTGCTAATATAATAGGTTAGAATAGACATTTATTAACCGTAACGGTTACACTCGGCTTTAATTAGCCTAATATTGATCACGGCTATATTTAGGATAGATTAAGGAGTACTAGGGGTACTAGTAACCTACCTACCTTATATATATATAGGCTCAAAAGGCCTTATTTTTAGAATTAGAGTCCTTATTCTTTTCCTATAATCAGCGCACGGACCACTAATTAACAGTTATCCTGTCGGGAATAAGGCAAGCGGTCGTTACGTGTCGTCGCAGCACTAGCGTGGCGAGGAGCCTTAAGCTCTTCGCCCTTCCTCGTTCTAATCAAAAATCATACATTATTAAAAACAACGTTACTGTCCTACTCAAGTAGTACTGGTGATTTACCCTATATTACCAACACTAATTAGTAGTTGAATATATAACCATAGAATAGCAAGGTTTTTAATAAAAGAGACAGTCTCGTACAGGGGTGCTATATACACTTATATAGAATGGATCCCGGCGATACTATGCTACCTTAGACTTACGGAAAACTAGTAACAGAAGTGTCACTAAGTACTAGGAGATACTAAGTTGCGTCTATTACGCAGAACAACTACGTTTATAAAGATTTGGTTAAGTACTTTACATTAGAAGTGTTACTAAACCTAGGGTCCCAAGTTAACATCCAAAACGCGTCAAACAACATCTTAAATTGCCTACCTCTTAACAGCAAACCTATAAGATTCTATAAAACCGAAAACCCTACCTACCTTTAACCTATTATAGCGTTAACCTACCCAAAGAAGTATAAGGAAGACATTAACCCAAAGACATAGAATAAAGATATTAACCCTATAAACGCCAAGCAAAAGGACCTAAACGGATTCTTATTATACCATATAGTATACTATACAGACAGCGAATACAACAACACTATGCTATAGTATTGCATAAAGGAGGACTTTGTTAGATGGATAAAGGAAACATGGGCTCTTACAAATAAGCTTATTATATAAGACTTCCGTAACTTCCTTTAGGAGAATAGAGTATTTGTCCCTATAGATAGAAGCGCTATTAGAGACAATATTTAGGAGCAAGTTATTAACATAAAAGAAGAGCATAAATGGACTCTATAAGAGATTAAGCACTAACTACGCACTATAAAGAAGCTTAACTTATAATAGAATCTAAATAATATACCAATAGAGATATGTTTAAATTCTATTACTCTAGGCACGAGTTCTTACATTCCATACCTATTGCTTTTATTATCTTTAGCTCCCTAGGATCTACCAATTTAACCTATAACTTTAACTACTAAATAAGAGCAAGCGCAAGATCCTCTTGCTTTACGATTTAATAACCTTTGAACTCTATTATAGCAAGATTAGGTACTATGCCGTGCTCTATTAAGATCTATATCTTTACTACAGCCTATAAAGTAATCCCCACCTTAATCTTTAATGCAATTTCAATGTGGCCTAACACCACTTGGAGGTACCTTAAAAATGCTTATAGAGCTTACGAAGCTCTATTTAGACTAGGAGAAGAGGTTTAGCGGGGAACTATATAATATCCTTAATTTAAAGCTGCGTATCTTCTATAACTGTTACTAGAAGGTTAGACTAGAACCTAACTAATATTATAACACTTATTCCATTATGCTTAAGGGCCGCGCCAATACCTTCTATTATAATTATTTAGTAGGAAAAGGATATAATTTTAACTAAATAATATATAAGATAAGATGCCACTTTAAAATAGAAGAGAATAAGCAGCAGTATATATTAGAGTGGAGAGAGACTACCTTTTTAAGAATTATTGCTATAAACCTAGATGCCTCTTAACTTAATTGTCTTCAAAAGCTCTTTAACCAACTTTAGATAATTTAGTATGGTTTATCTAAATTATATTAAAAGGACTTTAGCCTACGCGATTAAGTCATTAGCGCATACTAAGGTATTAAAGAATGTAACCTTACTCTCTTTAATCCTGCAAATACTTATAAAGGAGTGTATGCTTAATTAAGATCCTCTATTAGCACCACTCTGCGCTCTTAAGAAGTATAGTAATTTAATACTTAACCCTAACCTACTTTAATTAACCTAGCCGACTAACATAATTATAACTAGACTAATTAAATATATAGTGGCCAGGGTAGGGGATATAGTAGAGGGTATAATTAACGTTAACTATAAAGCAATTGTGGAGGTCCTTATAGAGGTTTATCTTAAAACAATTAATAGAAGAAATGCTATGTTTATAAGAAGCCAAATTGCTAGTTAACTAGGCACCCTTTTAATAGATAAAAGGAGGCATATAATAAGTTTCGCTAGAGTGCATAAAACGTTAGAAATTATAAGGTTACTATAGCCTACTTCTAAAGCTTCCTGGTTTAATATAAAGGCGAAGAAGACCTTAAGGATAAGGTTAATAAGGCCGAACAGCTCCTTATAGATATAGAAATTAAGGACTACTCTCCCAACCAATACTTTACTAAGTATAGTAAGGTAAATAGCATATAAACTATTACTATCCTTAATAGCCAATCTACGCTCCATTCTGTTATAAAGTTAGATATCTTTAATAAGCTAAAGAAAAGTTCCGCATTCTTCTTTAATAATAGATACTTGGTAAACGTCTTCTATGGTATTATGCCAGATACTAGAGCCGTAGGAGTATTTATAGTAGGAGAACCTTAAGTTCGAGCTCTTTAGCAGCTTAATAGCTCTGTTTAGATTAACTAATTAATAGCAGGCCAATATATAATTTACTTTAGCAAGGGTACTATAATCTCTTTTAGCACAATTAAGGTCTAAACCCCGTTAGGATATATCACTTTCTATATTATTTCCGCGAATACCCTATTTTTGTTCTGTATCTAAGATATAAATAAGTTAGGTATTAAGCTTAATAACCTTAAGAATATGCTTATTTAGGGAGATAATTGGGTGCCCATTGTACGTAAGTAGGGATACCCTTGGTTGCTCCTTTAATAGCTAGAAAGAAGTGTTACTTAAAGCCATTTAACTAAATTAGAGTTATATTAACTATACTATCGCTTTAGTTATCTATTAGTTTATAGATTACTTAGGGTTCTTTAATAAGTAGGTTATAAAGTTAAGGCTAAGATAATTAAGTATCTTATAAAGTACTACTATTACTGCTAAATAAACTAAAAGTCCCCTGGGCAATTTAAGTTTACCCTTAAAGATAACTACGACTTCAACTTCTGTATTATTATTAATATTATGTATCTTAGCGGTAAGCTAGTACTCTAAGTTATTAACCTCTTAACCTCCTTTTAAGCCGCACGTTTCCTAAAGGATATGTTAGCTAGGAATATATGGGATACTCTTTAATTATACTAGATTAATATCCACTTAGGACCCCTTAATTAAGTTATTTATAATATAGGAAGGAACTTCTTATCTATAGAGTTTTAGTAATAGGTAAAGGCAATGGGAATTAAGGTTAAGAAAGCCCCTATTAAGGCATATAATAGTATTAGAAAAGTAGAATAATATTACACACTATTACGCCGAGTATATAAGATTATTTCTTTAGAACTAGAGGGCGCTAGCAAAGAGCTTATCTTATAGATGGCTATTAAGGCTGTTAATAATTCCGTTGGCCTAGATAGGCTCGTACCTATATTACTAGTCTTTAGCGCCTACCCTTAAATAACTAACAATTCTTTACTATCTCTATCCGTTACGCAATAAGTTAAGGCTATCTATAAGGCAATAAAGGAGGTGCGCCGCATCTACGCTACGCGCTAGGTTAACAACGCACTAAGAATAAGAAATAGTTTAAATACCTTAATAATAATAGATCTGCCACTCTAATCTAAAGTATAGGTATGGCGTAAGAAGGGAGGCTGGTTAGGCCTATATAAACTCATTATAATTAATAGTTAAACTTATACTCTTTAGATTCCCTATGGACCCACTTAATTCCGCTTAACTGTTGTTAAGCCCTACTATAGGGATGACAGTTTTAAGCCTTTATAAGATGCCCTAGAGGATACCCTAAAGGAGAACTACAATTAATATGCTCTAGAAGGCGACTATAATTCTAATATAATTATAGTAGATGTGCCGCAACTATAACACGGTAGAGGTTGCCTAAAAGGATTATAAAATTGCCAACATCTTATTAATTTCAAAGAGCAATTCGTTGCTGCTATTAAGAGTAGAGTTGAGTTATTAATGGCCTTTATAACAGCTAAAGAGAAGGCGGACTTTAAGCTCGTAAAATAACTCTAAAAGGAAGGCCGTATTATAACTCTAGGAGCCCCTTTCTAAGCATTTAATAAGTAGGAGATCGACGGTCTTATTATAAGAGGAGTCTTTAAATTTAAGAAGTATAACCCTACCAAGTTTAATAGAGTTTGTATCTTTAAGTTAAAAATGGTTAATAAGATTAAGGGCAAAGCTACTAATGCCCTATTTAAGAAGTTAAGGCTGTTTATCTAAGGTTATAATAATAATGGCAAGAAAGTAATTCTTATATAATCCCCTATAATTTAACAAGCTAGTTAGCGAGTTATTATTACGCTAGCTCCCTCCTTAATAAAGAATAGAATAACGGTTTATTTATAAGATATTACTTAGGCCTATACCCAATTAGAGACATGCCTTTAGCGCTTAATATTAGTATACCTTTTAGAATAAATTTGCCACTAATATCCTAAAGATATAATTATGGTTGTGCTTAAGCCATTATATAGAATCGCAAAGGCAGGAACTTACTGGTAGGCTACCTATAGTAAGCACTATAAAGAGAAGCTTTTAATAACGACTTCTATATTTAACCCCTGCTTCCTTATTATAACTATAGGAACTCTATTTGGAATTATTGGCATATAAACTAATAATACAATTATCTTAGGAGACAACTAATTCTTAGCTCTTAAAAAAGATAAGCTAGTAAAGGTAAATCTTATAGTAAAGCTAAAGGAGAGGCTTAACCTAACAATACTATTACTCTTTAATGGATACATCCTCTCCCTAAATAAGGACTCTATTGCTTTATACTAAAAGGGTTAAGGCAAGAAGATCAATATTATTAATGTTAATTCTTTAAAGTAAGGATATATAAAGCAATGTGCTTACGGAGCTTATATTACTTCTATCTATTAACCTAAGGTTTCCTTTAATCTCTCTATTGCTGCTTAACACCAGGAACTAACTAAGGATAATATTCTTGCCCTAAATAAGCATCTTTCCTGGCAAGTAAACCATCTTGATTAGGGACTACTCTATATACCTATTAACCTTCCTACCGCTAAGCTCTTTATATTTGTTAATAGATTATTTATAAATAATAAAGATTTTAGCTTTTAGCTAGAACATAAAATTATTATCGCAAATAAATCTACTAAAGAGAATAACTTTATAATTTATGGTAATCTTATCTATTAGAGCTTAACTAAGAGTAAGTGCGTTACTTAAAGCGTTCTAGTGTTAGAGATATATAGAATGGTTAGCGGAGTTAATATAGCAATTACAATTGGAACTACCCTAAAGATAATTATAGATTGACTTAAACTTCCTATTATCCCTATAATCGTATATACTAACTTATATTCCCTCTATAAGTGCTTAGTCAAGCTTAGTACCATAAAAAAGAAGCGCCTTATAATTAACATTATAGCACTTTAGTAATCCTACAAATAGTAAGAACTCTTTAAGATTTAATAAATTAATAGCTAAGATAACCTAGTAGATATAATAATAAAGGCAAACCTAAATAAGGCTCTAGAAATGTTTGTTAATATAAATACTCTATATATACGGGTTAAAGGTTAGGTTAAAAGGGAGTAAGAGCATAACATTCCGCAGACCCTAATTTCAACTAGCTAATTAGGATTTTCTATACCTGGTATAGAAAATTGCTATTAGCTCGCTTACTACTAGCGCCTTAGCAGCCCCTTGCCTTCGCGTTAACCCCTAACATTCTTTTTCTTCTTCTTCGCTTAGTATCTTTGTATAGTAGTAATCTATAAGTGTATATAGATAGCAACTACAAAAGAAGAGTTGTCAGTGTTGGGAATAAGGCAAGCGGTCGTTACGTGTCGTCGCGGCACTAACGTGGCGAGGAGCCTTAAGCTCTTCGCCCTTCCTCGTTCCAATTAAAAATCATACATTATCAAAAACAACGTCACTGTCCTACTCGAGTAGTACTGGTGATTTACCCTGTGTTACCAACATATCCCTTTGACTGCTAAAATATACTGCATTAAAATAACCAGGGTGATCCATTAATGAAAAAATTTAGAAAAATTCCGAAGTCCCTAAACTAAAATTTTCTATTAGTAGGAAGGCACCCCTACTTAGTGTAGTATGTCTTAGCAGTTAAAGGGATAAGCCCAGGTGTCTTACTATATTGCCCCTATTTAACTAATTAATTTAATTAATTCTACCCCTTATTAAATTATTGTTTATTACTAAATCCTTTATTTATTTTTATCTGCAAAGTACCTTTAATATAACTTCTTAACCTACCTAAGCTGTTACTATAATAGTAATATTATTAAGCTAAGCTAACTAAGACGAATGGATTAATCTTATTAGGCTTTAAGCTTAAATTATATTAGTGACTTAGTTAATTAAGGCACGAGTACAGTAAGAGAGTTGCGCAAGCCTATATAATTGGATTATTTATAAACAAAGATCTAAAGCTAAAGAAGGGAAAGGAGAAGAATAGTAGTGCCGCTTAAGGTTTTATATGGCCCTTAAGTTATATAACTGCAACTATCTAAAACTGTTTGTAACTGTCTATATGTAAAAGGCCAGCCTAACTGGAATGTATGATTATCTAATCGACAGTGTTATAAGTAAGTAGAAGGTAAGTCGAAGGTAAGTTAAAGGTAGAATAAGTTTCACGTATTAAAGGACAAATGCTTCTAACCACTTCCATTTAGAGATTAATCGCTGGTTCTTCTCTAGAGGAGAACTAGCTTCCTATATAAACCTTTTAAAATACTAGTAAAACCTTTCGCCCCTATCTGTTTAACTATGTCTCTTCTGGAATATATATGGGACATAGGCAGGACATTAATAAAACCTCCTACTGTCTTATCTGATATGTACCTCCTAGGGGATTCCATTATAATTGCCTCCCCTTTAAGGGTCTTGGTCCTCTAAGACTTCGCCTCTTAATAATCTCTTATAGAGTTCCGGCTAAAACCACTAGGGAAATTCTTTAGTGGAAAGGTACTCTATAATGCGGCTTATTACTAGTTCTTTACTAGCGTAGAACCTTACTTTGTCTTTCTATTCCTCCGCTCTTCTTCTACTATAGCTCTTATAGTGCCTTCATGATGGAACTTTAATAATAATAATGAAAATTGGATAGTGTATAATTACAGCACCTGTCGTACCAACCGCGTGCCTACGCGTTCGGTACGCCGAGTACGCGTTTACGCGTTCGGTGCACCAACCACCCGCTTACGCGTCTGGTGCACCCCTGAAGCACTGACT
>Ga0307507_10010327_pt1 | contig 12099 bp, 11 predicted proteins | sample 7_EM_MG_FD_207223 | JGI IMG/M metagenome (GOLD analysis project Ga0307507, IMG submission 207223) | Populus trichocarpa ectomycorrhiza microbial communities from riparian zone in the Pacific Northwest, United States - 7_EM | ecosystem: Host-associated > Plants > Roots > Unclassified | place... | reverse complement strand
GGCATACTCATTGTCTTTTTACTAAAACAGGATTTTTTTAAATGAAAAAAAAACATACCCTCTGTCTCTACTGAGAATTGCATGCGATCAGCAGAAATTGTTTTCATATCTTTACTCTCATTTTTCTAAATGAAGGGGTTTACTACTATGCGACAACATATTTTTCTATCTTTCAATAACCTCCTAAAGTTTGTTTTATGTATGCTTATGCTGCTGAATAAATCCTCCTCTACGTCTTCTTGAAATGAAGTAGTTTAATTCCTTCTCTTCATCGTGGTAAATTGATGGATTTAGTATCAGGTACGATCACTCATTGCAACTGCCCCCTCATTTATAGTGTCCTGTAACCTCCATTTTTTTCCATTCCTCCAGATCGATCGGCTTCCTAATCCTTGTTTCGCCACTGAAAGTTTTCCGTCCTTTTTGACCCTGTCCGAGTACAAACTAGTCTTAAGTCTAACACAGATCAAAAAAGCAAATACATGGCTTATTCGTCATTGGTGATCACTTACTCAATAGGGCAAGCGAAGACCATGCTAGTAGTTTTCGTCATACACTTCAACGTCTGAGATGGCCAATCACAAGAGAATTTACCATAATGGGACAAGCAAGGGTAGCAGAGGCCTGTGCAAATACCTTGGGGGATGCAAGCACAAGGAGCTGAAACAGTAAGGCAGCTGCTAATTCGAGTAATTTCATGACCCCCTGCATGTCCTAATATTTTCCCCCATCTGAGCACTCTTGCCCGCTCACCCTGCTCGTACCAGTACGAGTACAGCGCTGTAGCCCTGCGGTATTCAAGTGCTTTGCTAGATCACCTTCTGCGCTCGCATGGCGCAAGGTGTTCAGGGTAAGTGAAGCGAACCTACTCTCATTGGCTCCTGGGTCGCTTGGCCGGTGAGAGAGCAGAATATCATGAAGTAGTGGGAATTGTTTGCGTCCTTTTTTCCCCTACCCAAAAAACCACCAAGAGGGGCTCTTTCCATGGTTACACTCGCCAAATTTTGACCAGTTAAACTCGAATCCGTCTCTCATGCTCTAAGTGCTGTATGACCCCTTAATAATCTACTGTAGAATAAATAAATAGAGGAACTAGTTAGGTTTGGCCCGTGTGTGTTGTTTCCAAGCCCCAAGCATCCAAGCATCGGGCATGTCTTTGGCAGCATACCGGTAGCTGAACCTTGGGTCTTAGACTCTCGGCAACAGTTTGGTTCACATTATTATTTGACGTAATGGTTTGGTACTGGCACGGTATAATACCTTTTCCCCCTACGATACCGCCCCCTTTCCTCCTTCTGCTTCCACCCGAGATATCATTGGTGGTTCAGGCACCCAAGCAAATAAAGACTTCTCTCTTGGCTGGGTTCTCCCGTGTGCTATGTGTATGGGGAAGTCACGATGGCCTTTTTTTCCTTGCCCCCTTCCCTATTATGGACTCGAGGACCGTTCAATTTGTTAGTCGGATGCAACCGATCCCTTGGGCTTGTTGTGTGTCCTGTCCCCAGCCCCGGCACCCTGGAAAGGGGAAACAGTGGGACACGATGGGGCGGATGGGCGGGTGGTTGGCTGGATGGGTGGCATGGGGAATGGGAATGGGGAAATATCGGTAACTTAGGAAAGAGAGAGAAACATCATCTCGCTTTTCTTTTGGGTGGGGCAGCGTGATACCGATGGACTGAAGGTGACCCTTGCTGCCAATCAGGATCTAGTTGTCTTGCTAATGTGAAGTAGGTACAGTACTTATTCTACTTGCAGTGAATGGGTGCGGGTGCGGAGCACGAGGAGGAAGAGGAAGAAGGGGAGAAAGCGCTTGTATGTTTCCTTGTATTGAATGTGTGTAAAGGTAAGGGTTTGTTTTTTGCCTCTAAGTTAACTTGCTCTATCCAAATGTGGAATATCAGGATGGGCCACATTGTGAACGAACACGGTACAAGCACTCGGGTCAGGGGTTAAATAATGGGACGGACAGGGGTTAGAAAATGTACTCGAGTATGTTGATACTCGGGGGTGGACCTAAATGATGAGAGGGACAGGGGTTTGATGTCCCTGTGCTTATTACCGTTAGGGGGAAAAAATGATTTAATTTGGTATGATAGTTCTAATGCTAGGAAGGGCGAAAAGCTTTGACATCTCGAACCCCTGTCCCTCTCATCATTTAGGTCCACCCCCGAGTAACATACATTTTCTAACCCCTGTCCCTACTTGTACCATCACTTTCGTTCATACCCGAGTACTCAACAATCCCGTACGGGACTGCGCTTCCCACCGCACACCAGCCCCGGATCGTCCGGTTAAACTGGGATCCATTCCCCGTACCTGCTCACTCGTGTAACGAATTGAGGGCTTCCGGCGGCGAAAGGAAAAAAGAAAAAAGAAAAAAAAGTAACCTTCTGTAACAAAGGGGCTTGGCCAAAGGTTCGTATGGGACGAGCGCCAGCACTAGTACGATCGTACATATCATGTTGACCGCGAAAACATGTCATGCGGAGGGCACATAGGCTCGGCAATAGCGGTTGTAAGGAGGTACAGGGCGTAAGTTTTGTAGGTTTACAAGCGAGGTTTGCTCTCCTCACCCCCTGTGGAACCTACAAAACTTATGCCCTGTGCCTCCGTACAGTACTCGCGAGAGTTAAGGATATTGAAGAAATTTTTAATGAAGGAAGGAGTGGTCACGGGGGGGAGAAGAGACGGTGGAACTGGATATGGAAAATACTGGTTGGGCTGAGGCTGGGTGGCTGACAGGTTCTTTTCTCCTAAGAACACGATACCGTATGCACTCCGCCATCTCTTGAGAGCTATGACGCTTGCTTCCCTGCTCGCCTTGGCCCCTTGTAAACACCTGGACAGTACCCTTCCTTCCGGCCCGTCACCATTCAGGCCTTGTGTTGGCAGCTAGCGGGGGGCAAGGACCAGGTTACTTCTCAAGGCCTTTCAGCCTACTGTAGCTTTTTTAGCTCTAGCTTTTGGCTTTACCAGCGGTCTCCATCTTCACCATCTTTTACTCCAGCGGCACTAGTGATTGGTTGATGCCCCAAAGTCGGAGCCGTAGTATCCTGATTTCTGTTCGATTCACCTCATGGTTCATCACTGCGCGTTTTTTTTACATTTTTTTACAGGGCGAGCGAGCGAGCGAGACGAACGATTCCGGGTAGTTCCAAAAAAGAAACAGAAGGATGGAAACCGCAGTATGGCGATGGGGAGGAAGGATGAAATGATAGTAATGATAATAATAATAATAATAATAGTAATAATACAGGCATACAGGAAAATAACGCGGAGAACTCAACCGCTTTCATCCCCGAAATTCTTTTAGTGTTTGAGTTGACAGATGAGAGTTGAATGATGTTGTAGCATTTACTCCTTGCTGGATGCGTGGGAACCAAGGTGTTCTCGCAATACTCTCTGGGTTTCTTTTTTCTTTTCCCCTCAGCCTCTCGCTCTCAAAACAGAGAGGCCTGCCCTGATCCCCCTTAATTCTAGCCCCTGCTCTACATACGATGAGATTATGTCTGCGTTTATGTTTGCGTGATATTGTCGCTCGAGACGGACTGAAAGTGGGCACAGTACCGGGGGTTGTGGGTAAGTCCGGCGAAGCTGCTCTGATTGGCTCGCAGGCCAGTCAGCCAATGATGGGGTCGAGTATGGTGAATTGTTTCATGCCAAGAGTTCGCCAGACTTTTTTCCCCTCACAAATCATGCCAAGATTGGCTGTCTTTATGGTCACACATACCAAATTTTTGGGTGGATGAAACAAGTTCGCCGTATTTTTGCACACCCTAGTACTTTGGCTGGAATGGTACAAGTAGAATTGTTATCACTCGGTTCTTTTTTTTTTTTGCAATCTTTGGCACTTTGCGTGGGGGTTTCGATACTCTGGGGTCTGATCCAAGAGTGTGGGGTCTCTCTCTCGTGACCAGTAATTGAAGCTTGTTTATTGGCTCGGTGCTATTCGGATCTGATAAGATATTGATAAGATAGGATGGAACATGACGACAAGGAATTCCGTAGGCTTTCGCCGGTGTATGATATCGGTAAATTTTTTAATTTCGCACTCTTTTTACAAGGCCCTAGTTGATCGTCTGTCTGCCTCTTTTTCGTTATCCATCCTTTGTATCCATTTCCGATTCGACCCCCTATTCCTTCCCCCCCCTCCTTTCACCTTTTCTCCTCCTTTACCCCCCTACAACTTCCTGCATTCACGGTTCCATACAGGGCTCTAATATGCTCCACGGTTTAGGGCTAAGCTTCTCCGAAAACTCCTTAATTATGACCTGCAGCCCTTTGGACTTCTTAATGCAGTGGTCAGTGTTGAAAAGAGTGTGCAAGTTTCCCGTTCTCACTATGTCCATCTCCGAGGAGAATAAACCAGCCCTACCAATGCCCCCCACGACCCCACCAAGCACCGTTCTTTGAAGAAAAAGTCAAGGGTGCATTTTTCTCGAGAAGTTTCGTCTTAACTTACAACTTTCTGCTTGTTGCTAGTCTACCACTTGTGGCTGTACCCCATCGTGGGAAAAAATTCCACGTGGTACTCGTGTAGGCTGCGGAGCTAATTCTGTGGGCCCAGGAATAACTCTGGGGGCGCATAACTAGTGACGCTAGAAGCCCCGATCAATTATGGCGGAATTCCGTTGTCGTTGTCATCGTCGCCGGGTTCATCAGATTCGCTGCCCCTTTCAGGGTCCAGCACCCCCTACAATCGTGAGGATAGGGAAGGTCCTCACTGGAGGGGTAGGAAAAGCCTGGACGCCGCCACCAAAGCTACGGGCTTTTCTCAACCTTATTATAACGAAATTCTTTTCATACCAGCCCTTACCGATATGGGGATATGAGGCTCTAGCTATTTATGCACGCATCTTGGTAGCATTTTATTATGCTGTAAATATCATCTACTCGTATATCTAACGTTATATGATTCCTTTCCAGCCGCTGAAAATGATTGTCCTTGCCAATAGGCTTGGTGGCGTTATCATAATCTGCCACTTTGGTATTTGATGGCTGCCAAGACCTGCCCATTGAAGAACCTCACGGGTTGGTCGTATGAGCAGCTGAGCATTGTGCATAGCTGTTGGGAGGGTCTGTGTAGTTTTCGCCATTGGGCACTTTGGTGTACCGGTACCGGTACCGTATACCTTTGCCCACGTTTGGTCCTCAACGCTCTACCCTAGGTCTGGAAATTATCGCCTCAAGGTCCCGGCATCGTTCAGTTAACCTGTCACTCGTGGTTACCTAAAGCGAAAAGGATTTACCTTTTCACGAATCTTGCTACCACCCGCAATTTTTCTTGAGTTTCTGGCCTTCTTGTCGTATCGTGTCATCGGCGCAACATCGAGAGAGGAGTTCTGAAACAAGAGAAACTTTTACGAAAAGTTTCTCTTTGCTCATGCCCTATTTCGGTTTCTAACCCTTGCATTGCACTGTTTTCACCATCATAGAAGTCGCCCCTTCGTTCTGCTCTGTCTCTTTGATACCCGCCACGGACCATCTGTTTCTTCTCCTGTTTCTTCTCCTGTGCATTCACTTTCTGCGCCTTCAGGATGAGATCGAAATCCTACTCGTACCGGGTTGCGGGGTTGCCCGGATCACACTTCCGCTACTGGACCAATCTGGCATGTCTCGTGAAGTAGGCGATCACATGTTTTTGTCCGTTCCTCGAATAGTATATCTCCATTCGCATCCATTTTCTATCGCCTCGCTGGCGAATAGTGGGAGTATGGGCTTCTTGGTCCGTGCGGGGATGCATTTTCTAAACACCTTCTAGCGTACGCTACAACATGATTCCAGGCTTAAGCGATTGTTGGCAGCCATCATGGGTTGAGGTTTGCCGTTCAGTGTGTGTCTGGCTCCGATAATACTGTCTTTGTTTTCGGAGGGGGGTATCGCCACCCCTACCCATCATCCTCGCAGCGCGGAAGAGTCATCCTGGACATGAGGAGAGGGCTGCTCCTGAGATAAAGGCCGAAGTGGCCGCGGGTGGTCCCGAGAGGACCGTGCTCGTCTAGGCCGCTCACGACGAGTCCCAGATGGCCTGGGTTAGGAAAGTAGGTTCTGCTGGAACTTCGCTTGGAGATAAAACCCTCGGGGTGGTCGTATCTACCGTAGTCCGGCTAGTGTGAAATGCCGGGGTAAAGGTTATGAGGTTGTCGCGGAGAAGTTTGGTTGGTGGTGGGAGGAAGGTCGTTGGTGTTGGTCGTTTCGGCCTGTACGCATGATGGTCCCGAATGCATGTTTTGGGTGCACGGCTGTTCAATTTCCCCCCGAGGAGTTATTTTACACGCATAGTAAATACTCGCATTGCGAGGAGGGTCCCAGATTGGTAGTACGAGTACTCGTACACTTGTAGATTGATTGGTGATGCGTGTCGTCCGCTTCCGCCTGCTCGGTAAAGGGTGTTGGTCTTTGGGTTGCACGGCACTCGGTACGGGATCGTTGGTAATGCCCCGCAATGTGGCACAAGCTAGGGAAGGGAATGGTTTCTAACGTTGGGGTTGTGGGGTTCGAATTGGACATTGGGTTTCAAATGCGAGTGATACTCAGTGACTGTGGACTTTCTCACATCGGTGAAAACGTTTCAGACCACGGAGCGCCGAAAGTACGTCTAATGCTGTTAGTTATGGTGAAGCGCCTGAGCTGTGTCGAGGACGTGCTTCTAGACCATTAAACCAGCACGCGGCCTTCGATAAATAGGGATACGAGGATATTCGTACCGCCGCATCAGGCGCACACTACCATCCACCAATTCTCCAGCACTCCTACTAACAAACGGGGACGTGTGGGCACGTTGCAAATTAGACAAGCCGAACGCATGAATCTTGCTGTACGCGGTTCTATGCATTCTTGAAGGATTCAAGTAGTCGCCATATACCTATGCCCTTGGTTGACATCGTGAGCGATCCACCAGGGCCTGAAGCATTACGACCCGAAATGCGTTGCTCTCGATATCATAAGTTTTGTGGGTGTGGTAATTTAGTTGTGCCGCTGCTGTGCCTTGGGGCTCGGCAGGGTAGAGTACATTACGGGACGAGTGGGCTCTGGGGTTGGCGGGGTTGGATACATGGATGAATCGGGTAAGATGGATGGACCTTTGAGTACATTATGTTTGCCGTAAGTAAGGAGAGGGGGATGCGAGCACTCTACTTGTTTTCTTTCCTTCATTCTTTTGCTCGGGGCGGGGGTTCCTGTATTACTAGAATTGCCAGAGTCTTGGATGAATCGTATCATGTAGTATCACTCGATTGAGAATCGCTGGACGGATAGCCTATCGGCGAAACCCCTTCTACATGGAAGTTTTTATTAGAATATGTGCTGTGAGGACTAGGTGAGTTGAGGGGAGGGAGGGGGGAGGGGAGAAGAGGAGGTGATACAAGTCGGTCTATCGTCCGGACAGAGCATAAAGCAGAACAGAAGCATATATGGTAAACAGGGAATTAGAAGGTTGCGGATTCACACACCCTTGGAAGAGTCAAATCGCCACACCTTAAAGCTACCGAAAGCTTAGGTATGCCGGGAGCGCTCGAGCTGGTGGGGGAGATAGCGTAATTGTCTGGGGTCCAATAACAACTTTTGTGACAACATCATGTAGAAGGCATCCTGGGGGGTTTTTTTGGGAAAGGCTTAAAAAAACTTGGTAACATGACCCCCCCTCCCCCCGATAGACTTCCCTCGTTTTTTTTTACTACTATTAGGGATGTACTGGACGGGATGGTGCTGGTAAGATAAAGTGACCTAAGCATTAGAGGAGGAATAAGAAGAGGAGGAAGAGGAGGAGGAGGAAGGAGTTACCAATACTTATTCCTCTTGAAAAAAAAAAACCCCTACGTGAGATTGCTCGAATCGTGGATTGCTGCTCTTTGCCATTAGGTCAGATTGGCTTTTGTAATGTTATGTGGTTTTTAATAGGAAAGCCGTGAGTTTCCGCGATAGTTTTACAGTACAGTACAGTACGGCACAGTACGATAAGGAACGGTTTACCCTGTTCCAAAGTGATTTAACCCCCCCCCCCCGAGTTTAAAGCGTGGGTGTGAGCTGAGGTGGACGAGTTAACCTCTTTTTATGTGATTTTTCGATTGATTGTTTAAGGTGAGAGGGTTATCATATTACTTGTATACTATGATAGATGGGTTTATGGTGTGTTTGCGTAAATCTTGGTAATCATGAGGGGGTGGTATGATATATATATGAGGACGTTAGGTGGGGGGTGTATGGTAGTTATATAATAGTAGGGGTTTTCAAAAAAAGACTTTTCAGTAATGAGTAAAACACCAAAAGTTGCATTAGATTAATTTCTGGTGTTAGCCAATAGTTCTTTCATTTTTGGTATGATAGCATATTTAAATGCATAAAGGTGTAGTGACTGAGGGTAAAGTCACAGTGTGAGTAAGGGGCTACAATGGATCCTACAGATATCAGTCAAAAAAAAAAAGTCCATTAATTAACAAAAAGTTCCAAGTTGCAAGATTTTTTTGCTAGAGAAGAGAAAATGTGGATGGCCACTTGTAGGATATGCTATTATATGTTTTTAGTTTTCTTCAATTTTTTTAAAATTTCCTTTTTTGCTTTGTTTATTGTTTCTGGGTTTCTGATAGTTTGGTTAAATGGAATTTTATAGCAGCTATGGATCTCTGGAACCTCTGTACCTATCTAGAAAAAAAAGTATGTATTGTAAGGCAGAGTAATAGTAAGTTAATTATTTCTAGGTTGTGCCAAGTTTACATAAAATAGCAATGTAAGCTAGCTTTTTTTCCACATTTTTAACTTTGAAAAATCCCTGGTGAGAGCTTGAAGAGGAGATATAATAGATGTATGATACCGTACAATTCCCTTTTCTCGGTTACGCGGGAGGGAAATTCCGCTGGCTTAGGCCTTAGCTGAGACAGAGCAAAGGGAGTACAAGCAGCGCCTTACTAGGAGAGGCAACTACAACGTCCTGGCACATCTATCTCCTATTCGAGTTTTTACGGGATGGTCAGTAGAGCCATGTCCGTAAAGTTCTCATGCCATTGCCTGTATCGTATCTCAAGAACAATACCTATCAACAGCAACAGAACAGCGAGAGCCTTTTAGACAGATGTTTTCAGATATCCCTCAGGGACAATGCAAACTTCCACCATAATTTGCCCTACTGAATGATACGAGAGAGGGTTAGTGAAGCGTTTCCAAGGGCTAGCAGCACTTGGAATGGTATGAGAAATTTGCAGACGCGGTCGTGGGTGGTGGATTTGGCACTCTTTGGTGCAGTACTGGTGACTTGTTATGATGGAATACTGTTCTTGGGATTAGGGGAATGCAGCATCAGGCGCAAGTTTTTTTCGAAGTGTAACTGTGGTGGAAGCAAATTATGCTCTAGGAAAAGGTGTAGTGATATATAACAATTGGAATAGAAATAACTTATAGCTACTCTGCTTAGTTGAGCGATGAAAATTTAATATTATAAATTTATTTCGTCTGACTATATTCACTAGTAAAAATAATAAAAAAAGAATTCGATCATCACTCACCCCTCTCTAACCAGCTATGGGTGTAATGCTAAATGCTAGTGATGTCCAGCGCAGTGCCAGAGGACTCATTGGCCAAAACCGCAAAAGGGAACTCCCCCTAAAGTCTAGGGATGGCAGAATGGTCAAGGCTCCTATCGAGAGTTCAAGCTTCAGCGCAATACACCAGGTTTCCCCTATAAACCTCATCACCACTGAGATTTCGCAGTCTCTCTGCTGCTTGTTCTGGGGTGATATCGCGTTGTGGCTCGGCCATGAGTTCGTATCTAAAACTTTCTTAGTGGGCGGCGGAGTTACAAGGAGGGCGCAATGCTTACCCAACGAGGAATTTCCTCACTGTAGCACTACGCAGTAGTGGGGGGACGAAGTGCAGATGCAGGTGGCATGCCTCGTGGTCCTCCGGATCGCCGTCAAGTGGTGCCTGATGTATTCCCATACCTTTTGCAGCATGGTTAGTTGGCTAGGTTAACGGTTTCTAGCTGATTTTACTCACTATAAGGGAAGTTCGTCTCAAATAAATTGTCGTACTTCTTCGTGACGATAGAAATAACCTCCGCGAGCCCAACTTGCTCCTCTTCCGTTAACTCTGGAAGGCTACGCACTTCTCTTCTGCAAATGATCATAGTCTCGAACGGCCATACAGCCCACCAAGGACACAGAGCTGCAAAATGGTCGTTGAGCGCCACAATCCTCTTCTCCTTTGTAATCTCAAGATCCACATAGTCCTTCAACAACCCGGTCCCATGTTTACGCTTATACTCCTTCATGTTCTGAATCTCCAGACTGGGTTCCTCTGGGATGCCAGTGGTCGTCCAGACCTGACCATGGGGATGCGGGTTCGAGCAGCCCATAGCAGCACCTTTATTCTCGAATATTTGCATGTAGGTGTATTGGTCTCCAGGGACCGTGATCCCGAGCTCTGCCGCCGGTACCTGGTAATATGGGGATGATTTGGGGAGGTGAGATGCGTAAAGTGCTGTCCAGGTTTTGATGATTGGGACTATCATCTCGGTCGGTATGTCTGCCAGGGTGAGATTGTGGGATGGGTTAAAGCATATTACGTAGCACTTGCCTCGAACACCGGCTGCCTGTAGGAGGAGGGAGGATTTGTCTGTTGGAATCATCTCTATAGTGAACCTCTGCGCCCTGTTCTCACACTTCGCAAGGCGAACCTACCCTCGGATTCTGGTTGAACATAGTCCTGCTGATCTTCCTTTACAGCACTATAGTCGTTGACGAAAACGAATGTCTCTGAGTATGCCGGGTTGGCGTCGCCCACTGCCCTGAAATTTCCAGGGCACAAATAACACGAAGAATCGAAAACCGGAAGCGAAGTTTTAGAGGGGGTTTCTTTCTGACCCCTGTAATCATATTAGCCCTTCAATCTCCCTAAAAACAGGGCAGGAATTTCAATTCTTACTGCCACGGCCGCTTCGTGCGATGTGGTGAAACGAGAATCCATGATCCACGTAGCGGATTATACCGACGGTGGGAAATGTCGCCCAAGACTTCACGATCGCTCATTTCTCACACTCTCTGCCTGCTGCTAGTCCTCGGGCGAGGGATTGATATGAGTTGAGCGGGGCAGCGGGTGGTGGGAAGAGGGTGTTTGTATTCAGCGTTAAATCAAAGGTGAGACATGTTTGTTAGCGGGGTTAAAGCGTTAAAGGGGTCTCCTCAGTTTAAACATAGAGTGCGGCTTCCCAAGTTCTATAGAAAATTACAACATTTGGTTATAGGTGTCATACCGGCTGATTTCGTGGCAAGCTATGGACAAACCGAGCCATGACATCCCGAAGGACGCCCCGGATATAGGATATCCCCCGTTCCTAGCCACCGAGGACATTGTGGACAAGTGGATGTTTTCCTCGAACCTCTAACGAAGAACACCCGAGCGCACCGGGTCGGGAGCGCGAGAACCGTGGCGTCCGATTGCTAGTATCCCGCTAACAAGTCCGGCTCCAAACAGCCTGCCATACCGTTGTGGTGGTGATGACCCCGGAGGAACTAGCCCATTACTTGTCCCAAGCAAGAAAGTATCCGGAAAACAGGGGTTCGCAAGACATACTCGAGTATGGCAAAAAATCCGTGCGCATCACAAATTCACCACTCGTATTTCCGGGTACTTCTTTTTTTATTTTTTATTTTTTATTTTTTATCATAACTTTCGGTATTTATTAGCTATTTACTTGCTATCTAATACACTATAGGGCTTTTTATAGCTTTTAGTCTGTTTGCCCTTTATACCTTAACAATTCCTCCCCTTTCTCTCACTTGCTCACACTTCTTTCTCTTCTCCTATTCCCACCATCATTCATAACCCCTAACACCTTCCTCCCTCCTCCTTTACGAGCTCCTAGGATTAGTACACTCATAATGGGTGTACTCCCCCTACACTCAATACTCTCTTCCTTCTCTTTCTCCTTCCTCTTTCTATCTCTCCTCTTCCTCTCTCTATCTACCCTCAATGTCCTTTCCCTCATCAGCAAAAAATTATCATGCGTCTGGTGCGCCGATGTTGCGTCAGGATGCTAGGTGTGGGTAACTTTGCGCCTGTGGCGCCAGGTGCGTTCTGTGGTGGGTTGCGGCACTCAGTTGCGCCAGG
>Ga0307507_10010326_pt1 | contig 12099 bp, 11 predicted proteins | sample 7_EM_MG_FD_207223 | JGI IMG/M metagenome (GOLD analysis project Ga0307507, IMG submission 207223) | Populus trichocarpa ectomycorrhiza microbial communities from riparian zone in the Pacific Northwest, United States - 7_EM | ecosystem: Host-associated > Plants > Roots > Unclassified | place... | reverse complement strand
ATCAGGGGACGGAGTGGGGGGTGAGGAGCAGAGAGGTTTCCGTAAGCAAAGCGGGGTCTGCCTTTGAGTAGAATGTAGGAGGGGGGTGGTAGAGGGCGAGTAGCTTGACCCAAATCCCATTCCTTTATTTTATTTTATTTACTTTTGTTTATATCATGCGTTCCCTGTTTTGAGGTACAAGAAGCTTCGTGCAGCGCTAGCTATGAAAAGAACAAAACCTATAAATCAAAACAAAATAACAACAGAAACCACGCTTACAATCCACCTCGATAATTGAACTTTTCTTAAGCCTAAAACCATTCGGCTATTGTCCCCTTCGGAAACAAAAATACTATCAAAAATTCAACGCTAAAACTACTTTTCTCAGTTACGCGTTTTTTTGCAAGGAAAGGTATATGTAACGAAATTTAAAAACCAAACTACCTTTAAGGAATTAAACCTCCTGCGGGCGAACTCGGTTCAGTCTTGGGCATGAGGGGGGGATGGGGAAGGGACGGGGCAACGGGCGCGGATCATGTTTGGGGGAAAACCGGTTTTCGTATCGCTGATGTACTCGCCTAGGGTTCGTATGAGGTGGAGTTCGGTCCATAAACTCGCGTCACGCCCGAGGGAGGAGGCCTCTTTCAGTAGGAGGTCTCGGGCCTTTGCGTGGGCTGGGCAGGTGAGGATGGCGTGCTGGAAGGTTTCCGGTTCGGTCTCACAGCGGGGGCAGGGCGGGTCCGGGTTCTCGTCGTACGAGGAGGCCTGGGCGGCTAAGTAACTATTCGCCAAAAGCGCCCGGTGGATTCTGCCTGCCACGAAATTCCCCAGACCCATGAAAGGGGGCGCAGAGAGGGCGGCGGGGTATCTGTAGTACGGGGGCGTGGGGGCATCGGTGGCCGAGTCTTGGAGGAGCATCTTCCTAGCGCGGGCTCGGAGGGGCTGGTAGGTCTTTCTCATGAGTTCTGGGGGGGGGAATGTTCCTCCCCGGTGGAGGGGGGGCATCAAGGATGAGAGCGAGGCGTCTGAGGCCCTTCTGTAAGGGTAGGGGTAAGGTGTGCTAGGGCGTAAATGGGGAGCTATATTCTTATTGGCGGAGAAAGGATTTCCGTCCGCCAGTCAAGGGGGAGGTAGACCGAGGAGAGGCCCTTCGTGAGGTGCCTGGACGAGTCCCGGGCCCTGAAGGAGGAGCGGGAAGGAAAGGCCTGGGTGAGCCTGGCAGAGGCTGGGTTGGCGTACGGGGGGGCGCAAGCAACTCTAAGGGCGGCCAGGCATCTTCTATATCTACAGTAGGAGATGATTGGGGGGAGGCAGGCTTCTCGGGCCAAGATGAAGGTAGGGGTTCAGAAAAAATTATTCGTTGTCCATCTCTGGACTCTGTGCCAGAAGCTGTTCATGCCTCTCAGCCCGGTGTATTTTGGGGTGAGGAGATCGGCTCCGTATGTGAGTATGGGGTGGAGGAGGCCGTGGGCAATACGGTGGCAGAGGAAAGGTCGGACGCCCGCCCCCCGAGAGGAGAGGCGTTTGCCAAAGCACAAGATCGCCCGGGCCAGGGACAGCCTGTGTCTGAACTGGTGCGTGGAATTGAGGGCCGGGGTGAACCAGTATCCCAGCCACCAAACAACCCCGGAGAGGTGGAATGAATGGCCTTCCAGTTCAATGGAAGCCGTTGAGGGGGGGGTTCTTGGGCTTAGGGTTCGCCACAGGATTAGTTCGGATTTGGGGACCGAGAAGGACACGCCTATCTCCCGGCCTCTTGCTGATATGGGGGAGAAAAGTCCTTGTAGGCGGCGTCTGTTCCCCCTATAAGAGGGGGAGGCCCCCGTGATCGAGAAGTCGTCAACGTTGGAGACCATGATGCCTCTAGGTAGTGACATATGTAGGGGGGTGACATAAAGCTGGAAGAGAAGAGGGGAGATGGGGGACCCTTGGGGGGTGCCAACAGTGCCCGGGGAGCAGAGGTAGGGTGAGCCATGGAAAGCTAGGGTGCAGGTCCTTTCCGACAGGAAGGAGGACACCCAGTCGACCAGATAGGAGGGTACGCGGGATGCTAGCAGCCTGGCCCTGAGGGTGGAGGCGTTGACGTTGTCGAAGCCAGCTTTGACGTCCAGGCAGAGGGTGGAGACTTCCAGACGGGGTCTTTGGAGGGTTCTTATCTCCTCTGTGAGGGTGAGGCAGGCGTCGGCAGAGCTGAGACCTTGGAGGGAGCCGCATTGGTTTGGATGGAGGAGGTCTTTAGACTTCGCGATGACAGACAGCCTGACTGTCATCACTCGCTCAAGGATCTTCGAGATTGTTTTAAGGAGGACGATGATGCGGAAGGAGGCCGGGGCGTCGTAGGAGGCCTTGCCAGGCTTGTCCAAGAACACCCCATTGGCAGTTTTCAGTGAGGGGGGGTGGTAGCCGAAGGCCACCAGGGCGGAGAGGAGTTCAAAGATGATCATGGGATTGATGAGGTTGACCTTTTTCCACAGGGAGTAGGGGACCCCATCGGGGCCTGGAGCTGCGGAGGGGGAGCCCTTGGAGAGGGCGAGCTTGATCTCCTCTTTGGTGAGGGGGTCGGCGGAGGTGTTTCTTGCTAGGCGCCCTCTGCTAGGCAGGGGGTGCTTGATAGGGAAAAGGTGATTGAACAGTGAATTGTTGACCGCGATTGGGTCTGAGGCATCGGGGAGGGAGGGGTATCTGGGTGTCTTTCTTGGGGGGACTAGTTCTTTGGCCGTCCAAATCTTGTTCGGGGAGGTTTTTGCAAGGAAGTCGGCCCAGTATGAGGCTTTAGCTCTTTGGATGACTTTGAAGTAGCCGGGCTTGGACTGTATTGCTATAACATAGGAGTCGGGGGAGCGGAGTTTCTTGGCCCTGCAGGTGGCCTTTGTAAACGCTTTTCACAGGGTGGTCAGGAGCGGCGTCCAACAAGGTTACGATTTCGGGCAGGGGCGGGACCAGGGTCTGGTGGCTTCAATCGTCGTCGTGAGAGCAGAGTGGGTTAAGGAAGACCATTAGTCGAGTTAGTTGGGAGAAAGTGTGTCGGGGGGAGCCGGAACTAGCCAGTTTTTGAGTTTTTCCGTAATGCCTTGCCAGCCGGCGTCTTGCCAATGGGGCCTGGGCGTATCCTTGTAAGGGCGGGGGGGGTCAAGGTAATTAGGATAGGGCGTGGTCGGACCCTGTAGAGGGGAGGTGTCACAAATGGTGACTAAGCAAGGCAGACTTTCACATGACTAATAGTTATTACTCATCGGTTTGTTATCTCTCACACTATGAGATCAGTTGACTCATAGGTTTTCACATGACCACGCAATAGCGTGTCATTGGTTTATTGTTATTGGTTGATATTTGACATGACGCACGATTGTGGTCATGTGGCTTATGTATTTCGCACATGACTCATAGTAATGAGTCATGGGTTTTGCGCATGTGACCCCGTTAGGGCAGATGACTTGTTTTATGAGTTTTGATTGGTTGCGGGATAGGGCGCAGCTGACTCGGATGAGTCAGTGGATGGATTTCACACTATGACTCACTATGAGTCATGAGTCGCGTGACGCGAGGGCATGAGTCACGCAGGGTTTGGGTTGAGGGAAGAACCCCTATATAAGGGCACCCTCGGGGCATGAGATTTGGGTTCTTCACGCAACCATCTAAGTTCTTTCATATACTATACTTTCAAATACAAAAGATCTTTATCTATCACATTTTCGGGAATCAAGACAGGACTGTCGTATATGAGCCTAGCGATCGACGTTGCTAGATAGGAGTCAACGGACTTAGCTATCGCAACTGCTATTGGGCAAAGAAGAAAGTGATCGTTAGGAAACTATCGGGTACCTGCTGCAAGTATCACCCGGAGAGAAGAGGATTGTAAGCTTTGGTTGCGTCAACCAGCAGCACCAAACTAACATACAAAAGGAGACCAACAACGAAAACGACATCGACCCCTTAGCGGAAAATCTGGACCTATCATCACTAGGGGAAGGACTTGAAATAGCCTTAACGGAAGAGAGGGCACAGAGCCCTAAAACACCAGAGCCACCATCACCAATTGGATCTCAAGAAACAGAAGAACAAGGAAGGACAGGACGAAACACGATGACGGCTACAACAAAACAAGAAGGAGCTACATCCTCGGCCACAACCCCGATCCTAGGCCCCGAACAGATGAGGCAAATCATCACATCCCTAAGCGGAGGGACCAGGAAACCCAAAGCCAAGGAACCTGAGGTTTACAGAGGAGAACAACACAAACTACGAGGATGGCTAGCCCAACTGATAGTGTAATACAGGACAGTAGGGTGGCAAAACGGCCATGATGAGGAAAAAATCCTCTCTGCAACAAGCCTCCTAAGGGACGACGCAGGAACCTGGATCACACCATACGCAGAGGAAGGAATCACCCCAGCATGGGACAACTGGGCAGGATTCAAAGCAGAACTACAAAGACAATTTGGCGTAATCGACGGCAAGGGGGAAGCAAGGATCCGGCTAAAAAGCCTGAGACAAGGCAAACGATCAGTCACGGAATACTGCAACGAATTCCGCCTTGTGGCAAGCGAAGCCGAATGGGACAACTCAACTGGAGGAGAACTACTCCTAGGAGGGATGATAGCGGAATTCCAGAACGCCTGGGGAGCTAGCAGTGAGGAATACGAAGGCCTCGAAGCACTAGCCCAATGGGCAATCAGGAAAGAAACCAAGTTGGCCACGATGAGGCATATCCAAGGATCGCCATCGACAAAAAACAGCCAGCGGGAGACCACCACACCACGAAACCCAGATGGGACATACCAGCCCACCAATAATGGCAATCAGAATTATGGCGACCCTATGGAACTAGACGTGACGCGTAAAGAGCAACATTCAACATCTCAAGGGAAGAATTCCAGAGAAGGATACGAGAACAACTATGCCTCAAGTGTGCACAACCGGGACACTTGGCCAGGAGTTGCCCGACGAAAGATGGACCCAAACCATTCAACGCACAAGCCAGGAACTGGCAACCCGCGAAGAAAACCGCCCCTTGGCAAACCAGACCAAAGATCAGAGAAATCGAGGTCGAACAGGAACCCGAACAATCGGGAAACGACAGCTGTCCCCAGTAAGACATGGTCTGAAGGACTGACCCGAACGAAAACCCATCATCATGGAGAACTACTACGCCCCACTCAACTACACAGATACACTGGAAAACGACAATGACCACATTATGGTCAAAATACAACTACATGGCGAAAAAGAGTCAGTCACTATCAACGCCATGATTGACTCAGGAGCCACAGAAGACTTTATAGACAAAGGAGTCCGCAACAAACACGGGATCAAGATGATCAAAGCAAAAAACCCCAGGGAGATTTACCTTGCAGACGGAAAACCAAGCGCTATGGGCCCTTTTACCCATATGACTAAAGTACCTATGGACATTAGTAGCAATAGGGAATTGGCAACCTACCAAGTGGCGGATCTCCAAAACCATGAGGTCATCCTCGGGATGCCATGGTTAAGAGAACACAATCCAAGAATCGATTGGAATGACAAAAGGATCACATTCAACAGTGAACGATGTACGACTTGGTGTCTCAAAAGTTCACATGTTGCATATGCGGTACCCGAAGATAAAGCCCTGGAAGAGAATCTCATCACCAGATTCTTCAAGGTCCAGGCCAAGAAGAGTCCGACGACCAAGAATGGCCCGACGGCCAATGACGAGAGTGTCATAGTTAAGAAGCCATCTGCTGAGGCGAGAGTGCCTATATAGGGAACAGCAAGAGCGGCAGGACACGACATGTACGCTAACGAAGGAACCGACGTTCCTACCAGAGGGCAATCAATCGTTGGGACCGGGATAGCTATTGGATTACCTCACAACACCTATGGAAGAATCGCACCACGAAGCAGTCTAGCAGTCAAACATCGACTCACGACAAATGCAGGTGTGATAGACTCCGACTACAGAGGAGAAGTGAAGGTGGTCCTAGCCAACCTAGGAGACCAACCATACCGAGTGGAAAAAGAAGACCAAATCGCACAACTGATCATCGAAAGAATCGACAACAGAGAACTACAGGAAGTAACTCAGTTGGACGATACTGAAAGAGGAAAACAAGGATTCGGGAGCTCCAACACCACCATGGACTAAGAGGTCAAGGGCCGGACGACCAAACAAAAAATGGAAATCAACGACATATCAGCAAGAGCCTTCGGACAATTTTACCGAAGAGGAGAAACAACAGGCATCCTAAGATGGGATGAGGTCGACAACGAAATTCAGCTGGAAGCTATCAACATTAGCACCGAGCTGGCGATAAAAAACAAGAAAAACAACGAAGACCAGGACTTAAGGGACCCAGTCCCTCAAGAATATCACCACCTGCTGGATGGGTTCGAAAAAGGGGAGAAGACGACAGTACCGCCACACCGACCAGGTATCGATCTGGGAATCGACATCGAAGAGGGAAAAACAGTACCCATCAAGAAAATATATGCCCTCAGTTACGACCAACTGGAAGAGCTCCATCGATACATCAAACAGAACCAAAGCCCCGGATGGATTCGAAGGGTCAAGTCAGGAAGGGCATCACCGATCATGTTCGTCAAGAAAAGGGACGGCAAACTAAGACTAAGCGCCGCTTATCGGGCGCTCAACGAAGTCACCAAAAAGGATCGACACCTGCTACCACTCATTAGTGAAGCACTGGACAGACTGGGAGGAGCCAAGTACTTCACTAAGCTGGATATCAAGGACGCCTATCACAACATCCGAATCAGAGAATGAGATGAATGGAAGACAACCTTTTCAACAAAACTAGGAACTTACGAATACCTAGTCATGCCTTTTGGACTATGCAACGCACCAGCGGCGTTCCAAAGAGGGATCAATGAGGTCCTGATGGAGCACATCGACATGTGTTGCATGATCTATCTGGATGACGTACTTATATATTCAAACACCCTACAACAACACCAAAAGGACGTCAGCAATATCCTCGAAGCAATACGGAAATCGGGGATGAAGGTCAAACCATCCAACTGCGAATTCCACCAAAGCGAAACAGAATATTTAGGATTTATCATCGGATAAGAAGGAGTCAGAACCGACCCAGTTAAGACACAAGCCATATGGGACTGGACAACACCCGAGAAAATCAAGGACATCCAATGTTTCCTAGAATTCTGCAACTTCTACAGACGGTTCATTGAAGGGTTCAGCAGGACCGCTAGACCACTATACGCAAAAACAAAAATGGAGTGCATTGGCCACTGGGAGTGGGGAGACAAAGAACAACAAGCATTCAACGAATGAAGGACAAAACTCACCACAGCACCAGTAGTGGTCTACTTCGACCCCTTCGCACCGACCAAAATCGAAACTGACGCCTCAAAATACGTCTGTTCCGGTATACTATCACAGCAATGCCAGGACGGAAAATGGAGACCAGTAGTGTACCGATCCAAGACGATGTCGGACGCTGTATGCAACTAGGACATACACGATAAGGAATTACTGGCGATAGTGCAGGCATTCCACGAATGGAAAAGATACACCAGAGGAAATCCGAAACCAATACGGGTCCTCAGAGACCACAAGAACTTAGTCACCTTGATGACAACCAAGGAACTAAACGAACGACAAGCACGATGGATGCAAGAACTAAGTCAATACAACTTCAAAATCAAATACCGACCAGGAAAGGAACGAGGAAAGCCAGACGCGCTCACAAGAAGAGAGGGAGACCTACCCACAGCAGGAGACAAGAGACGCACTCGAAACGTGGGGATCCTACTGCCAAAGGAACGATACTGGGATATCCGAGAAACGGAAGAAATCAAACTCGACGTATTGGAAAGAACGGAATTCCAAGACAAGGACGAGGGAGAAATACAGAAGGCAAGCAACGTCGACAACGAAATCCAAGACATCAAGAGAAACTTGGATGAAGGAAGAAAAGATATGAAGGGAATCGGGTGGGGGCTATGCCAATTGAAGGACGGCCTCTTATGGTATCAAGGAAAGATTTGGATACCAAAGGACGAAGGGATACGAACCTCTCTTATCGCTAAACATGACGAACCCCCACAGGCGGGACATGGCAGAACAGCAAAAACTACCGAACTCATCAGTCGACGATACTATTGGCCGAAGATAAGAGAAGATATCAAAAGATTCTTAAAGAATTGCGACACATGTCAAAGGACCAAGGTGGTCCGACATGCACCCTACGGATTGCTACAGTCAAACGAAGCTCCCGATCGACCATGGAAATCAATAGCCATGGACTTCATTTCGGACCTGCCAAAATCGGAAGGATATGACACCATACTGGTGGTCATCGATCGGCTGACCAAAATGAGCCATTTCATACCATGCTCAAAGGATCAAGACGCACGGCAGTTCGCCAATCTCTTCATGAAGGAGATAGTGAGGCTACACGGACGACCACACGATATCATCACCGACAGGGGGACACTATTCACCTCAGACCAATGGAAGGAAACAACGGGGAAATTAGGAATCGAACGAAGACTCAGCACGGCATTCCACCCACAAACAGACGGACAAACCGAAAGGACCAATATCATAATGGAACAATATCTACGGGCATACATCAACTACCAACAGGACGATTGGTGTGCTTACCTACCACTAGCAGAATTTGCATACAACAACGGATATCAGCAAACCATCAAGAACACACCCTTTTTTGCAAATTACGGAATAAACCCCGAATACGAGATGATCGGTCATCTGTTACACGGAAAGCGGACCAAACCGGAAGAAAGGACTCATTTACATGAGTCATTGAAAAACGAGATGGGGGCCGCACAATTAGGACAAAAAGAATACTACGATCTACACTGAAAACCCGATCCGAACCTACAATCAGGAGATATGGTGTGGTTGTTGCCACGAAACATCAAGACCACAAGACCATCGAAGAAACTGGACTACAAGAAAATCGGACCATTCAAAATCTTGGCAAAGATTGGGACCAGTGCATATAAGCTGGCCTTACCACCCTCAATGGCCATACACAACACATTCCATATCTCCCTCCTCGAACCTTACCAAGACAACCGATTCCCCTCACAAATCGAAGAACCCCCTCCGCCTATTCAGATAGAAGGAGAAGACGAATACGAACTCGACGAAATCATTGACTCTCAACTCCACTACAACAAGCTCCAATATCGAGCGAAGTGGGAAGGCTACTCACCCGAACACGATAAAGTCTGGTACCCTGCGGAAAACTGCAACAATGCAGAACACACAGTCCAACGATTGCACCAACGCTACCCAAGAAAGCCCGGAGTGGATACACGTCACGATCAACAGATCGTCCTCCGCACCTCCCCCGTCGTCAAACAAGAACGACGCTCACACACTCCGTAGAGCGACGCCCTGCGCATCGCTCGCAACGCTACCCTCACTAGCCCAGCATACTTGGGCTTAGCAAAGAGGGAGGTAGCGCACGCCTCCCTGAACTGGACGGGCTGCACCGATGATGGATGTCAAATCCATCTCGGCGAAAAACAAGGGTCAGGCTGGTACCCACCATTCACCAGAAGATCGAGAAAACCAAGTGTCGCCCACGACCCCGACTGGCCACAGGAGATGGAAGCGAATCCCGGAGAAGACTGGGTCCCTCAACAACCTCGCCGGAGAAAAGCCAAAAGGGCTCATCACGAGATCACAAGCTGGGAGCATAGTTTCAAGGACAATTGCAACGAACACCGATGGGAAAAGGTGGACGCCGGCTACTACCCCCACCAAGTAGGAGAAAAAGGAGAACTGTCTAAGAATGACAGGAGGGAACATAAAAGGAGAAGAGCCGTGAGGACACGGCTCGGGGAAGAGGGGAGCGAAAAAACCATTCAGGACATGGAAGCCCTGGAAGGAAAACTCTCGGACCTCCGGAGCAAGCTCGATCGCGCTGCCCAAATCATTGTGGCAAAGGATAACGACCTCAAACGGCTCGATAAGGAAAAGGAGACACTCCAACAAGTCTACAATCGATGCAAACAGAGGATGCGCCAAATTGGGGGAATGCTGTGGAAGGAAGGAGTTTAGCATCGTTGGACCGATGCCAGAGGGGGAAGGGAGCTAATGTCACAAACGGTGACTAAGCAAGGCAGACTTTCACATGACTAATAGTTATTAGTCATCCGTTTGTTATCTTTCACACTATGAGATCAGTTGACTCATAGGTTTTCACATGACCACGCAATAGCGTGTCATTGGTTTATTGTTATTGGTTGATATTTGACATGACGCACGATTGTGGTCATGTGGCTTATGTATTTCGCACATGACTCATAGTAATGAGTCAGGGGTTTCGCGCATGTGACCCTATTAGGGCACATGACTTGTTTTAGGAGTTTTGATTGGTTGCGAGATAGGGCGCAGCTGACTCGGACGAGTCAGCTGATGGATTTCACACTATGACTCACTATGAGTCATGAGTCGCGTGACGCGAGGGAATGAGTCACGCAGGGTTAGGGTTGAGGGAAGAACCCCTATATAAGGGCACCCTCGGGGCATGAGATTTGGGTTCTTCACGCAACCACTTAAGTTCTTTCATATACTATACTTTCAAATACAAAAGAGCTTTATATATCACGTTTTCGGGAATCAAGACACGACTGTCTTATATGAGCCTAGCGATCGACGTTGCTAGATAGGAGTCAACGGACTTAGCTATCGAAACCGCTATTGGGCAAGGAAGAAAGTGATCGTTAGGAAACTATTGATTACCTGCTGCAAGTATCACCCGGAGAGCAGAGGATTGTAACAAATTCCTGTAATTGCTTCTTGTTCTTTGCAGTAGTCCATGCTTCAATTCTCGCGATCTTCTCAGGTGATGCTCGCCACCCCTGATCGTCAATGATAGGTTCTAAAACATCCATGCTTGTGGCAAAGAATTCCGATTTCTTTCTGCTAGCGTAAAACTGGGCTTGTTTTAGTTTATCGTACAATATTGCGATGTGTTTCAGGTGGTCCTGTTCTGTATCTGAATATATGAGAATATTGTCTATTTAAACCCACATGAATTGTCCTAGATAGTCGGCGAATAAATCAGACATTATTCGCATGAATGTTCCTGGTGCATTCATGTCTCCCCTGTAGCATCACTTTGCTAACGAAACATCCCAAAGGTGATTTGAAACCGTTCTTATCGACATCCTTGGGCTCCACCCTTGTCTGAAAGTAGGCATCACTGAGGTCAATCTTGCTTCGGTATCTCGCTCTTCCTAGCGCGTTCACGATCATTCTTTGGTTTGGGATCGTTTCATCGTCTTTGATGCTTATCTCATTCCTTGCAGTGAGATCGACCAGTGGTCTCATTCTGATTTTATCTTTCTTTTCTTGGGGGAAGATAGGTACTGCTCCATGGACTGTTTTCCGTTCAATAATCTCTTGTTCCACCTTCTCATTTATCCATAAACTCATGTCCTTCACCCATCTTTCTGGAATTGAGTAAGTTGGTAGCTTCCTTAGTTCCTTTCCTGGCATTAGACAGATTTCGTGGTTTATCTTTCTAAGTGGTGGCAATCCTTCTGGTATGGCTTCTGGGAACACCTCTGGGTGTTGGTCCATTACATCTTCTGTGTTGACGACCGCTGCTCTGATATGTCCACCGGTAGGTGTGCAGTTGATCCTAATTCCAAACTTGGGGAAGTCAATTGCTAACCCACCGCATTCGATTATAGCTCCTTGTTGTTTTAGGAATGGCATTCCTATAAGGGCATCGTACTTCACCAGCTTTCCTACAAGCATTTTGTTTCCTTTCGTCTGCAGTTTTCCTACTGTTAGGTTAACAGTACATTCTTCATTGCTCTCGGATCGTGATCCCTTCATGGCCATGAGTATCTTGGTTGGCTCCTTCAACTCAATGCATGGTATACAGTGGGTAGTGACAAAGGCAGCATTAATAAGGTTTGCTCCTATTGTACTTGTATCAAACAGGCCCTTTGCTTCCTTTCCATTAATGAACATAGTACCCTCGAGTGCATGGAGTGCCTTTATTGTGGTAGGGCGAGTGGTTTTTGTAGTCACATAACTCTCGAGTTCCAGGGCATTGATGTATACCTCATCATAGTCCCTGAGTTCTGTTGCTAGATTGGATGAAGCTT
>Ga0307507_10010324_pt1 | contig 12101 bp, 5 predicted proteins | sample 7_EM_MG_FD_207223 | JGI IMG/M metagenome (GOLD analysis project Ga0307507, IMG submission 207223) | Populus trichocarpa ectomycorrhiza microbial communities from riparian zone in the Pacific Northwest, United States - 7_EM | ecosystem: Host-associated > Plants > Roots > Unclassified | place... | reverse complement strand
AATCTCCTAACAAACAACACAAAACACTAAAACCAACAAAAACAAGCAAAACCCACATCACAATTTCTCATCTTTCTCACTCTAAACCATTCAAAACATAAATAAATAAATAACTCAACTTTAATCTCAAAAACTAATCAACAAAACCCAAATATACTTCAAAAAACAATGCACAAGTTCCCTTCTTTTACTTGCCTGGTACATCCGACGTTTTCCAGACAGGCGGCGCTTTTTGGAAGCTATAATGGAAGCAACACGAGCTGAAACATTTGAGTCCTCCTTTTGCATCTTCTTTCTTCTTGCTTTGTTCTTCTTTTTGGTCACCGCATCCCCTTTTACCAATTGTCCAAATTATTTATAACTTATCAGTCTCTTTATAATTTTATTTATTTATGCTTCGAAATTATCATGCTTTGTATGTATATTTACAGAGAAAGTGCAAGATGCTATTTTTGTTTCCTACAAAAATCCATCTATAAAATTAAATTTTCAATCAGAAAATCGATAAAAATAACTTAAAAAACATAAAAAAAAAAAAAAAAAACAATCTTGAGAAAAAAAAACATGCAAAACTAAAAAAAACAAAAATAAAAAAAAAACACAAAAAAACAAAATAAAAAAAATAAAAAAAAAACATGTGGAGGAAAACTAGGTACTTTCTCTGAGTATTAGTTAATATTAAAAATAAATTTAAAAAATAAAAATATTATTTTAATATATTTTAAAATGAAAAGTATTCAAAAAATAATAATAAATAAAATATTAAATTAAAAAGTACCTTAATGGGCTAGCACTTACTGGGTTCATAAGCAACATTCACTATTAGCTTCGGGGATCTCTAAGGATTTTTTATTGTTTTGAGAAATATGATTGGGCCTTATGAATCCATCAGTTTTTATTAATCTATAGAAGTCCAAAACAGCTGGTCTACCTTTGTTGGATCAGTCTTCAAGGTGATATAGAATCTTTCTTCGGTTGAAGTGACTGCTTGTCTTCAGGCCAGTAGATGATGGCTTCTTGTTTGTGTCCATATTTTGCGTTGATTAAAGGATGGACATCACAAATTGTCAAAGTCATCATTAACGAGATAAGAAGAAGAAGAAGAAGATTCTAACCTTTTAGCCCCTGAGCACCTGAGATTCTATTTACCTAGCCTTGAGGATATAGAGATATGGGAACTCAACTTCCTACTTCCGTGGAAGTATCTGAAATAGATAGCGAAGAAGGGCCAAGCTCTTCCGAGCAACTTGATGCTGGAGCCTTGTTTGTGCTGAAATCAAGAGGTAACACTAAAACACTGGTACTTTGAGTGACTAAATGCTTAGAATATGATATGGGAAATTAATGTTTGTGTTGTGGTAGGTTCATGGCTGCACTGTGGATACCATTTGACAACATCAATTGTAGCTCCGGCTCTTCTTAGTCTTCCCTACGCACTGTCCTTGATGGGCTGGTTTCCTGGTGTTTTATGCCTGATACTGGCAGCTCTGATAACATTCTATTCCTATAACCTTCTTTCATTAGTTCTTGAGCACCATGCTCAGATAGGGAGGCGTCAGCTTAGGTTCAGGGTCATGGCCGAAGATATATTAGGTATGTAAACAGTGTAAGGGTAACTTGTCTCTACAGGCTTAATATTAAGATTCATGTATTGCAGCAAAAATTGATTTTTGTAACGATCAATTCATGGTCTTCTTATAGGACCAGCATGGGGGAGATACTTTGTTGGTCCGATTCAGTTTGGTGTATGCTATGGTGCAGTTGTTGCTTGCATTCTTCTTGGGGGGCAGAGTCTCAAGGTCAGTTTACAGTAGTGGTTTAGCTAATAAAGGATTGAAAAGAGAAAGTTATGATGGTTGGTTTTCTGGTGTATTTCCCCTTCTTGGCAGTTCATTTACTTGCTCTCTACCCCAAAGGGGAGCATGCAGCTGTACGAATTTGTCAGTATTTTTGGCATCCTGATGCTAGTCCTGGCTCAGATTCCATCTTTCCACTCCCTACGGCATATCAACCTTGTCTCTCTAGTCCTTGCCCTTGCTTACAGTGCCTGTACTACGGCTGGTTCTGTTCATATAGGTAAGAGGGAAAAAGAAAGGAATACATAAAAATTCTTCAAGGATATTTTGTCCTTAATCCATGTTCTATATCCCTTGCAGGAAACTCTAAGAACGCGCCTCCAAAAGACTATTCTATCAATGGAGCTATGCAGAATCGAGTCTTTGGAGCCTTCAATGCTATTTCAATCATTGCTACAACCTACGGAAATGGAATTATTCCTGAAATACAGGTTTTCTTTGATACACAAGGTTTGTTTATAGATTAGTAAAACGGCAGACATCGGTTCCTGAAAGGACTAATGTCCTCAATGTGTTCTCTTTCTGTTTGTAGGCAACTGTAGCACCTCCGGTCGAGGGGAAAATGTTCAAAGGTCTACTGGTCTGCTATGCTGTCATAATAATGACATTTTTCAGTGTTGCAATCTCTGGATATTGGGCATTTGGCAATCAGACTAAGGGAGTAATTCTAATTAATTTTATGGTTGACGAAAAGCCTTTACTTCCCACTTGGGTTCTCTTGATGACCAATGTTCTCACCCTCTTGCAAGTAGCAGCCGTCAGCGTGGTAAGATCTTCATTGTTGCTAGCTAGAAATGGCAGTCAGTGGAGGCCAGTCCTGTTTGGATGATAATGTCATTAGACACCTGGGTTCTTCTATGTCACACAGATTTCTAACGAAAAATCTTTATGTTTCTAAGCATTAACACATTTTCAGTTTAGCTACAAGAACAAAGTCAAACCAACTTCAACGCATTATACCTTCTTTGCAAAGCATTAATCCTTGCAATTACAAATGGGTGGCTTAGAACATTATTCACGGCGATTGCCGAAATCTTGAATTACACCTCGTGCTGTGATTTAATCAGAATGCTTCTGTTTGTGCAGGTTTACTTGCAGCCAACAAATGATGTGTTTGAACGAAAGTTTGCAGATGCAAAGTTGGATCAGTTCTCCATCCGCAATGTTGTGCCAAGGTTGGTTTCCCGGTCATTATCAGTAATCATAGCCACAGCTATTGCTGCAATGTTTCCTTTCTTCGGAGATATTAATGCAGTGATTGGAGCATTTGGATTCATTCCTCTAGACTTCATTTTGCCTGTGATATTCTACAATGTGACTTTCAAGCCATCCAAGAAGGGCTTGATGTTTTGGGGAAACGCATCAATTGCCGTAATCTGTTCGGCAGTAGGAATGTTGGGGGCAATATCCTCAATTCGGCAAATAATTCTCGATGCCAGCACGTATAGCTTGTTTGCTAATGTTTAATGGTTGCAAGTCGCAACTGTTATTTTTTCTCTTGTGCAAGAATCTACCAAGTTTAATGATCTACCCTCTTTTACAACAAGAAAAGAAACATTGTTGAAACTTGAAACATGGTGCAAGATTAAATAAATTTGCGTTGTAGCATCTCAAGTGAAAGCTAAGATTCAAATCCATGATTATTTAGTTATTAAAGCTTTTATGTCATGTCAAACAACTAGTTAAACTCAAAAACTTAAATGTGAAAATTCAGGAGAACAAGCAACTCCAATCACCATTATTGAAATTCAGGCCTCATGAACTGTTTGGCCTCTGTGTTTAATTCTCCGTAGTAACTACTTCCTGAAGTAGAATTACTAGAATAGTGTCTGCAATCTTCGTTCAGGCAAAGCAATGCTAGCAGATCTGTGAAGGTCTAAACCCTCTCCGGACACATCAGCAGTGGATCTTTTCCAAGTGAACATCGCTGTATGGGAGAATCTGCAGTTATTTGACTCATTAACTGTGCACACTGGTGAATGGAATTCAAGGATGCCTCCACAAAGCTTACTGTTTCCCAGTACTGAAGTTAAACTTACATGCTAATCGTATAATAATAATAATAAAATACAAGCATATATACATGCTAAGCATATATTTAAATTTATAATTGAAAAAAAAAACTAACATACATATTAATAATAAAATTAATCATGCTTAAATAATAATAAAAAATGTATTTACTTGTTGAAACACTTTAAAATAATGAATTTTTTGTTATCGTTAAAAATGAATCATTTGTCCTTAAAAACCTTATTGCTCATCAGTTATGCAATTAAGATATTTGCAACATGTCTCTCAAGTTTCCACCAACACCACCTTGATTTATATTTACTTCTAAACTAGGTCTTTGAAAAAAAATTTATATAACTCAAATATCTCTCAACAAGATGAATTTAAATTCTAGATTTGTGAGGAAAATCAAAGCATAAAAAAGAAGAAAAACACTAAAAATGAAGTAAGGAAAAGTGTATAAATTCTAAAAAATTCAAGTTAAAAACTTTTCTTTCACCTTTTTTATAGTGAATTTTGGATGTTAAAAGGTTGAAGAATTAATGAAAATTAATTCTCATTGTTATCAACTTTTTAATTAGCCATTATAAATTAAGAATTAAATTTAGAAAAAATAAGGGTTCTTTGAATAGAAAAATCAATAATTTTTTAAGATTAATTTTCAATTAGGATGTTTGTTGTATATCTTTCAAGATTTCAACAACACCACCTTGATTTAGATTCACTTCTAAACTAGGTCTTTGAACAAAAAATTATGTAACTCAAATATCTCTCAATAAAATAAGGTGAATTTAAGTTTTAGATTTAGAAGAAAAACAAAAGCAAAAAAAAAATACTAAAATGAAATGAAAAGAAATGTGTAAAAAAAATTCAAATTAAAAACTTTTATTTTACCATTTTTATAGTGAATTTTAAAAGTTAAAAAATTAAAAAATTAATAAAAATTAATTATTATTGTTATCAATCTTTAATTAATCACGGTAATCAAAAACTAAATTTTTTAAAAATTAATTTTTTAAAATTAATTTTTCTATCATCTATAATTTAAAAAATCAAAATATAATATCTAAGCCATTTTCATAAAGTAGATTACTGGATGACAATGATGCGTCTTTTTTTAGGAAATAAAGCATACGGAAGTTATTTATAATATTTGGCATTGTAGTTTTTGCGTACTGAATTCAAACTCAGGCTTCAACTTTGACTGACGCTATCTTATTACACTGAAAGCAACCATTTACAAAAGACCAAGATTAGTTGAAGTTTCCATGATTTGGTTCTTACCTGGCTGGAGTTAGGCAAAGTTAGCCTAGCGCCTGCATCATTAAAAGTCAACTTAATTATAACTCGAAGCCTTGACAAAAAGGAAAAGGTCACCGGAATCCAATGAAAAAGCTAAATAAATAACTACAAATAAAAAACTAATAATTTAGTTTTTTTATGCTTGTTTTGTTTTCTATATTTAAGGGGAAAGCCAAACAAAATGCTTTTTTTTCCCCATAAATATTATTTCTATATATCTCTTTAAAGATCTAAAACTAACAAAGTGGGGTCATTAAAAAAATAAACCAATTAAATTTAGCTATGTGAAAAAAAAATATCAAGATCATATAAAAAAAAAAACACTTATTTATTTTATTCTAATAAAATTGGCTTTTTAAATGGTTTTTTTACTAGAATATACATGATAAAAAAAGTTATATTTATACTATTTAAAATGTTATTTTATTAATTTTTTTTTTAAATAATATCTTTCATTGACGATGTTAGTGAATATAAAGTGCCAAAATCTTTAAATTTATGATGGTGAAATCATAGCCGTCAAGGATGACCAGTTCTCTAGAGTAGCTTAATTGACTGCTTTGCTGTCTTTTCTGTTCATATCATTAATTCGTAGATATATAGTATATACTGAGATCTCCAGTTGCGTAGATACTGTGCGCTGCTCTGGCTCAAAGCACACTAGAGACAGATGACAACGGTGGTTCCAAGCTCCATGAGCATATCAAAAATAGACAAGGAAAGGGGGGTCATTGATTCTTCAACAGAACTTGATGCTGGAGCCTTGTTTGTCCTCCAATCAAGAGGTTAGTTGTTTACACATGATTCTCAGTAGAAACAAATTTCTTTTCAAGCAAACAGAAAACAGCTGTATATTCCGTGTAAAATTGATGTAGGATCTTGGATACACTGTGGATTTCATTTGACAACATCAATCGTCGGTCCGGTGATCTTTAGCCTTCCCTTTGCTCTGGCCCTACTAGGCTGGGTACCTGGAGTTCTAATCATAGCTCTTGCAGCTTTAGTGACTTTCTATGCATACAATCTTCTATCTGCTGTTTTGGAGCACCATGAAAAGCTTGGGAAACGGCAAATTCGATTCCGAGACATGGCTAGAGACATTCTAGGTGATTTACTCCCACATTTAAGAAATGAATTCTCAATTTCTTGGCAGTAACAAACTGCATGCGTTTCATTTTATGGCCAAAATAACCAAAAACAAATGGCATTCTTGAAGAAGAACTAGTGAAAACTACTTGAAAGATGATTTAACATGGCAGGACCTGGATGGGGCAAGTTTTTTGTGGGGCCACTTCAATTTTCAATATGCTATGGTGCTGTTATTGCCTGTACTCTTCTTGGAGGGCAGAGCCTGAAGGTTCGTGTTATATTTCTCACAGTGAGATCTAAAAAGGAAAATCAAGAGATGGTTTTCAAAGATTGCATCAAATTGTTTTTCCAGATTTCTATTTCTAGAACACAAAAATTAGCAGGATAAAGAAGAGCTTACCATGCCTTAAAATTGTAGAATTCTGCTGATTTATTTATTTGCATAACAGTTCGGTTTATTCCTTGCAGTTCATTTACATGCTGTACAACTCAAATGGAACAATGCAGCTGTACCAGTTCATAATTATTTTTGGAGCTGCAACATTATTCTTGGCACAAATGCCATCTTTCCATTCTCTGAGGCATATTAACCTTTTCTCTTTGATCCTTTGTCTTGCTTACAGCGCCTGCGTCGCAGCAGGATCCATACATACTGGTTAGAAAAATCACTAGTCATTATCAGATTTTCCTCTTTACATACACTCATTTATATACAGTAATTTTTTATCAGGAAAATCCAAGAATGCACCTTCTAAGGACTATTCCATTAAAGGATCCCAAGAAAATCAGTTTTTCAGTGCTATTAATGCCATTTCGATCATCTCTACCACATATGCAAGTGGAATTATCCCTGAAATACAGGTTTGTTTCGAATAGCTTCGTATTAGTCAAACAGATTACAATATTCTAAATTTTCTCATCTCTTCAGCAAGGTGGTTAGAGACTTGGAGGGAATTTCAAACAGCTCAAAATCTTCTATTTTGCAGGCAACTATAGCCCCCCCAATCAAGGGCAAGATGTTCAAAGGCCTATGCATGTGCTATGCTGTCATAGTCAGTACCTATTTCAGTGTTGGCATTTCAGGTTATTGGTCATTTGGCAACCGAGCTCAACCATCAATTCTAGCCAATTTTATGGTTGATGGCCAGCCACTGTTGCCTAGATGGTTTCTTTTGCTAACCAACATCTTCACTCTCATGCAAGTGACTGCTATCGCTCTGGTAAGTCCTTTTCCCTACCATCTATAGCAGAGTTGCATCCTGTTTTCACATGTAACATGGGCTAGCTATTGCAGATTTACTTGCAACCCACAAACGAAGTTTTCGAAAAATGGTTTGCGGACCCAAAGATGGATCAATTCTCCATCCGCAATGTTATACCAAGGTTGATTTTTCGATCATTGTCAGTTATAAGCGCTACATTTTTGGCTGCCATGCTACCTTTCTTTGGAGACATCATGGCATTGTTTGGAGCATTTGGATGCATTCCTTTGGATTTCATTTTGCCAATGGTCTTCTACAATGTCACTTTTAAGCCATCAAAGAAGGGCCTGGTTTTCTGGGGAAACACGTTGATAGCTGTAGCATCAACATTGTTGGCGGCAGTAGGAGCAGTAGCTTCTGTTAGACAAATAGTTCTCGATGCCAGGACTTACAGCTTGTTCGCTGACGTATAACATTAGCCATGGACCAGAATTACTGTAAGTTCATATAGGCTGTAAGCACCATGTCGATCACAAGTACTGCAAAATTGCTTGCTGCTTTCTTTTAACGAACGGAGATTCTTGGACCAAACCCTTCCTGGTATTTTATTTCTCAAACTCATCCAAAACCCGACCCGAGCCGACCCAAGTCTCAAAGGATGACAATCAAACCAATTCTTTGTTACCGGCAACCATGCATGTTTTATTTGGATTTTAGGAAATGATTCACGTCTAGACTTAAAAAAGAGTTCTCGTATTTTTTTCATTAATTTTGAAACATGAGATGATGCCATAAAAAAACTAGTTTACTTGCAGCCTAAACTAAGATTGTGTTAGGCTTGCATTTGCGGTGAGAGTTGCATCCTTCACAGCACAAAACACAAGAGCAAAAGCATGAAATCATGCTTTTGCTCCTCGTATTTTGTTTTCAGTAGTATACTCTGTTATTAAAAGCAAAAACATAAGCTTAGACAAATACACTTTTAAGTCTTCAAAAATATCTTTTTTATGTATTATTATGTGCTCCGTATTTTTAGAATCACCGTAACAATTTTTATCACGGTACGCCTCGATTGTAATTTTTTACTAATATACGTGCCCTAGAAACGTAAAATTAATCTGCTCTCCAAGTCCAACGGTAATTTTTTACCAATATATGTGCCCTAAAAACGTAAAATATACACAGCTAATATACGTGTGTCAATTGTTACAAAATCGAAATGTAAAAAATCACAGTTATTAAATCAGATTCAAGATTCAGGTTACAAAGCAGGTAAAACTTAAAAAAAAAAAGAGTAAAAACTACGTTGTTTTTTTTAAAAAAAAAACAAATCAAATTTTATATTAGACCACAGCAAACCATCTTCCTTTTTTTATTTTCTTATGAAACCTATCCTAACCTGCTTGTTGACTCGAGCTGGGTTTAATATCAGTGTTCGAAGACACTCGAGACAACTAGTGATCCAAGACTATACAGAAAGCCGCTAGCCAAAGTGATCGATGTCAGGCAGAAGTGCAAGGACAGGATTCAACTACAGAATTATCTGCACTTAAAGCTAAAAGACGAGACCTTCGTTTTTTATAAACTTGATGCAATCATGTTAATTCGCATATCTTAAGAATCACGTGATGAGGTAAAGAAACAGTAAGAATATATACTTAATGTGAAAGGCTTCTTAACATTTTGCTGATCAAAAAGCAGAAAAGTAACCTCGTGTGTGTGAGATAATGGTTTCTCATTGATGTTCATGGGCCGCCATCATCCCTCTTTATAGCTTTTGAATACCAAATTCAACTATATCTTCTTATTTAATCAACATTTTAGACTGGTTATTCACATTCTTGTTTTTTTTCTAATTCAAATCTGAAATGGTAATATGTAAAACATGCTCCAATGAAGAAGATAGCACTGTCTAAAAAACTACAATGAAATGATTCTGGGGTCAATAGGGTTTTTATAGTGGGAAGTGTAAGGGTCACTAGGAAATGATTGGTCAAGTTCTTAGCACTCTTCCATTGCTGCAACTAGAGTTGACGAATAATCACACTTGCTTAACTTTCTTCCTTATTGCCATTATAAGATCCACTTAGGCTTTCTGGTTACGCAAGGCATCAATCTTTCTCTTGATTTATCTACATCCATGTCAAAGTGAAATTTAATTTCATGATCTTAAAGTGACGAGATCAACCCAGAATAAACTAATCAAATCAACCCAGAACAAATATTTTTAAAAAACAATCATGCCCTGTATTATGAAATACACACCTTATGATGTTTTTTTTTTTTGTTTTTTGTGTGAGAATCAATGTTTTTTTTATAGCGATAAACTCCAAGATCTGGTTGTATGAAAACAAGAACATATCTACTGAACCAGGACTAAAAAGATATGTCTCCTTATTCTAAAATCAATCCCAGAGATACTCTTTGGTTAGTAAAAATAAAAGCAAGCCCACAAGCTCTGTGCAGTAATGTCATAGACAATGAGCATATGCTGCATAATACCTATGCAAAAGGTCACACCGTTAATTATCAATCTAATTCAAGCAAGGATAAAAAAGCAGCCACCAAAACAGTAACAGATAAATTAATCATGTATTTTACGATCTTACACCAGAAGCATACGCCGTCAATCTCCATACAAAACATTCCAAATTGTTCGGCCAATCCGCCAAGCTGCAATTGAAAGTATATTTTGTATTGTAATAAAGTTTATTTTTTTAAGTGTTTTTTATATGAAAATATATTAAAATAATATCTTTTTTTATTTTTAATGTTTATTTTTAATATCAAGACATTAAAAAATAAAAATAAATGAGATATTCTAACTATTCAAGCATTTCTTGCCAACTTTGACGCCGTGGAATGATTTAAACTCCCTCGTGTAAATTGAGAAGAAAATGATCTAAACTCCTCCTGCTCTCTGCAATAAAATAAGAGATTAAAAAAAAAAAACACTCAATGTTGACAATATCACAAAAGAAAAGAAGAAAGAAAGAAAGAAAGTAGTCCTCAAAGCCAATCGTATTTTATGGCCTCCCTCGCGAGCAATGAACATGAAGGGATTCTCTTTTGTGCTAGCTAATAATAAATAAATAAATATATCGTTTTCAATTAGACTAGTAGTAGCGTAGTACAAAAAGGTTCGAGCAATGTCTTCTTCTGGTCAATGGCTCACAGGGACATTATGACATCATTTACACTGTGTTTTTTAAAAATTTATTTTTTTTATTAAAAATTAATTTTTTTGTGTTTTGAATTGTTTTGATGCGTTGATTTTAAAAATAATTTTTTTTAAAAAAAAATATCATTTTAATGCATTTCACCATAAAAAACACTTTAAAAAATAATCGCAACTACATTCTTAAATAAACTTTAAATATAATCCAAGATCTCATCCTAGATGATGCAAATTGCACACCTTATATAAAATATATGAAAAAAATATATTTTTTGATGTGCCAACCTCATAATGTATATAAAAAAATCTACAAGTAAATCAACCACTTAAAAAACTTTGATTTTTCTTTTATCTTTGCAAATTAAAACTTTAAGATTTAAAATCTACACTTCAAGGAATTTACCCTTCATCTTGCTAAGAGATCGATGAAAAGTATACTCTAATAATTAAAGGCAATAAATAAATAAATCATCTAGAACAAGTAGACAATTCAACACGAGCTAATGCATGATTCCCGGGTCCTTGGTCGGACCAGTTTTGGCCACTTTGGTCTGGTTTTGGACTGTTCGTGTTGATCAGGTCGGCCCGAGCGCGGCTACTTGGACCTGGAGGGTTAAATCTGTCAAAAGACACTTTCCGCGTGCTTACCATTAATGATTGTGAGGGATCTAGCCCCCTCTGTTTTGTGATTTTTGCAAACAAGGCCTCGTAACCGATTCACTACAAACCACCAATAAAAGGAGATAATCTCAATCACACCAGCGTGATAATTAACTCACCCTTGCTTCTGCCAAGTGACAATTATCAGAGCTTGTTAATTATGATGTTGGAAGCATAGATATTATTAGATTAAGTAGGTTACAAGCCAAAAATAAATTTATTTGTTGATTTAATTAATCTAAATCAATTTAAAAATGTTATTATTTTAAAAATTAAAATAATGTTGTTTTTTAATTTTTTAATAAAAAAATTAAATTAGATTGTACTCAAAATTTAATTAGATTAATTGGGTTACATGCCAAAAATATTTTGATATTTAATTATGTTCTTTTCTATTTAATTTAATATGAAACTTCCCTAATCTCAAGAGCTTGACATATTAAATGGATGGTAAAAATAATGTCAAAAAACTAAACCTAAACAATCAAATAAAATAACTTCATAGAAAAAAAAATATTTTATCAAAATCAAGCAAAATGACCACCATTTAAATTACTGAGCCAGAAAAGTGCTAGAAAAATCACGGATTCAAGTAATTTTTTTTGTTTTTAAATTTTAAAAATGTTTTTGAAAAAAATTGAATTTTTTTTATTTTTTTATTTACTTTAAATTAATTTTTTTTAATATTTTTAAATTATTTTGATGTGCTGATATTAAAAATAAATTTTAAAAAATAAAAAAAATATTATTTTAATATATTTTTAAATTAAAAATATTTTAAAAAATAATCGAACAGGTTGG
>Ga0307507_10010323_pt1 | contig 12102 bp, 2 predicted proteins | sample 7_EM_MG_FD_207223 | JGI IMG/M metagenome (GOLD analysis project Ga0307507, IMG submission 207223) | Populus trichocarpa ectomycorrhiza microbial communities from riparian zone in the Pacific Northwest, United States - 7_EM | ecosystem: Host-associated > Plants > Roots > Unclassified | place... | reverse complement strand
TATAAATCTAGAAAAGGCCCAGAGATTAATAGAATAGTAGGTAAATAAGCACAGGCACGAGCCTAACTTTACTATAGATAATAGGGTCTAGGTTATAATAAAGAACTAAAAGACAGAACAACCTAGCCGCAAGCTAGACTATAAGATAGCAGGACTGTATAAGATCCTTAATAAAGAAGGTAACTTGTATAAGGTTAAGCTCCCAGACTTAATTAAAGTCTATCCTATCTTTTTGCCAAATAAGCTATGGAAGGCTATAAATAACCCACTACCTAAATAAAAGAATGAGCCTCCCCTGCTAATTTAAGTTAATAGCGATAATAAATAGGAAGTTAACGAAATACTAGCCTATAAACTAGTATAAGGAACGCTACGATACCGTGTTTAATAGAAAGGCTATAATCTAGACCCAACCTGGTACCCCACCTGGAACTTTATAGGCTGCCCCTAGAGACTTAAAGAATTTTATAACTAATACCCTAACGAACCTGGACCCCCAAAGTATCTAAATAAGTGGATGGACTGCTAGTATAGCGAAGATAATAAGCTACCTATTAAGTATATAGATAAGAACACCCTACGGATATAATACGGACATATAAAGCCTAAGGGCAGGCTTTTTTGAAGGGGGGGTAATGTTACGGCGCTGGTGGAAAACGGTGGATCTTGGTAGACGTGGATTATAGTAGACGCGAGTCACGTAACTTAAGGACCGCATAAAATATTAAGTAGCGCTGCTATTCTTCTCCTTCCTTTCTCTAGCTTTGGATCCTCGTTTATAGACTACTAATTGTACAGGCTTGCGCGTCCCTCTTGCCGTGCTCGTGCCTTAATTAACTGAGTCGCTAACAGTAATAAAGGAAGAAAAGGCTTATATAAAGAAACGCTACTTTTGTAAATACTATCCTCCTTAAGACCTAAAAGGACACTATTTTTTAACTATTGGATTATAAGGCTATCTTAAAAGATATAATATTAAATGGAATTTAGCAAAGAATTAGGAGCGTATAATAGTAAAAAATTAGGGGGAGAGATCTCTTTTAGAACTATATTAAAAGCTTTTAATAAGAGGAGAAGTCTAAGGTCTTAAGGGTAAAGTTCTAAAGCGTATAGTATATTAAAATACTATAAAGCAAGCGCTTTTAGATCTAATTATTATATAATAGCTTCCCTTCTTATATATAGAATGGCTAGAGTTTTATACTTTTATAAAAGCATTAAATTAAGAAGTACCCTTAATTATCCCTATACGCCATTTAATAATTATAGCCTATATTCTTAAACACTTTACTAAGAGTTAAAATATTATATAAAAAGTACTTCAATCTATAAAAATAAATATTTACCTTGCTATAGATATCTGGACCTCTTTAAGTTATTCCCTTTTTCTTAAAATCTATACTAGCTTTATTAATATCTAGAATAAATATTAGAACCCCTTAATTGCCCTTTATACAGTATCTAGTTAAAGTAGTATAGATTAATAGGAGGCGCTTTATCTGGTTCTTATTAAGTATAGCATTAAAATAAAGATTGGAGCTTTTATTGGCGATAATACTGGATTAAATAATATTCTTTATTATACAATTAGCTAATAGCTTAGCCTTAAGTATAAAATTAACTGAATTGCAATATATTAAAGAATTTACTATTAGGGGAATATTATTAATCTTATTATTTAAGCCTTTCTATTTAGTTTAAAAAGGATAAGAAGCTTATTGTTACGGCGCTAGTAGAAAATGGTGGATCTTGGCAGACGTGGATTATGGTAGACGTGAGTTATATAACCTGAGGACTATATAAAATATTAAGCGGTGCTGCTATTCTTTTTCTTCCTTTCTCTAGCTTTGGATTCTTGTTTATAGACTACTAATTATATAGGCTTGCGCGTCCCTCTTGCTGTGCTTGTGCCTTAATTAACTAAGTTGCTAATATTATCTAAAGCTCATCTACTCTTCTTTCTGAGAAGGAACTTAAATATATCTATCTATAAGACTATAAATAGGATAAGGACATAGAATAGGACCCTAAGGATATTACTAGGACTATAAGGACAGGACAGACCTAAGAACTAAAAAAATATAAATAGAACGCGAAACCTAAGAATAGGACACGCACGGACTAGAACCCCTAGAAAATAAATAAATACTAGAAATTACCCAATACACCTACTACTATGCTAAGAAATACAGCAGTTGGTAAAGCTGCTGTAGGACCCGTAAATACCTCTAATGGTGAAATAGTCGCCGTTTTGACCCCCTAGGAAGAGCTTATAGCAGCTAATGCTAAAATTAAACGGCTTTAAGAGCTGCTTAAAACCAGAGACACCCCTATACCTAGTAAGGAGTTATTAGACACCTAAAGACTTACTATAGTCCTTAAGACCCTAGCCTAATATATAGTATTAGCATCGTCGCGGTCCGTAAAGGTTGCGGACCCCCTATTTCTTACAGATGGAACTGACCCTATATTTAATAATTGGAAGCTTCAACTGCAAGATAAGCTTAAAGTTAATACGGACCATTTCCCTACTACCTAAGCTAAAATGGCCTACGTCTTCGGCTGTACTAGTGGGGATGTATAGACGTATCTATATCCGTGATACGCCTAGGACTTAGCAGACCCCTTCCTCTCTAAAGAAGAAATGGTTAACTACCTATCTTCCATTTACGAGGACCCCTTTAAGATATAGAACACCCGCCTTGATTATAAAGCTCTTAATATAAAGATAATGGAGACCTTTTTAGCCTTCTAGACCCGCTTTTTGCACCTAGCTAGCTAAGCCTAAATTCCCCATAAAGACCTAATGCCAGACCTCTTTAATAAGCTTACCCTAGACCTACAGCGCGCCGTACTGCTAGTTTTTACTACTATATAGACGCTAAAGGTACTTACGGACTACTACCTAGCTATTAACCAAGGCCTTTGTTGAATTAAGGCATAATCTAAGTGGTATAAAGCTAGAAACTCTCTAAACTAGACTATAAGTACTTTATAAATAGCCTATAACACCCTAGCATGATTTGCAACTCCTACAGCACCAGCTATATAGCCTGCTGTTAATTTAGTAGCTAGCTATGCAGCTAGTCCTACTGCGGGTCTGGTATATACTTAGCCCATATATAACAACCCCTATAAATAGGCCCTTAGTAATTAAGAAGCTTGCTTCTTATACGGCTAAAAAGACTACTTTATAAAGGATTGCTAGATAAAGGCAAAAACAGACGAGGTTCTATTAATTTAGGAGGACAGTATAGAGTTAGAAAAAGAGGAACCCTAGAGGAAGACTCCTCTCTAGGGTTAAAAGGGATTAATATATTATATATTAATCTAGGTCGGCTAGTTGGTAGAAGAAGCTGCACTATCCCTTATACCTTATTCCGTAATGGATATTAAGTTTTAACCTCTGCTTTGGCTAACTCTAGAGCAAATGCCTTTGCCTTAATAGATACCCAGTATGCTGTAAAGCTGGCTAACTTTTTAAATGCACCCCTTAAAGAACTGCCCAAACTAATTCCTATTCGCGGGTATAACGGATGGATAGGACTACCTATTATAACTATCTTAAGGATTTACCTCCGTGTAGATAAATAAAGGTAGTATAACGTCCCCTTTCTTATTACGGACCTAGGAAGCTATAATATAATCTTAGAAAGAAAATGGCTAGCCTATCTAGGCTTACAGCTTAATATATAGAGTAGATGGCTTATCTGGCCTAAAACCCTACCCCTAACACCCTCTTTTATAAAGGAAATTAGCATTATAATAGAAAACCTTGTGCGGCTATAGATAGACACTATTTACTAGGCTAATGCTATGCGTAGAGACCAGGCTTTTAAAAAGAACATATAGCTTAACCCGCAACGGATTTATATACTACGCCGCCCCTAGACTACCTATGTTATACCACCTGCACTAGAGATTAAAAAAGTTAGTAAAAAGCTAGCGGAGCTCCCTATAGGGAACTTAGGCCCTATGCAGCCACAAAGAATAGCAAGGAGTATTAGACGCTATATAGAATATATAGACCGGAGGGATAACTTGTGGAAGATAGAATAGGAGCTAAGAAAGATTATAAACCCTAGGCTGCAAAATATAGCCTAATAATAGTCCGTAAAGAAACCTACGGGCCTCCTACTAGTTAATATCTGCTGTATTAGCGCTGTAGGATTCTACTAGAACTTGGTCTAACCTAATACCGTTACCTTTACTACTAGCTTATATAAAATTGATTGAATGATTAAGGAAAAGGAAAATAAGCTTAGTGAATAGGAAGGCGAGCTTATAGACAAGAAGCTAGTAGAATAGAAACTACCCTATTAACACTGGAAATTTAAGGACGTGTTCTCTAAGGTAGTATTAGATATACTTCCGCCTTACTAACCGTACAACTACAAGATTAAGATTGAGCTAGATAAGGAAGACACACTTAACTATAGCCCCCTTTATTAGCAGTCTACTGCCGAATTATACGCTATAAAGCAGTACCTTATTAGTAACCTAAATAAGGGCTTTATTAAACCTAGTTAAGCCCCTTTTAACTCGCCTATTCTCTTTGCCAAAAAGCTAAATGGAGAACTTTGTTTCTGCATTGACTACCGTAAACTAAATAATATAACCCGCAAGAACCGCTACCTACTGCCCTTACTTAATAAGACTTTAACCTAAATAAGTAGAGCTAAGATCTTTACTAAGCTTAATATCCGTTAGGCCTTTTACTGGATTAGGATAGACCCTAGATTGGAAGATCTTACTATATTTTAGACCTATTACGGAATATATAAATGCAAAGTACTTCCTTTTGGACTGACTAACGGACTGGCTACGTACTAGTGATATATAAATGATATACTCTTTAACTACCTTAATAACTTCTATATGGTCTACCTGGATAATATTATAATCTACTTTAAGAATAAGTTAGAACACGAGGAGTATATCTATAAAGTCCTATAACGGCTCTGTAAGGCTAGTCTCTAGGCCAATATTAGGAAATTGGAATTTAGTGTTAAGCGTATAAAGTACCTAGGTTTTATTATTAGTACGGACGGAATTAAGGCCGACTTAGAGAAAACGGCTGTAATTAACCAGTGGACACCCCTATGGACTATAAAAGGGGTGCAATTATTTCTAGGTTTCTATAACTTCTACTAACGCTTTATTAAGAACTATAGCAGGATTGCCTAGCCTCTTAACTGCCTTACTAGGAAAGACCAGCTATTTTATTTTAACGCTATATGTATGCAGGCCGTTAATAAGCTTAAAAAACGGCTGGTATTAGCTCCCCTACTTGCCCACTTTAACCTGGAATGGCCCTTAATGCTAGAAACTAATGCCTTAGACGGTGTAATAGCCGGCGTTTTCTCCCAGAAGTAACTGAACGGAGAATAGCACCCTATTGTATACTATTCGAAAACTATAATAGATGCTGAGCTAAACTACCACATCTATAATAAAGAAATGCTGGCTATTGTCTCTAGCTTTTAGCAATGGCGTATATAGCTAGAGGGGACCCCTAAGCCTATTAAGGTGGTTTTGGACTATAAGGCCCTAAAATACTTTATAACAACTAAAACCCTTATGGCCTGGCAGGCACGCTGGGCAGATATCCTATTTTAGTTTAACTTCTTAATTATATATAGACCAGGCGCTATAAACCGTACGGATACTTTTATAAGGTGTGAACAGGACCTAGGTAACTAGGTAGCTGCGAAGACCTTATTATAGACCTAGACACTACTATAACCAGAGCACCTTAACCCCCAGATATAGATAGAGCTAAATACGGACCCTTTAGATGCTGAGATATGTCCTGTTAACTCTATAAAACTTAACCTTATTAATAAACTGCTATAGGCAAACCGTACGGCCCCTTCTCTATAGGAGTACTGTAAAAAGGTAAAGGATGCTACTAGCCTATAGTCCCTTAAAAACGGACTGCTTAAGCACCAGAAACGGCTGGTGGTGGTAGAGGAACAGAATTTACGGACCTAGCTTATCGCCGAAGTATATACCTAGGTCTCTACAGCCTACTCTAGAAAGAATAAGACCTGTAAGATTATTGGTAACTATTACTACTGGCCCAGAACAGTTACGGATATTAACCGCTAGATATAGAACTGTAACGACTGCTGTAGGTTTATAATTCCGCGGGATAAAACCCTAGGACTATTAAAGCCACTCCTAATACTAGAACGCCCCTAGCAGTATATCTCTATAGACTTTTATGAGCTGCCTATGGACCGTGACGGATATAATATGGTAATAATCTTAGTTAACCGCTTTAGTAAGCGCCCATTCTCAATCCCCTATTATAAGGATATTAATGCCAAGGAGGTAGCCCGACTATATATCCATTATGTTTACCAAATTTATGGACTACTAGATACTATTATATCCGATTATAGGCCGTAGTTTATATTAGCCTTCTGGAATAAGTTTACTTGGATTCTTGGTATTAAGCTAAAGCTTTCTATAGCATACCACCCCCAGACAGATGGTTAGACAAAGATTGTGAATTAATACTTAGACTAGAGGCTCTGGCCCTTTATTAACTACTTTTAGGACAACTAGGGCGAACTACTACCCCTAATAGACTACGCCCAGGCAACCCTACCCTATAACTCTATAGGATTTGCACCTATTTAGCTAGAAATAGGATACTTACCCCATATAAGCTTTAACTGGGAAAGACCGGAGGGGCTATAGACCGTACGCGAAAAACTGTCTTATAAGGAAGCCTAGCAATATACTAAACGCTTAGAAGAAGCTTGGACGGTAGCCTATATAAATCTAGAAAAGGCCCAGAGATTAATAGAATAGTAGGTAAATAAGCACAGGCACGAGCCTAACTTTACTATAGATAATAGGGTCTAGGTTATAATAAAGAACTAAAAAACAAAATGGCCTAGCCGCAAGCTAGACTATAAAATAGTAGGACTGTATAAGATCCTTAACAAAGAAGGCAACTTGTATAAGGTTAAGCTTCTAGACTTAATTAAAGTCTATCCTATCTTTTTGCCGGATAAGCTACGGAAGGCTGTAAATAACCTACTACCTAGACAAAAGAATGAGCCTCCCCTACTAATTTAAGTTAATGGCGATGATAAATAGGAAGTTAATGAAATACTAGCCTGTAAACTAGTATAAGGAACGCTACAATACTATATCTAATAGAAAGGCTATAATCTAGACCCAACCTAGTACCCCGCCTGGAACTTTATAGGCTGCCCCTAGAGACTTAAAGAATTCTATAATTAATACCCTAATAAACCTGGACCCCCGAAGTACCTTAACGAGTAGATGGAGTGCTAGTATAGCGAAGACAATAGGCTGCCTATTGAGTATAAAGACAAGAATACCCCACGGATATAATATAGACATATAAAGCCTAAGGGCAGGCTTTTTTAGAGGGGGGGGTAATATTACGGCGCTAGTAGAAAACGGTAGATCTTAGCAGACATGGATTATAGTAGACGCGAGTTACGTGACTTAAGGACCGCATAAAATATTAAGCGGCGCTGCTATTCTTCTCCTTCCTTTCTCTAGCTTTGGATCCTCGTTTATAGACTACCAATTATACAGGCTTGCGCGTCCCTCTTGCCATGCCTGTGCCTCAATTGACTGAGTCGCTAACACTTATAGACTTATATAATAAAAAGAATAAGAAACAGGATAAGGAAGAAGAAGAAGAAGAAGAAGAAGTTATATAATAAGTACTACCGCTAGTTAAATAAAAGAAAAAGAAGGATAAAGAATTAGAGCTAGCATTAAATAAAAAGCGTAAAAGGGGCAAAAATATTTAAAATATTATAGGGCTGATGGGAAAGCTTTATAACTATATTGTTTATATCCATAGCTTAGCTAACTGTATAATATAGTTTATTAAACGTGCTGGTAAAATGGTTCCTCTAGATAATTATACAAGATGGAATAGCTGGTTTCTTATACTATATATAGCTCTAGAGGATAAGCTAAAGGCTAGGCTTTAACTCTATGTGGAGCACTATAAGGATGACTTAAAAGATAATATCCTCTTAATAAGCAAATGGATATATCTTTATACGATTTGTGATTTCCTTTAGTCTTTCTATAAAGCAACTCTATTTCTTTAAGGAGATTATATAATACTAGAGAGGGTTCTAGAATCAGTTAATATCCTTAAAGATATAATACAGACCGCATTAGTAAATTATATAATACTCTTAATATTTCTTTAGCTAATTATTTCCTATAGGTAATAGCTACTAAGGCTAAGGATAAGTTTATAACTCCTTAACTCTAACGTGCTAAGGAAAAGCTTGCAAAGTATATTAAGAAGCTAGATAATTCTCCCTACTATCTAGCGGCACGAGTTCTTAATTTAGAGTGTTATATAGCTTTCTTAAAAGATTAGAATAATTATATTACCGTTAAAGGAGAAAAGAAGCCTTTTAGCGTATAAAAGCTCTAAGAGAGATTCCGTAAGAAAGCAATACTTTTAGGTTTAACTATGTTGTACATAACTAAGAAAGCTTAAAAGTCAGCTTTAGAGTCTAAAGAAAACCTCTCTACCTTTTATAAGGCTTGTCTTTAGCATTATTTAAAACATACTCGTCCGTAGAGTTTAGATAAGTTTAATACCTATATTAACGAGAATCTAATTCCACTTAATAGCTATATAATAGCTATTTAATAGTAGAGCTAGCCTTTTTAGTATATAAGATTTCTATAACTCTTATAGCTTACAATTAAAGTTCTTTTAATACCTGGAATAAGTAATAAGCCAGAGAGAGTATTTTTAGGTTCTTAATGTCGCGTTCCATAGGATTATATAAGTATTACTTTATAAATACTTAAGGTATTAGAATGCGCGAAGGACTAAACAGCTTATAAGATTCTAAGTATTCTCTTATAGTTGTATAAGGGAAAGTATATAAGGGGTATATTATATAACACTAAAGGGGGAAAGGGGGGCATATAAATAAAAAAATTTTAGGCAAAAGGTAATCACTAAAGGCGTATAGGTGGCATAGGTAAATATATACTAACTTTAAACTTAATAGATTATAAGTTTAAATCCCACTAACGTCGTCCTTTATTAAGAATTGGGAAATATAATTGTCTGGTATACTTCCCGCCCTATTATATAAGAGATTTTCTGGCAATATTGCTATAATATAGGTAAACTCTCCTTTCTATATAATATACCTATATAACTAACTACTCTTAAAATAAGTAGGAGAGGGTAGAAGCTTTACTAGCAATTAATATAGAGGCTTAGGTGGGAGGTGTATTAAAGAAGTAGGTTTAGATAGGGAGGCCCTTATATATAAATACAATTCTAATTTAGAGCTATGGGTCTCTAAATACAATTATAAATAACCTATATTACTTATATAAGGCAGAGAGCTAATTAATACTAGCCTTATAAGGCTTATATAGCGACTCTATATTATCTAGTAGGCCCTCGCCCCTTTACTAAATATTAGAGTCTCCTAGGGTTCTATAGTAGGTGTAACGGAACCTTATAGCAGGAACTACGGTGGGTCCTATTATTAGGCTGGGTATGTAGGTAAGAACAGTGTCAACAACATAAAATTTAACTATAGATTCGATACAAAAAAAAGTTATACAATTTGAATATCAAATATAAATAATAACTAGTAGAGTGGTTGCCTAACAGATTAACTCCAATTGTATTCTAAGATTTACTACAAGGAGAGAACTATCTACGGTAGGGACTAAGGTCCTTTAAATACACAACTATACTCCTAAGAAATCCTCCCTTGTACGTAAGGTATGTGTTGTACGTGTTATATATAGACGTATACTGCGTATAATATTATGTGACTCGCTTACCATTCCTCGTTATATGGTTCCACCGGCTCTATCCTAGACCATGCCTATATTAACCAACTAGCTTCCTCTAACTCTTCCCTAAGTAGTTATAATATTGTACTTAAAGCGTCCGTAATACTATCTCCCTTCTCTTTATCTTTGTCCTTAAAGATTCCTAATATCTCTAAGTCGTTTACTAGAGGTATAATGTCCGTTTAATTAGTCTGGTTAATATCCTTACTTATTATATCTAAAGCGTCTTCTTCCTTATAAGTGTAACGCTGTGCTCGCACTATGGCTATTATACTGTTGCTTAGTAAGATAATATCGTCTCCGTGTTCTTATTGTGCAAAGGTGGAGTTGGTGTGTGTTACTATAATAAGTCCCTTGTTCCGACAACCCTTATCTTATTTAGAGTGTACTAAAGCAAATATTTAATTGTCTTGTGACGTTCGCTCTGTTTTTAATACTAAGTATACGTGTTCTATAACTCTTAACAGTCTTTAAGTTCCCTAAGTAACTTATTATAGGGTCTCGTGTTTAATCTACCGCTGCAAAGCTAGAGTCTAAGTTGGCCGCCACATGTGCCAAACTTTACCGTTCTGCTAAAGAGACCGCTCGGGCCCTAAAGGCTTAACGTTGCTCCTTTAAGTCTTAGTAGGTTGCGTTCGCTCGGTTAACCCATCTTAAGAAGGGTTATAAAAAGGTTTATTCTAAGGAGTGGACACTGGTTTAATAAGGTCTTAATAAGCTAGGTAATAAAAGGACTAGCTCTCTTCCTGTAAGGGAAATAACTCTAAGTAGCTCAGCAATTGCTCCTTTTAGGTCCCCCTTAGATAACTTATTTTTTGGCAATCCTTCCTTGTTAATATTGCCTGACCTGCTTTCTTCTAATACTCCTATACCTTTCCTATAGCGTTCTCTAGGTTGCTTAATAGTTCCTAGGTAGTCTTATTGTAGCCTATCTACCTTACTTTATACTATATTTCGTTATCTATGTTCTTGTGACTAATAATCTTTAAAACTTGCTATTTATCTTCTTCTTGTTCTCTATACGTGTCTGCCTTATAAACTGGTAGCTTAATATCTCTGTGTGCTAGTTCTAGCATTGCAACGTGTTATATAGGGTAGATCTTTATTTTGGCTAGTAGGTTTAACTTATACGTAACTAATAAAATCCTTTATGTGATTTTAAAAGGTCCTAGTCTAACATAGTCTAACATCTTGCTTAGTCGTTAACTCTTAAATTTTTTGTATAGTAGCCATACTTTATCTCCCTCCTTAAGATCTGGTCCCTTAGATCTCTTAGCATTATAGTACCTTTTTATTCGCTCTTGTACTAGTTTAGCTATTTCTTTAAGGTTTGCATAAAGATTCATTAACGTCTCTATTCTTTGTTTAGCTGTGCTATTTGTTTTCTTCACTTAATATAGCGATAATAACATTCTTGGCTTATACCCGTAATTTGCCTTAAATAGTAATGTTTCTATTCCTTCTTATAGTGTTGTATTATATGTAAACTGTGTAATTGGTAATAATAATACCTAATTATTCTGTGCGTAATTAATATAATGCCTTAGATGCTGTTCTAGTGTCTAGTTTAGTCTTTCCGTTTATCCATCCATCTGCGGATGATATACTATAGAGGTTGCTACGCGAACCCCTTATTCTACTAGAAATACTTTCTAAAATGCTGCTATAAATCTTGGATCTTTATCCAATATAATCTTGTCTAGTGCTCTATGTCTTGTAAATACTTCCTTTATATAGATTCTAGCGATATCTTCTACTAATATCTCCTCTGTGCATGCTATAAAGTATCCCTACTTTATAAGCTTATCTACTATTACTAAAATCACGTTATGATCTTGTTCTCATCGGGAAAATATTCGCAGGATAAGATTCAAGTAGACTTTGGTTTTCGCGTTTCGCGTAATTAACATGCAATTTAACTAACTCGACACGCAATTAACCAACTTAACACGCAATTAACCAACTTAACACGCAATTTAACCAACTCAACACGCAATTAATTAACTTAACACGCAATTTAACTAACTTAACACGCAATTAACTAACTTAATATGCAATTTAACTTACTTAGCACGCAATTGACCAACTTAACACATTTAAAAGTTAAATAACACGCAGTTGACCTACTTAACAACTTTAAAAGCTAACTGTATATTCCTTGACACGCAGTTAACCTACTTAGCAACTTTAAAAGGTAACTGTATATTTCTTGACATGCAATTATATATTTAACTAGTATATATTATCTAA
>Ga0307507_10010321_pt1 | contig 12103 bp, 4 predicted proteins | sample 7_EM_MG_FD_207223 | JGI IMG/M metagenome (GOLD analysis project Ga0307507, IMG submission 207223) | Populus trichocarpa ectomycorrhiza microbial communities from riparian zone in the Pacific Northwest, United States - 7_EM | ecosystem: Host-associated > Plants > Roots > Unclassified | place... | reverse complement strand
GAGGTATTATTAATCTTAAAACAGGACCTATTTAGATAACTATTAAAGGGAGACCAGTTAGAATGTCTTTTAATATCCTACTATTAGGATAGGACAAGGCGATACTAGGAATACCTTAGTTATAGAAGTACAATCTAAAGATTAATTGGGTTATAGGTTAGGTCAATATTAAGGATATATAATAACGTAAAGTGCGACAGTAAACCAAGTTAGTATAGTACTAAGTTAGAGCGATATATAAAGAGACTAAGTAAGGCTTAAGTTATATACCAAAGAGATACTATAAGTATGGTAAAAAGTTATAGTTACTAAAAAGTGAAAAGCTGTTAGAATATATAGCTTGGGACTATAAGATAGAATTAGAAGAAGAAATAAGTCCAAAGTTCTTTCCAATCTATAAGCTTACTGAAATAGAGTTAGTAGCGCTTAAAGAGTTTATCTAGGAGAACTTACGTAAGGGATATATTAGACCGTTATAGTTATTAGTAGGGTATCCAGTATTGTTTATCCTAAAGAAAAATGGAAAACTTAGGATGTGTATAGACTATAGATAGTTAAACAGCATTACTAAAAAGGATAAGTATCCTTTACCCTTAATTAGTGAAATCTAAGACAGGATAGGCAACGTAAAGATCTTTACAAAAATAGATCTGAGATGGGCGTACTATTAGATTAAAATTAAGGAAGGCGACAAATAGAAGGCAGCCTTTAGGTTAAAGGAAGGACTATATAAGCCATTAGTTATGCAATTTAGGCTTATAAACGCACTAGCAACGTTCTAAAAGCGAATTAATAGTGTGTTAGGAAAACACCTAGATAAATTTATTATAGTATACCTTAATGACATTATTATCTACTTAGAAAGTGAGGGAGAACATAGAGAATATATTAAATGGGTCTTAAAGAGACTATAAGAAGAACAGATGCTAGTAGCAGTTAAGAAATACGAGTTCTTTACTAGGAAGACCGATTTTGTTAGATTTATTATTAAACTAGGCTAACTTAGTATAGATCTAAAGAAGATTAAGGCTATAGTGAATTGGCAGGAACCAGAGAATATTATATAGTTAAGATCGTTCCTAGGGTTTTACAATTACTGCAGAAGGTTTATAGCGCAATGGTTATAGGATATTAAGCTATTTACGCAGTTAACAAAGAAAGAAGAACTATAGGTATAGGGAAAGGAATAATAAAAACTATTTAAGAGAATTAAAGAGTTGTTTACCTAGGAGCCAGTTCTTAAGATCTATTAACTAGGTCTAGAGACGGTTATAGAAACAGATATATTAGACTTTACACTAGGGGCATACTTCCTATAGAAATATTAAGATAGATGGCACCCAGTGGCATATTATAGTTGGAAGATAACACCACTAGAGTTAAACTATAACATCTATAATAAGGAGTTATTAGGTATAGTTACAGCACTTAAAGAATAGAGAGCATTCTTATAAGGCATAAAGAAACCATTTATAGTTAAGACGGACTATAAGAACCTTATAGGATTCCTAATAACAAAGAAACTCAACTAAAGACAGGTTAAATGGGCGGAAATGCTTATAGAATACCATTTCAAAATTTAGTATACTAAGGGTATAGACAATACACAAGCAGACGCTCTAAGTAGAAAGGCTAAACTATAAAGTAATAAAAAGCTATTAGGAGCTTTATTACGAAAGGATTAAGACGGATTAATTAGGTATAATTATCCAAAGATTATAGCAACTAAAGAAAGTCAGATCTATAAATTACTAGAGAGTAATTAAATATAAAAGATCTAAGAAGTATAGGCAAAGGATCTAGACTTAGAGTAATATAAAAATAGAGAAGTAATATATATGCCTAAGTCTATTACAGAAGAATTTATTAAGGAATTCCACAAGGGAATAATATAAGGACATAATAGAGCTATGGGCTTAGTATTAAGACTTTAAAAGAAGTATATTATTTAAGGAATCTAGGGACTAGCAAGATAAGTTATAAAGAAATATCTAAATTACTAAAGGAACAAACCGACAAGGCATAAGCCGTATAAAGGGCTACAACCTATTAAGACACTAGAAAGACCATAGGAGGTTATATTATAGGACTTTATTATTAAGTTACTAAAGTCAAAAGATCCTATTATAGGATAAGATCATAATACGATTTTAATAATAGTGGATAAGCTAACAAAGTAGGGATACTTTATAGCATACACTAAAGAGATATTAGTAGAAGATATCGCTAGAATCTATATAAAAGAAGTATTTATAAGACATAGAGCACTAAATAAGATTATATCAAATAGAGATCTAAGATTTATAGCAACATTTTAGAAAGTGTTTCTAGCAGAATAAAGAGTTCGCGTAGTAATATCTACAGCGTATTATCTGTAGACGGATGGATAAACAGAAAGACTAAACTAGACACTAGAGCAGTATCTAAGGCATTATATTAATTACGTATAGAATAATTGGGTATTGTTATTACTAGTTATATAGTTTATATACAATACAATATTATAAGAAGGAATAGGGACATTACTATTTAAGGCAAATTACGGATACAAGCTAAGAACATTGTTATCGCTATATTAAGCAAAAAAGATAAGTAGCATAGCTAAGCAAAGAATAGAGATATTAATAAATCTTTATATAGACCTTAAAGAAACAGCTAAACTAGTATAAGAACAAATAAAAAGGTACTATAATGCTAAGAGATCTAAGGGACCAGATCTTAAGGAGGGGGATAAAGTATAGCTACTACACAAAAATTTCAAGAGTTAACAATTAAGCAAGAAATTAGACCACGTTAGACTAGAACCTTTTAAAGTTAAGTAAAGAATTTTATTGGTTATGTACAAGTTAAACCTACTAGCTAAAATAAAAATCTACCCTATATAGTATATCGCAATGCTAGAGCTAGCACATGGGAATATTAAGCCACCAGTCTATAAAGTAGACACATATAGAGGACAAGAGGAAGATAAATAGTAAGTTTTAAAGATTATTAGTTATAAGGATATAGATAATAAAACATAGTATAAAGTAAAGTGGATAGGCTATAGTGAGACTACCTAGAAACTACTAAGCAATTTAAGGAACGCTATAGGAAAGGTACGGGAGTATTAGAAGAAAGTAGGTTAGGTAATATTAACAAAGAAGGATTGCCAAAGAATAAGTCATCTAAGGGGGACCTAAAAGGAGCAATTGCCGAGCTATTTAGAGTTATTTCCCTTATAGGAGGAGAGCCAATCCTTTTATTACCCAGCTTAGACAAACCCTATTAAACTAGTTTCCACTCCTTAAAACGGACCTTCTTACGGACACGTTTAAGACGTTAAAGACGAGCATAAGCTAAATATTAAGCTTTAAGAACGCGTGCGGACTCTTCTAAGGCACGTTAAACCTTAAGCAGCGTAGAGGCTAGCTTACTATTAAGCTTTACAGCGGTAGATTAAACGCGAGACCCTATAATAAGTTACTTAGGAAACTCGAAGACTGTTAAGAGTAATAAGACGCGCATATTTAGCGTTAGAGATAGAGCGAATATCACAGGACAATCAAACGTTTGCTTTAGTGCACTCAGAGTAAGAGGAGGGTTATTAAGATAAAGGACTTGCTAGCGCAACATAGACTAACCCCTCTTTTGTATACCTCGAGCAAGGAATCACCATTACTTCACCAAGTGATAATATGGAGGAAACTGTATAAAGGCAACGCTCAACCTAGGAAAGAGAAGAAGAAGCTTTAGGCATAATAAGCAAGGATATTAACCAGACTAATTAAACAGATATTACACCTCTAGTGGACGACTTGGATATGTTAGGAATCTTTAAGGATAAAGATAAAGAGGAGGGAGATAGTATTATAGACGCTTTAAGTACGATATTATAACTACTTAAAGAGGAGTCGCAGGAAGCTAGTTAGTTAATATAGGCATAGTCTAGGATGGATCCGGTAGAACTATGTAATAAGGAATAGTAACTAAGGTTATATAGTGTTAAACATATTAACTGTATTAAACAGAAGGGACGTTACGTTTAATATAGACAACACGTACCTTACGTACAAGAGAGGATTTCTTAGGCGTATAGTTGTGTATTTAAAGGACCTTAGTCCCTACCGTAGATAGTTCTCTCCTTGTAGTGAATCTTAGAATACAATTGGAGTTAATCTATTAGGCAACCACTCCACCAGTTATTATTACATTGTTGATTTTATTTATACCTATATACCCAGCCCAATAATAGAACCCACCATAGTCTAAGCTACAAGGTTCCGTTATAATATTAGGAGAACACTTAGATAAATTTATTATAGTATACCTTAACAACATTATTATCTACTTAGAGAATAAGGAAGAATATAAAAAATATATTAAATGGGTCTTAGAGAGACTATAAGAAGAATAAATGCTAGTAGAAATTAAGAAATGCGAGTTCTTTACTAGGAAGACCAATTTTATTAGATTTATTATTAAACTAGGCCAACTTAGTATAGATCTAAAAAAGATCAAGGCTATAGTAAATTGGCAGGAACTAGAGAACATTATATAGTTAAGATTATTTCTAGGGTTTTGCAATTATTATAGAAGGTTTATAGCGCAATGGTTAAAGGATATTAAGCTATTTACATAATTAATAAGGAAATAAGAACCGTAGGTATAGGGAAAGAAGTAATAAGAACTATTTAAGAAAGTTAAAGGATTATTTACCTAAGAGCCAGTTCTTAAGATCTATTAACCAGGTCTAGAGACGGTTATAGAAATAAATATATTAGACTTTACACTAGGGGCATACTTTATATAGAAATATTAAGACGGATGGCACCCAGTGGCATACTATAGTTAAAAGATAATACCACTAGAGTTAAACTATAACATCTATAACAAGGAGTTGTTAGGTATAGTTACGGTACTTAAGGAATAGAGAGCATTCTTATAAGGCATAAAGAAACCATTTGTGGTTAAGACGGACTATAAAAACCTTATAGAATTCCTAATAATAAAGGAACTTAACCAAAGACAGGTTAGATGGGCGGAAATGCTTATAGAATACCATTTCAAAATTTAGTATACTAAGGGTATAGATAATACACGAGCAGACGCTCTAAGTAGAAAAGCTAAACTATAAAGTAATAAAAAGCTATTAGGAGCTTTATTACAAAAGAATTAAGATAGATTAATTAGGTACAATTATCTAAAGATTACAGTAATTAAAGAAAGTTAGATCTATAAGTCACTAGAGAGTAATTAGATATAAAAGATCTAAAAAGCATAGGTAGAAGATCTAGACTTAAAGTAATATAAAAATAGAGAAGTAACGTATATGCCTAAGTCTATTATAGAAGAGTTTGTTAAGGAATTCTATAAGGGAATAATATAAGGACACAACAAAGCTATAGGCTTAGTGTTAAGACTTTAAGAGGAGTATATTATTTAAGAAATCTAGGGACTAGCAAGATAAGTTATAAGGGAATATTTAGATTACCAAAGGAATAAACTAATAAGGTATAAGCTATATAAAGGGCTATAACCTATCAAAACACTAGGAAGACTATAGGAAGTTATATTATAGGACTTTATTATTAAGTTACCAAAGTTAAGAGATCCTATTATAGGACAAGATTATAACGTGATTTTAGTAATAGTAGACAAGCTAATAAAGTAGGGATACTTTATAGCATATACTAAAGAGATATTAGTAGAGGATGTCGCTAGAATCTATATTAAGGAAGTATTCGTAAGATATAGAGCACTAGATAAGATTATATTAGACAGAGATCTAAGATTTATAGTAGTATTTTAGGAAGTGTTTCTAGTAGAATAAGGGGTTTGCGTAGTAATATCTATAGCATATTATCCGTAAATGGACGGACAAATAGAAAGACTAAACTAGACACTAGAACAGTATCTAAGGCATTATATTAATTACGCATAGAATAATTGGGTATTATTATTACCAGTTATATAGTTTGTATACAATACAACACCATAAGAAGGAATGGGGACATTACTATTTAAGGCGAATTACGGATACGAGCTAAGAACGTCATTATCGCCATATTAAGCAAAAAAGACGAGTAGCACAGCTAAGTAAAGAATAGAGACGTTAGTGAATCTTTATATAGACCTTATAGAGACAGCTAAACTAGTATAAAAATAAATAAAAAGGTACTATAATACTAAGAGATCTAAGGGACCAGATCTTAAGAAGGGAGATAAAGTATAGCTACTATATAAAAATTTTAAAAGTTAACGACTAAGCAAGAAATTGGACTATGTTAGACTAGAACCTTTTAAAATTAAGTAAAGAATTTTATTAGTTACGTATAAGTTAAACCTACTAGCCAAAATGAAGATCTACCCTATATAATATATCGCAATACTAGAGCTAGTATATGGGAATATTGAGCCACCAGTCTATAAAGTAGATACGTATAGAGGACAAGAGGAGGACAAATAGCAAGTTTTGAAGATTATCAGTTATAAGGATATAGATAATAAAACGTGGTATAAAGTAAAGTGGATAGGCTATAGTAAGACTACCTAGGAACCACTAAGCAACTTAAAGAATGCTATAGGAAAGGTATAGGAATATTAAAAGAAAGTAGGTTAGGGAGTGTTAAAAAAGGATTACTAAAGAATAAGTCACCTAAGGGGGACCTAAAAGAAGCAATTGCCAAGCTACTTAGAGTTATTTCCCTTATAGAAGGAGAGCTAGTTCTTTTGTTACCTAACTTATTAAAACCCTGTTAAACCAGTTTCCACTTCTTAAAATGGACCTTCTTACGCACTTTCTTAAGACAAAGAAGACGGGCAGAGGCCAATAGACGGGCTTTAAGGGCACGCTGTTAAGTAGCTATAGCCTCCTACTCTACTTCCTACGAACGACGAAGTTTATCTAAGGCGCTTAAGAGCTTACCGTTAAGCTTTATAGCGGTAGATTAAATACAAGACCCTATAGTAAGTTACTTAGGGAACTTAAAGACTATTAAGAGTTATAGGACGCGCACACTTAGTGTTAAAGACAGAGCGAACATCGTAGGACGATTAAACGTTTACTTTGGTATACTCTGAGCAAGATAAGGGTTATTAAGACAAGGAACTTGTTATCGCAACATATACTAACCCCAATTTCATATAATAAGAACATAGAGACGACATTATCTTACTAAGTAATAGTATGGCAGCTACAGTGCGAGCATAACGTTGCGCTTATAAAGAAGAAGAAGCTTTAGGTATAATAAGCGAAGATATTAACCAGACTAATTAAACGGACATTATACCTCTAGTGGATGACTTGGAGATATTAGAAATCTTCAAGGACAAAGATAAAGAGGAGGGAGATAGTATTACAGACGCTTTAAGTACAATGTTATAACTACTTAGGGAAGAGTTGCAAGAAGCTAGTTAGTTAATATAGGTATAGTCTAGGATAGATCTGGTGGAACTATATAATAAGGAATAGTAAGCGAGTTATATAATATTATACGCAGTATACAAAGTATACGTAGTGTACGTCTATATATAACACGTATAACACGTACCTTATATATAAGAGAGGATTTCTTAGGAGTATGGTTATGTATTTAAAGGACCTTAGTCCCTACTGTAGATAGTTCTCTCCTTGTAGTGAATCTTAGAATATAATTGGAGTTAATCTATTGGGTAACCACTCCACTAGTTATTATTACGTTATTAATTTGTTCTTACCTATATACCTAGCCTAATAACAGAACCCACTGTAGTTCCTACTATAAGGTTCCGTTACAACCTGGCTAGAAAGGCCCGCGTAAGAGTGCGAATATTGTTATTTATAAAAACGAGCTGCTTATATATATGCTCCTGGACACTATGTGTCCGAGATCGCTATGTTTTTACAGTAGTAGAAACCCTTATTAAATTAAAAAGGCTATAAGTAATAGAAGACACCTTCTATCCCCATCTATTACTGTTCTAATATAGACGGAAATCCCTAATAGCGTGTTAGAGCTGGTAAGCCTTACGTGTATAAATAGCAGGGATCTAATATAGTTAGTAAAGTCCAGAATAGGATAGAATAGGAAATACTAGAACATAGGTCTTTTTCTAGCTGTAATAGTAGGAATACTTAAATCTATTCTCGCTAGAGCGCAGTATTTTATAGATATAGAACGGGTCCAACATAAGCGCGTAAACGTAACGACGGTAGCACTTTAGAGAAACCACTATAGGAGCAATAGAAGTGGTCTATAATGTTAATAGAGTAGGAACAACGCCACCGCTAGTCTAGGGACGCGCAGCACGATTATAAGCCATTGCAAGAGAATACTATGGGAAGTTAGTATTATTAAGGAGATAAAATAGGGATCTTGTTACCCACAGACACGTTATAAGAAGAGAATAGAGTAGTGGAAGAAAGAATAGTTGGAGATGTAAAAGCTAAAAGCTAAGATGTAATAAAAAACGGTCTGCTAAAAGGCGAGACTAATAGTGTTGTTAATAGAAAGATATATAAGAGACGACAGCTTATAAAATAAAAGAAATTAATATTAAGACGTTATTATTAAGACCTATTTTAGGTAAATGGGGATAGTAGCTAGTTAATATATTGTATAGAACAACCCCCAGATCAGCTTATAACAAATTCTTATAATAAGAAAGGTGAATCCTATTTAATTTTCATTATTATTATTAAAGTTCCATTATAAAGGCACCATAAGAGCTATAGTAGAAGAAGAGCGAAGGAATAAAAAGATAAAGTAAGGTTCTACGCTAGTAAAGAACTAGCGATAAGCCGTATTATAGAGTACCTTTCCACTAAAGAATTTCCCTAGTGGTTTTAGCCGGAACTCTATAAGAGATTATTAAAAGGCAAAGTCTTGGAGAACCAAGACCCTTAAAGGGGAGGCAATTATAACGGAATCCCCCAGGAGGTACATATCAGATAAGATAGTAGGAGGTTTTATTAATGTCCTGCCTACGTCCTATATATGTTCTAGAAGAGACATAGTTAGATAGATAGGGGCGAAAGGTTTTACTAGTGTCTTAAAAGGTTTATATAGGAAGCTAGTTCTCCTCTAGAGAAGAACCAGCGATTAGTCTCTAAATAGAAGTGGTTAGAAGCATTTATCCTTTAATATATAAAACTTATTCTACCTTTGACTTACCTTTGACTCACCTTCTACTTACTTGTGACACTGTTAATTAGATAATCATACGTTCCGGTTAGGCTGGCCTCTTACAATAGCTTAAGCTTAAGCGCCTTCTATATATTATCCGCCTTTAGATTAATTAATTTTAGGATAAGAATAACTTTATTAGAGTATAGAGCTAGTTAAACTAATAGATATTATTCTATTCTAGGGTGAGCTAAATATAATACTATAATAGTAAGTATAGATATGGATAGGCAATAATAGAAGCGACGGCAGCGGTAGGAGAGTAAGTAGGCGTTCTATACTACTTACTAGATAACGAGTTATCGATAGATCCGTTAGAGTTACCGATTAGACTTATATTATGTACTAACTCCTTAGCACTCTATTCCTCCTTAGCCTTACTTTAAATTAGGTATAGATCTAGAGCTCTAAGAGCTAAATTAACCTTAGATCCGCTCCAATCCACTAATTAGAAGCACCAACACAAATCCGCACCAAGTCTTAATCCAACTAGGAGCTCCAAATAGACCCCGCTCTAACAAGATCACTGATCCAAACTGGGTTATAACTATTAGCAATTAAACAGCTTCAATTCAAATCACACACAGGATTGCTAACTACTTGTAACTATTATTCTATTATTAAAAACTAGTATTGCTTCAATTTTTTATATTAAAAAAAAGGGTCGCGTGGGTAGCTTGAGGCGCACTTTAGTTATATGAGATAACAGGAGTTTGCTACTAGAAGTACGTCTAAGTTAACGATTTGCGCACTCTCTAACCTAACCGTAGTATAATTCTGTACATAGGCTTGCTCCTTGCAAAGCCCCATGTAGAGCTTGTATTTAGGTCTGTTCTCGGAGGCTTAGTAGATAACTTGTGTAGAGCTCCCAAATTAAATCTTAAAGGAGAGGCTGGATTGAGGGCCACTGTAAAAGCGGGATAGGTAAGGCAAATGCGAAGTGATATTTTAGGTATAGGCGCGCGATAGTTACCGTCTAGATACACAGAAGGAAAGAGTGCGGGCGTACGGCCTAGATGAGGTGGTGGATCACTACGATTTTGTGAAAGCTCTGCACGGAGGTCTTAAATAGATCTCTATTACAAGAAACTAAACCGGCATAGAAACTTACATTATAGTTAAAAACTATACAAGTTATTAACTTAGACATAGCAAGGAATTTTTATTTCTATATATACCTAAGTCGTGGGTTATACAAACCCACAATCTTAGAACTAGGCCTGTACGCGGACTCAACTTTGAGGGGAGATCGGTCTATTTCATAACCCATTATCGTAAACATGCGAATACCCACAAGTCAGCCATTTCTGAAATGCTACCAGCCCTTAAATCCTTTGTGTTAGTCCAACCACACCCTCGTATCCTTCCTCTGCTCAACCGCCTCACCAAAATCCCGCAGAAAAGCCCATTTTCCCCTTTGCTTAAGTCCAGCCTCACCCCACCCGTTCAAACTCTTCGGGAAATTTTCCATCAAGCCCAGCAAACTTTCATCGTGCGCAATAACCACAAAGATGTTTTCATGCGCATCGAACTGCTCCATACCTCTTATACTCTTTCGTGCTTCGTCAATATCATGCGGTACACCAGGGGTAATGTCAAAGAAAGGTTCCGCAGGGGAAAATGTGGGGTGTATGGCAGTGAAGAGCGAACCCAGGCACATGCTGTGTGGCTGGTGCGGCGTTAGTGGAGAGGGTGAGAAAGATGATGGAAGGGGCAAATAGGGTGTAGGGCGGAATTCGCCGCCATGGTGGCAGCAGTCTCCACCAAGAAAGACGAAAGTATCATTCGCTCCAGTTGATGAGGAGGTACTGGTCCGACATAGTGCGCTCATATGGCCTACAGCGTGGCCAGGCGTGTCAAGGAGGTAGAAGGAGCCGTCCCCAAAGAAGTCATAGGCTGCGAAATCGCCGATGCGGAGTTCTGAAGGGAATGATATTTCCCGAAGTTCACGCCCAGCCCAGTCAGACTCGAGAATTGGGGCTTCAGGATTAGTCGGGTAGCCAGGAGTCATCTGGGAAGTGAAACCGGGGCCGACAATAAGGGCAGTTGTGGGTGGGAAGGTTGATACGTCACCAGTACTTTGGGAGACGTCAATCCAGATTCTTCTTTATGGGGGGTTGGGGCTATAGCAGCACTGTCGTATGACAGCAAATAGTCAGATAAAGAAGAGGAAAGAGAAATGAACTTACTGGTCAAAGTGACAATGACTCCAAATTATGGCCTCAATGTCCGCTGCCCTCAGCCCATTCTCTTCCAGAATCTCTGCGACGTTCTTCTCAACCTTGATACTCCACTCTGCCTTCTTTGCTGTTTCTACGATTTTTGGTGCCATATTCTCCCAATCCTTGCGTACACCAAGATCGAACAAGACCTTCCGGCCAGAAGGATGCTCTATTAAGGTGGAATAGGCGGGCCCACCAATCCTTTCTTTTCCTTTAAGTGTAGGAGTAAGGAAATGCGAGAAGGGAAGGGACAAGCGGGCAGTTCTATAGGAGGGACAAGATTGCATATGTGTTAATACTGGACTGCGTTTGAAATATTTTTTTTGGATAGTAGCATAAGCAAAGGAGCGACGTACGAATCGATTACGGAAACCTTAACCGTGTTGAGCGATTTTGGTATATTGAGATCTGGGGCCGGTTTGGGTGTAGCTAGAAATTCTGAGGACGACATTGAAATTTAGAAACTCCTTAGAAGATAGGATCGGTGATAGAATGAGTGAGTTGAGGTATGCTGTCAAACTATCTAGTCTCGCTGACAAATGTCAATGGATTTAATTAAGGGTTGTTCGGAGTAAGTGTCGACCTGAAAATGACATACCTAGTACCCTATGTCTCACTACCCCGCTATATACCGTCATATGTCTCATTGAATGTCTAATTACCTGTTTCCACTACCGAATGACGACTACGTCGTCATTCTATTTGTCACCTATCTGGTGTATATATAGAGGCCTT
>Ga0307507_10010318_pt1 | contig 12106 bp, 15 predicted proteins | sample 7_EM_MG_FD_207223 | JGI IMG/M metagenome (GOLD analysis project Ga0307507, IMG submission 207223) | Populus trichocarpa ectomycorrhiza microbial communities from riparian zone in the Pacific Northwest, United States - 7_EM | ecosystem: Host-associated > Plants > Roots > Unclassified | place... | reverse complement strand
AGAATTGATTGTATTTCTGTTGTTTGGTTTATGGTTTAGAAAGGTGACTGAATATATTTTCAAACTCCGACCATCAAACATTTAGAAAGAAATCTAGGTTTCTAGACCCTATGGGAAGTCATCCAATATTGTGCGGTAGTGTGAACAGTTAAATCAACCAGATAAGGGAGGGATATCTGGTGATTGGAAGGTGGAGTCCCAGGAGGGTATTTGATGCTATGCATATCAAGCAAAAATATTCCGTGTTGGAGGTTGGTACAATGGCAGATGAGGATATACCAAAGCTGTTCTCCTAACTGGCGTTCAACACGTAGGTGAGTCAATTGCGACCAAGGGATCAAGTTTTTTGGGAAGGGATTGTGAATGAAATTATGGAGCTCTGCAGAGTGAAGGCGAGGTGCTGATTGGAGAACATAATGGGGTTGAGGAATAGGATGAGAATAGAAATCTGAATTATAAGATTGGGTGTCCAGAAAAATGGATTCTACCTCCGTGAATTCCTGTAACACTTTTGAAAGACAATATGCATAGCCTGGATGTGGAACACTTAAGGAGAGGTGCTGGATGCGTAAATTTTGGAGTTGATTGAACACTTCTTCCAGTTTCAAAATTAATCCAACTGATGAGTCCCTCCCAAAATCTTCGCAGACTTCCCTTAGCCTGAAAGTCAAAGAAAGGGGGCACCTTCCAGCATGTGAAAAGTTAAAACCAGGTTTCCAAGATGGCTGAAACAGAGGGATGAATGGTTAGTAAGTAATTTCTTTCGTCCCTGTTTACAAATTTCGTTTGAAGACTGAATGTCCTCCAGAGATGGGGAAAACCCCAACCTGTTCTACGCCACCTTGAACATACCTGAAATAGTAACAAGGGAGCTTGATCAGCCATCGACAGGCTCATTAGTGCACTGGAAGGTGCTTTTGGGAGACAGTACTTGAAGATTTTGCGAAGGACCTCTGTCGGAATGCAGTGTATCAGGCTCAATATTGATTTCAGTATGGCCACATTCCTTGATTCGTGATCTAGTTTTGGGAGAAGAACCTCACGCTGAGAGTGAAGATGGGCAATCTGTTCATCTATTGAATTGATCCTCGAACTAATCATGGCAAGATTGGCTTGGTGGCTCGTGCTGAGAGTCATGGTTCTCTGCATCTCAGCACCGGTATAGTATCCTCGAGACGAATCAATGAGAGCTGTGATGTTGTCAGGCAGATCAGTAACCTATAAACATCAGAATTTGAGAACAAGTAGGCAGCATGAGGTTGTAGTTACCTCAATATCGGCCACATTGACGATATCTGGAATCTGTAAAGCATTGAATGGTTGTATATGGGAAGCCTACAAGACTTACAGATTGATTTAGTCCCATGTTGAATGTGTTGATGATCGAATAATCAGTGTTGTTGTGGTTTATTTGCCTGATATCAGAACCATCTAATGGCCTGTAAGTAGTTCAAAGTTGCTGAACTTATGAATTTTATCCGTATAGAATACATGGTCCAGATAAACAGACAGGTAGCATTGGCGGGAACTATATGGCAGGATTTTGATTCCCGAGGTAGGAATGTGTGCTACTGGGATCTGCCGAATCATCCTACAGGCCACAAGTTCCTCTTGCTTAGTCATCAATATTTCAATCATCAGGTCTGATTCAAATTTCAAAGACAATAACAATGGTTTTTGGTAGTAATAAAATTTCAAGGGAATTTTCTGGCCTGCGGGTGTCACGTGAGAATCACAACACTTTAAAATGGGGAAGTCAAAACAGACATGACGTTATCATCCCCAATTTCTTTCTGTCATGTCTCAACAAAGGAAAATGATCTCCACAAGGTTTTCTGGTGTCTCTATTTTTTTTTCAAAGTAGTGCTTTTGTCAAATGTGAGGATTAATTTGGTACACAGTGTTTGAAACTATGAATGCCAGGCATTCTGTAAGAGACAAAAAAACCAGCGAAAATATGTCTCTTCTTTTTTTTTAGAAGCTATATTTCTCTCAACAAGGTATAAATTTTAAATAAAGCCCGATCCAATTTATTTACTCAGAAGAACCAGTTGCTACTTTGACACAGGGATACCATAAATGCATATATTCCAGTATTGCAAGTTTTGCTGATTTTTTCATAGCATATACATCTGCAAGTTCTTGTACTGCAACTCCCTGGGAATTGGCCTGCAGCCACAGATATATTCCACCTACTTGCATTGGTTTGTTTTTCCTGGAGGACCTTTCCCAGATCCATTATATTTAAGGGCATTGAAGGTGAGGGGGACAATTGAAGATTTGCCTTACCAGCCTCTACTGGCAACCTTTTGTATGTATGTGCTGAGTCTCACCCAATGCAGCCTTGACTCAGGCAAACATCAAATTTTCAAAGATTTTCTCATAGTCTCTCTCCTTTTACAATTCTTTCTATGTTATTTCTTGTAATATACTTCATTCTCATTTCTAAATCCTGTTTGTACCAATTCTGTTCCACTTTTCAATGTTGGCAGATCCCAGATGGCAGATGGTAGTTAGAAGTGGTCTTGAGAAGCAATCAGATCAAAGTGCAAATTCAAATCCTGCCATATACCTCCTGCCTACCTTAGACAGGTTGCATTTCTATCGGTGCTGACATGTAGGGACCACTCTAGACTGTTGCCAAAGCAAACCATACACATTCTGAACTTCTTAGTAATAAAAATTATTCAATAAAATTCAATAACTCAATATCACCAGATCTTGAGATACTTTACACTCCCACTGTTTGTCTGATATTGTGGTGCTGCTCCTGAGGTCAAGTTTTGATTCATGGATGTTGTGCTTATTTTTTATATTATATGATAATAATAACTTTAACAGTAACTGAATCTGTCAGATGTCCATTGGACTTCCATTGGTACTTTCTGGTCATTTTCAGTGGACTGGCTGCTGGTTTGCTGTTAGTCCATCAGAAGTCCACTGGAAAAGTCTGACCAGAAATGCCTGGACAAGCAGTGGAAACTCACCAGAAAATTACAGCACTTGCAAGACAGAAAAATCTCTGTTCTGGTTACCCAAAGTCTGGCTGGAGTCTGCTTGGAAAAGCAGTGGCAGTGTAAAGATCTCCCCTGGTTCTGGTCTCATTGTACTTATATCTGTGAAGTAATTCCCTTAAATTGATTACAAACTATCCATAACCTCAGATACTACTGGGAGTGTGACAGCTGATCAACAGGGGACAATACCTTTCATAAATAACCTAGCTGCACACTCCTTATCTACCCTTTTACATGTGTTTCTCTGTGGTATATACATGAAAGGCAAATAGCTGAATCATTTTACTATGGTATCATAATATTTTATAGGCTTTCTCAAGGGACACTACAGATTTTGTAGTGTATTGTATGAACATGTCGGTATTGGTGTGTATGTGGTAATAGCTGGTGTAGCTATTTTTATCTTTCTTTGATCTCACATGTTTTCTTTCTCAATAGCCTTGGTTACTATTTTTGACACATCACACCATAGTGTTGATAGGCTTGCTGATGTGCTGATCCATTTTGCCATCAACCATCAGCTTATGATTCTCTAGGTAAGTTTTCAATAGAAAACTTCTTATCTTTATTCTAGAGCATGATTCTGCTCTTAATAGCTTCATCATACATTTTTTGTATGAAATGAAGGGGTTCCATTGTGTGGAATGCAACGGAACTGATTTTCATTCTAATTTTGTGTTTTCACGTGATTGTGGCTGAGAAGACATCAACTTTGATGTGTACATGGGAATTGCCATACATGGCTGACACATTCCCAAACTACACATGTCAATTGGTCTCTTTTCTTATTTAGTTACTACACATATGCTTTTAGGTAGTAATACTGTATACTTAATTCTTTTGAACAACAGCTAAGGAATGTCCTAAGGCTTACTGTGACTAATGGGGATCCTGGTCACACTAAGGTCTCAGTGTAATTACTCAATGAATATTGCATATATATTTCTAAAAATTTACCAACATACTAGCTAGTATATCAGGTGCTCAAAGTGAAATTTCTCGATTTTAGAAGAAGAATTGCAGGTGAGATGAATATTTTCTGAAGAGGTGCTCATTTTTGGCCAAACCTGGGAACCTGGTCACGTGCGACAATGCCATCAAAATTTTGCCAAATCCTGATCTGACCAAGGGGGTGGCGGAACGTGGATCCCGCATATAGGGTTAGGGGGGGGGGGTCTGCTAGAGGGTCGAAATTTTTTTTGGGACCTACTTTAAAAAAGTCTTTCCAATAAGCCCAAATAACGTTCACAAAGAAGTTTGGAAGTTCAGATGTACGGAAAACACCTAATTTAAGTATTTACTGTCCCAAATTGTGACTGAGAGCCCAAAAAAATCAAAAAACTTTTTTTGTAACACTGGCTGAACTGAAACCAAGACTCCTCTTTAGAAAATGGATCATGTGTTATGTGTCTAATCTATTCCAATACCGTATTACAGGTGAAGCAAATCTGCAACAGTGTATCAGATCGAGAGCATGCAAAGCTGCCACCTCCAGAAAAGAGCAAAAGCCGACCTCTCCTCGATCACTTGACCCCCCAGAGTCGTCAAGAATACCCATGGTTTCACGAACAGATCATTTCCAGGGAAGGCCTGTTTCGTTGGTGAGTGCGAGGTTGGGGATTGCATCGAAGACTTGGAGCAGAGGTGTGCTTGTTCAATATGCGGTTCTAAAACCCATGTTGATTCATCAAAAATGCAACACGTATTGGAGCATATGGGTGCTCACATTTTATACAACTCTGCTAATCTGTGAAATCAAGAGGTACATGGTCTTTGCCTGAGGCCAGCACCCATATGCCAGATCTACATGAAAAAACAACGGTGAGACATCGATCATAACTTCACTGTCAACACCAAACCATTATCCTGTGTCGATCTCATAAAGTGTTTCAGCTGTTCAGTAGCATCTGAAGGCACAGAAAGCTCACCATGCACAAATTTCCCTACCAACTGCAGTCTTTTTCCACCAAAATCTGTCTGACTGAAGTCAGAATTCAAACCACAATCAAAGACAATGACAACGCACACCATTCTCGCCTGATAAGATTATGAACACAGTCCTTTGAACACTTCACAAAGATGAGGAGATGACCAAGGGCTTCTCCTCGTTGGCCAATAGCCTTGAGGCCAGCATAAGTGAGAGTCTCAATGAGCCGCGTATACTGCTGCTCAGCCTTGCACACGTCCTGACGTGTGTGGTGTTTAGAGATGTTTCCTGGGCACGATGCCCTAAAGGCAATGATGAGGTCGACGTCGGGTGCATGGGTGGTTGGCATGGCGCCGGCCAGTCGACGAGCTCGATGAGTATATACAAGAAGTGTGGAAGTGGAAGTGGGATTTTGGTAAGTGGAAGTGGGTGAGTTCCACTAAATCCCACCAGTTCCACCTTGAATGCAACTTGCTATGTTTACCACACATCCCGCCCCACCACCGTTGCTTTCCACGTTGGGATGGTGGCTCCCGCTCCTACCAAAAGTGTCGGATAATGGAACGGGGCCATTGCCATTACACATTATATACCAATGTATTATTCCTTGCCCTTCCTCTCCCCCCACCCCCTGCTTTGCTTAGAACATTACTATGAGTGATAGTGCTGCAAGTATACGCTGAACTATTGACACTGTTGGTCATGAGAAAGTGACCAACTATATCAAACAGGTATTTACCCTCACACAGCAATATAAATATATACTCATGTACGCCACTGCAGGTGTGTCCTGCAGAGTATCAGGCTCTGGGATATTATTCTGTTGAGAATGCAAAAAAATGGCTTGACCTTGACGCATTCATGGCTTGGCTGAGCCGTTCATTTCAGTCTCCATTGAAAGAGAAACTCTGCAACTCATCAGCAGTCAGTTCTGCATCAACTCCGGTGGCATCACGCGTCGAGGCTTCCATCGCGTCAAAGAACTCGGACCGTTCTGGAACTTCTTCCTCCCTATTTTTGTCTGCATCAACTCCGGTGACATCATGCATTGAGGCTTCCATCGCATCAAAGAACTCGAACCATTCTGGAACTTCTTCCTCACTATTTTTGTCGACACCTCGAAATTTTCATCCACGGTGTTCCTCACCACCTATTGAAATTTCTGACAGCTCTGAATATGAAAGCACACCATCTAAACCTCAGAAGAAGAGGAAGCGTGGAAAGAGCCCTCTGGCACATATTAAGCAAGAAGAATCAGACAATTTGGAGGTCGAGATTGTGAAAGTAAAGCGAACCAAAGCAGCACCTCATCGACAAGAAAATTCGGATAGTGAGGTTGAGGTTGTCGAAGTTGAAAGGAAGCGGCACAAGGCTAAGGAGAGTGAGACAGCTCATCCACAAGCAAAAAAGCATCGAAAAAATATCACTGATGGCGACGACCATGTCCAGATCACCAGGCAGTTCAGTTGCAAGAAGATCATTACCCTCACAAAAATTCCGACATGTTGGTCTGTGCCATATGACTATGAAGAAGTTGTTTACCTCCTAGATCTATCTCAGGATATGCGGGAGTGGAAGGACAAAAATGGAGATCTTATGTCGATGGCAGCCATTATCAAATCAGTGGTGCGTGGTTTCTCTTACATGGGATTGTCCTGAAGCTAATATTTAGTTTAGGATCAAGATGCTTGGGGAGGAGGAAGCGGTGGGCATTTATCAGCAAAGAAGACACCCATTATTCCCCTCCTTGATAACGAACCCTGTCAGGTGGCTGAACATCATTGCCAGGGAGTTTTTCACTGTGACCAATTGGACCTCACGCTTCTTGAAGGGATTGAGCGCTATGAGCCTGATGAGGATGATAGAAAGGAGCTCTTTGAAGCGGAACGAGAGCAGAGCATCCGGGAAACAGACTCAATGTATATAAGAGCTGCTTCATAAGTCTTCGGATTTTATGTCCATTCAAGATTAACTCAATTTATTGCAGCTTTTATTCTGCAGTTAAAAAGGAGGACTGCCAATGCGGAGGCATCGCAGTAATTCGACCATTAAAAAAGGTAGTAATTTGATGCGTGTATAGTTGATGATTCACTCACCTGAAATTGTCATTAAGAAAAATTTAGATGGTCATCGATACTTTATCGGCTGCTCGCTTTGGAAGAGGAGCGATCCCGTGAACTCACATCGCTTTATGAGCCTACCCACCGATGTCAATGAGTGTTTGGTCATAGAATTATTCCAGAATAAAGGGCAATTTAACGGCCAATGTCTAGATGACATCAAGAAGTGCACTCAGGTTGTTCCCATAAGAAATGGGGCAAAGGGGCGTCAGGAGTGCCGTATGTGAATCGCCTAAAATATTAATAAGTTACTTACACCATTCAAAAAGCATACACGCATTGCGACCTCGAAACTGGGGAGGTCATCATTGGCCACTTGATTCGGCGCCCATGCAAAACACGCATCAAGATATGGTTTCCTGTAGATCAGGAAATCCATAAAGCATTAGTTTATTTAAAAAATGCTCACAATCACCCAATGTTTCCCAGTACAAAACTTTCTTGTGAAGGAAAGGAGCTGTATGAGCAGGCTGCCCTCACCATGGGCCTCACTGGTTTGACCACAGTCAAGTGCGATTCAGGTACAAGTGTTTAAAACTGTGTCGTAGATTTTACAAGGATCAATCTTTGTTATTGTGATAGCCCCCAGCACGAAGAAAATCTTTGGGCAAAAAATACCTGCAATGTCCGACCCTGCCCTGGCAATTCCACGGAATTGACGAAAGATAATTTATGACTTGAAAAATAAAAAGAATCCTCACGGCACTGATATCGAAGGTGCGGTTACACTACCTTTCTCAATCTCAACTTTCTCATATTCTTCAGGTGCCCTATATTTTCAGCAATTGAATTACCAGAACCTCCCTCCTGAAGCCAGATACATTCATGAAGTATCCTCTCGTGACGGAGTTGACCTAATCATCACTATGCTCCCCTTCCTTGCAGCACATATTCATTCTGCACGTGCCACTCTTCATGATAACACCTATAAACATGTCTTTGGAAAATGGAAGGAATGGGAGGTCGTTGTGTGGGACTCTCGATTAAATATGCGTACGTGGGCCACCTACATTCTCTTATATTTCTACCAGTATTAAATTTTACTTTTTAGGCATTACTGTGGCACAAATATATTGTATGCACGAGACTTGGGAGGCATTTCAGAGTATGTGGACAGGCCTCTGGGACACCGTCGAAAAGGTGACTCAACAGAAGGTTGAGTTCAAATTCATCGATGGGAAAGGCATTTCCGCAATTCTCGTTGATGGGTGCAAACCACAAGTGAATGCGTGTGGTGATGATCTCGTAAAGCGGATTCAAGACCGAAATGGCCCCATCAGCGAACATGACCCACAAGTGGTTGTACAATATATTGTTCGCACTTGTCTTGTGCACCTTCAAAGGTAATCCAATGGCAGTTCAAGATGCTCTGAGACAACTGATAATGAATACTTTTGTTAGATTATTTAACGAGCTTGCTAAATCAATTCCCTCAGAAGTTGTGGATCACATCCGAGGGTTTCCCTATCTTGAAACCACTGAAGAGATTGAAGAATTTATGAAGTGGTGTGAACAATCAGAATATCCAAAGATAAGAAGTACTTTTCTTTTCGTCATTCTCGCACACCCTCAGTCTGATTATTTTCGGTGCCTCTCCCTATTTAGATTGGATCAGTGACAAAAAGTCAAGCCCCTGGTTTATTCCATCCGTAAATTGGTTTATGACCAAAATGCCCGAAGAGGATTGGTTCCTCACTCCTGGAGATACTAATCTCAATGAGAGCGTGCATCCACACACAAACATGCATACAGGAACTGGCTTACCGATTTTGGAAGCCATCCAAAAGTACAACTTTATCTTATCATCACCGCATTTTCTGACATAACTCTTAGAGCATATGAGCTTGACTGCGATGTTGAGGCCAAGCTTCGGCAAGCAGAGCAAGACTGCATTTTGCCAAATCACAGAAATACAAAACCTGAGCATGATCACAACAACCGCAAGCGCAAGGAGGGGCGAAGGAGGAAAGCCTCAGAGCGCCAAACAGCACAGGAGGATCTTGAGGACCTCGACACCCAGATTAAATCTGCCGCGGCTGCTGGAAAGGCTTCACAGGCCCTCGCAAAAGAATTACAAGAGAAGAGGAAGGCTCTGCAAGCAGTAACTGGAGTCAAACAAAAGAAAAGCTCAAATGGGCCGTGTGGAAAGGATAGGGTCGTCGATGTTGATGATGTTGCTGAGAGCGCTGAACTCATCTGTGATACCATTCTGTTCGATCCTATTGATGAAGAAAAAGAAAATGTTGCAACTATAACATTGAGTCCTGCACATGGAGGAACCAATGACAAACACGGCACCTGTCTCACCCCGCGTGTATGGAACAACATCACATCAACTCCTCAGCACAGGGGAACAAATGGCAAACACGACGCCAGTCCCGCCCTGCCTGTATGGAATCTTTCGTCGTTTTTGGATATTTCTCCCATGCTGTCACCCTTGAAAACTCCACACCACTCCCGCCCTGAACTATTCCTCCCTCGTCCCGATTTTTCAAGTCCAATTCGACCAACACTACAAATTTGTGATCTTGACCCAAGCTTAGATCCCTCTTTTCTGCTGTCACTCTCTTATTATGGGCCTTTGGAGATGAGTTCTACAGATAATGAATACAATTAAGTAGTTTTGGTACTTGTACAAATTAAGAGAGAATGAATACATTTATGTATGGAGTCACAATAAGTGGCTGAGTCTTAAGATGGTGAACAGAATCCTTCATCATGTGTGGTTGAAGGGCGGGGTGGCACGAGGCCAAGCACCTCTTGTATTGAAATGGAAGGGGGTGGGAACCAACTTAGTGGAACTCACTCAATCCCAGTGGAAGTCGTGTATGCCAAGTGGAACTCAGCACAAGGTGGAACTCATTTTTTGAGTTCCACTTCCACAGTTCTGGTCATGACTCAAAGTGGGAGAAGGTGCCGTTGCGGCGCTGTAACCTGTTATGTAATACAGTTCCTTCCAAGAAAAACATGGGAGGGTGGGAAGAACATACTGGATTTGGGGGGGTAGAGGGGGGGGCCTTAATTTGTTTTGTGACTGTATATGTAAATTCCACATTCCACCACCCCCTTGGATCTGACTCGATCTGCTCCATTCCATGATGTCCCCACACTCAATGTGCCAGGTATGTAAGTTACATGGTCTAATTCATTATTGACTAACTACTTCATCTATAGCACAGTTTTGGACTCCTCGAAGGGCTTTGCAGTGTCTTGAACTGTGAACTTTGTCGTGGTTGTGCTGCAGGCTGTGGTGGTTTAATTGTAACAATGGAGCTGTACGAACATATATTCGTCTGGGTAACTGATTCACAGCAACCGCAGACTCTTCCCACATTCCCATCTCATCCTCCAACTTACACTGGCACCATCTGTCCACACCTCCAATGCCTCAAGTCGTGAGGAAACACAAGCTGGACCTGACAAACGACGACTGCATCGATGGCATCTGAATCACTGACATGTGCCCCTCATCTCCAAAACCTGACCCTATGAATTGCAGAAGATGGACCCAATCAGTACACCACGAACGGTTGTAGATATGTATTTATAATAAATATCCCAAATCACTATGGAGCTCTTCACTTAGTCACAACCTCTAGGTGACAACTGCCAAATCGGCTGGATGCCGAATTTTTTTTAAAAGAAGGATCTTTGAGCGTACTGTGGTATTTCGACTGACTGTTCAGTCAATCGTCACATCGGCCTATGAACTGAACAGATCTGGCACTTGTCATGGGTCACTTGGAAGGTCGAATAGGGTGACATTTTGCCCTAAAAAGGAAAGTCTCTCCAAAAAGAAATTCTCCGCTGCATGGTGTAGGCCTATTACGAAACTAATACCATGCCCTAATCCTCATCTTCTCCCTCGTCTTGATGGTCGATTTGACATTTCCATGACTCTGACTTGACTGTTGCCTGATGCCGTGATGAGAAATACATGACTATAGCATAACTGTTTTCTGACTTTTATTTGACTATGAAATGACTATAAGGAGAGGACTACATGACTACCAAATGACTGTATCCTGCCTATATTTGGCATCAGGAGAGGAGACCACATGACTTGACATGACTTGGTGAAGTCAACTTGAAGTCAAAATTTTGTAAAATTTACTGCTTTTAGTCATGTTGTGCACTGGCGTGACTACCATATGACCAAGACCTGACCAATCGTTTTTACTGAGCGTCACATCGGCCGAACAGTTGGTCGAAATACCACAGTAATTTGAGCTCATTTTTATAATCAGGGCCAAAATTTTGTCTTATGAAAAGCCAGAAACACAACCTATCGTTGAGAGGGTGTATTTATAGATGGTACAGCCTTAACTCAGATTGGCCAAATTAATGTTTGGAAAATCTGAATACAGTTCAATGGAGTCTTTCTCAGTAATCCAGTGTGAGGTTCAAGGAATATTTAACCAATAAATCATACGCCAAACAGCACTTTTGTAGGGCACTGCCAAATCTGTCAAGGTCCAGTAATCCGTCAAGGTCCAGTTTCATATCTCGGTCAGTTTCGAAGATATCGTCAATCAGTCTAGAGGAAACCTTTCTCTCATCAAAAGGCGTCGATTTACAAGACCGATAAGAAAAATAAGGATTTTTGCGTGGGGAGTTTTGCTTGTCGCTCAGAGGCGGTGACTAGGTGAAGAGCTCCATAGTGTTATAGTAAGGACACCACTCACACACAAATTCATCGGGGAAAGCACTCAGAAGTTGTCAAATGGCGCCTCAATAATACAGCAAGTTGATCCATCACATAGCCCACCCTATAGCTACGTATCCGCAAAACAAGGTACCTTCCCGCATTCCACGCTCAGAGCTAAAAAAGCGTCCAAATAAAGCACCCAAAAAAGCATTGATGCTTCAAGGCCCGCACCCCCACACCTCCAACCCTACACACTCGAAATCCACCGATCCCGCCGCCTTCCTCGGGCCTAGAGAGCAAAGCGGCGGATTCCCAAAGGTGGGACACGCAGCGGACGAGCCGTCGGTGAGGTTTTCGTCTAGGTATAGTCCGTAGTGGCCATCTCTGGTAACGC
>Ga0307507_10010317_pt1 | contig 12108 bp, 15 predicted proteins | sample 7_EM_MG_FD_207223 | JGI IMG/M metagenome (GOLD analysis project Ga0307507, IMG submission 207223) | Populus trichocarpa ectomycorrhiza microbial communities from riparian zone in the Pacific Northwest, United States - 7_EM | ecosystem: Host-associated > Plants > Roots > Unclassified | place... | reverse complement strand
AGTTATCATTGATAGGTAGAGTTTAAGTCACATGACTTAGATTAAGGAATTTCATTGAACTCTGAAACTCTGATCAGAACTGCTCAGCTCTGTTCAATGCTAGTCAGAGCTGTTCAGAACTGATCAGTGCTGATTGTAGAAACTCTGATCAGAACTGATCAGCACTGATCAGAAATCATAACACTGATCAGTGCTGATCAGAACCTGTGGGGGAGAGAGAAGTACTGTGTGTTTGTAGGTGGTCGATGGCAGCTGTGAGCGGCCATGGCTGTTGGGGATGATGGTGACGTGGGGCGGTGGTGCCAGGTGTTGTGGATGGTGGTTGGAAGAAAGAGCTTGTTGATTATTGATGGCCATGGCCATCTGAAAACAGTACTTATCAAGGTCAGTTGCATCACTTTTAATGGTCTTATGGTGCAGCAGTAAGAATGCTACTCTCTCTCCACACATGATGTGTCCTGGAGCCCAGTGTTCAATTCTTGATGTTGTAACTATTTTTGACTATATATATAATAGTGATTCCCATGGGATTCTGGCAGAATTTCAGCGGAATTCCAATGGAATTCCACAGATTCCCATGGGAATCATTCCCGGAGGCTCCAGGATTCCGACCATTTCCATTGGAATTCCTTGGAAAAAGGTCAGAATTTCCATGGAATTGGAAACCAAAATGGCTGAGGCTCCAGCCAATTGCTTTCCATAAAAATTCCATGGAATTCCAACTTTCCGCTTGGGATCTGGCGGAATCTGCAGGAACTCATGGAGGAGGGTAAAGACCTTGCTAGGCAGCCTAATGCCTCCCCTCTGGAATACCAGAGCCCTGCACCAGGTGACAGTGTCCCCATTCCTGGGTTACCAGATCACTTAGGCACTGAACCATCTTATGGAACAGTGCCACCAACTCTTTACCATGCCCCATGCCTATTCTCTGCTGCCATCTCACACTCACAGCCTCATTGAAAAGTTGTGAATGACAACCCAGTTTCACAATAAGCTATAGAGGGAGATGCATTTGAAGAAATTTTGATAATGTTATTTTTAGAAGAAGTTGAAGTGAAGAAATATGATCTTCAGTAAATTAAAACCATAGAATGTTGTTATATTTGTTCTTATTATTGTCATTTACTTCAGCATCACAATAAAATATTGAAGGTATTGAACAACTACAATAACAAGCAAGATCCTCAATACAGCTGGTCAGTAATAATTATCTACTTGCCTTTGAAATGTACACCTAACCTACTAGGCCTGATAATTTAATCCTATCAAGTCAACCCCAAACTTAGTAAATTATTTACAACCTTGTAAGGCATTGTTAGACTTGGGCTGCCCTGGATGCCTAATAACCCTTATCAGGCTCCTGGGAAATTTCTGACATAAGTGGCTCTATGGAGTTCTTTGCTTAGTCACTGCCTCCAGGTAACAAGCAGAGTGTCTCATGCAAAAAAACTTATTTTTCTTATCTGCCTTGAGAATCAACTCCTTTTCACAAGAGGAAGATTTCCTCTAGACTGTTTGTCAATATCTGCAAAACTGGCTGAGATATGAAATTAGGCCCCCCTCGATTTGGCAGTACTCTATAAAATCAACATTTCTAATACATTTTACTGATCAAATGCCCTTGCAACTTGTTCTGGGATGCAACGATGTGATTTGTAGTTCTTTGAGCTGTAATTTTGAATGTGAATTTGAGCAGCCCAAGTTTCCATCCCATTTCGGTATGCATCCATCCATCTTTGCATCTGATGTTCCCACCATTGGATGGTTTGAATATTGATGGAATCCAAAGCTTCCAGCATATTTTTCTTGAGGGTCTTGAAAGTGTAATCACAATGTTCACAAAGATACTTTTTGACCACTCCCCAAAAGTACTCAATGAAATTGAGTTCACGGTGGAATTTCAGAAGAAATATACAGAGATGACCAGCCACTTCAATCACCTCCTGAACCAGTGATTGCTGTTCCTTGAAGTCAGCTTGTTGCTCAATAATTCGCTTGCAGCAACAGTCAAGAGAGTCAGGTTCGCATTTTTTACATTTTCCTTGAAGGTGTTGGACCAGAAATCCACACTCAAGAAGAACAGCTTGCATCCCCTTTGGCTGATCTGGGAAGTGAGGGTTGTCTTGACAAAAAATCATTTTCTGAGCAGTCTTTCAGCCATCTTTGATGAACCAGCCATCACACATTTGCACTTGTTTTCCTCCTGGGTTAACATTCATTCTTGATGAAAGCAGTGCATCCTCAGCATATGCAGAATGTCCCTGAGAGTTATCAACCACAATCAGAGCTTGATGTCCTGCACCGTGAGCCACCTCAAATGCTGGTATGATTTTTTCTTTGATCTTCATGTGCAGATATCATCAGTTGAAAATAAAATCAAACTTGAGACCTGAACTGAACCTGTTTAATGCACATCTCTCCATTCCAGTACCCGTCATAATTTTTTCCATACTCAAGTGTCTGGCTTGCATCCTTCAGCCAACCCACTGTGGAGCAAATAATGTCACTCTGATGGATGCCATGCCTGGCACCCTTTTTCCTCAGAGAATGCTGGTCTTCAAAAACCCAGCTCCCGACTGGTGAATCATGAGCTTGTGCCATCATTTCATCATGCACACAAAGCACCAGTCTTTGCTCAACATAATTTTCTGGTGGGATGGAAGGGTCTTCTTTATCCACATCTCCAATGATGAACTGGATAAGTCTTTGGGTGTGAAATTTCATTGTTGGTAAAAATTCATCTTGTCAGTATTTGACGACATCAGGTCAGTCATGACCATCAAAATATAATCCCTTTTTGTATGAGATATACTGAAAGCCTTCTTTCCAAAGCCAACACTGAGTGGTGCTCAAAGATATTCCTTTTCCAACCTTCATCTGAATTTGAGGAAAGAGCTTGAGCTCCATGTATTTTTTCAAGCCTTTGGGCATCTCGTTTTGGACAATGTTGCAAAGGTATTTGTCAGCAGCAGCTGGAAGCATCTTTCCTTTCGCAAACTCAGCCAGTTTTCCAGGATTCATCTTCCACTTGTTTGAATGCACATAAGCTTGCATCTCAGCCTTTATATTTGGGTCATCGAGCAGTGAGTAGACCTTTGAGTGATGACCCCTCTTTGATACAGGTAGCTCTCTAAAAGCCACCCAGTCTCAACTCCATTTCTGAACACAGTGCCTGCCCCATTGCACCGCAAAGCCCTGGCTCTCTGCAGCATGCTTGGATGCTTCAACACCCAATTGACCATTGTCAACCACCATCTTCAAGTAACTTTGAATAACCTGGGCTCGATATGACTGAAGGCCAGTAACCCCAGCTTCAAACTTTGTCTTCTTGGCATGGATGAGTTTGTGGATGTTGTTGTAAGCCATCCATAATTCTTTTGAATGAGCTTCCTGCCTTTGCTTCCTTGCAGTTTGAACTGGAATGTCAAGTTTTCATCATTTTCACACTGGGAATGATTGGGGAGGGGACAATGGGAAACAGGCTTGTTCACTCAAAGGTATGTCCTCATCTTCCACCTTGGAATCACTTGAACTCTTGTCATCATCACTCCAGTCATCTGACAAGTAATTGACTTGCTCTGCTGGGGCAATTATCTCTTGCTCAAGTCCATGGAGGTCATCCAATGAAGGACCAGAACTGATGGATGGGGGAGGGGACAGAACGGCTGCAGCAGCCTTCAATTGAAAAAAGTTATGCATCATTGAAACTTGTGGGCTGAGACTGTGGAGCTTTTTGTAAGCTTTTCCTTTTGGTAGTATTGTTCAGATTCAGCTCATGAAGTTTTTGCAGCCTCATGCATTTCTTTCTGCTTGCAACACTCGGCATTCCTGCAAAACCTCCTCCTCTCTGAGTGTCCAGCATATCCCAAGCTTTGGTTTGCTTCCACCTTTGCCCAGTTCTTTGGTGCAATGAGTTTTTCATATTGACTGGCTTTCCTGAGTTCATGTTTCAAGCCCTCCATGATTTCTTCATCATATTTCAAGAGTTCTTCATCTGAATCCCCAGCAATGCTCACTTCAACATTGGAAAGAGTATCTTCTTCATCTGACTCATCAATCCAGTTCTCCACACCACCATCATACCCACACTCTTCACTATCATCCTCGATGAAGATTGGTCCAACCAGGTTGCTCGGCAAATTGTCCATTTCGGTAGTGGTCATGTCACCACTTAATGTTGTTACTGGTGTATCTATGGTTGTGGACTTTTTGGCAAGTTTACCGGCCCTCACTCTTTGGGCTGCAGCTTTCTTGAAATGTAGGGTTTTGGAGGGCATGGTTTCAGATTGGAATATCAAGAAATTAGCTATCAAATTTTAGTGGCCCTTCAACCAACCACCCTCACCATAAACCTCTAGTTTAGTACTAGTAAATACATTATATAAGTCAGAGGTGTTCCTCTTTGGTTACAGTGGAGTGGGGACTTTCAGTGTGCAAGGGTCAGGTCCAGGCGCCAATTTTTTTTTTGGCCTCCAGCCAATTTGGCAGTTGTCACTGAGAGGCAGTGACTAGGTGAAGAGCTCCATAGAAGCCTGATGTTGGTCTATTCTTTACATGTCAGGGGTTTTTTTTTCACCTGATTTTAATGCTTTATTTGAGCTATTTAACTGTCAAGAAAACCTCTCAAAATAAAATTTCTTAACTATCACAAGAATTCAAAATAAAAAATGATGACTTTGTAGAACATAAAATAAAAACTAAGAAATGTACAACATATTGCTCTGGTTCATATTTACTTCTTTTGAAATAGTTTCTTTGTGGCCTTAATCCAAACTTTCATGAAATTCAGCACCACATTATTTTAAGGGTGCTCATTCATAATCTTTGCTATCTGCTTTTCATTAGCAGCTTTATAATGTTCTTATATTTTTGATCTATTTTTGCCTGAATCACCTTCCCATATTTTTTTTCCACAGATGCCCCATGCTTATGCAACAGCTTTATCGTGTTCTCATATTCTTGATGCATTTGTACCTGAAGCATAACCTCAAATTCATTTCCCAATGCATTCATATCTGCCCCATTCTCCAGCAACAGCTTAACAACAGCCTCCTTACCACCAACCAATGCTGCCTGGAGTGCATTTCCATATTTTCCTCCCTGTGCATTCATATCTGCCCCCTTCTCCAACAAAAGCTTTACAATTTTGTCATTGCCTATAAATGATGCTGCCTGGAGTGCATTTCCATATTTTCCTCCTTGTGCATTTACATCTGCCCCCTTCTCCAGCAACAGCTTAATAATGGCCTTATTTCCATCAACTGATGCTGCCTGGAGTGCACTCCCAAAATCTCCCCCCTGTGCATTTACATCTGCCCCCTTCCCCAACAAAAGCTTTACAATTTTCTCATTGCCTCTAAATGATGCTGCCTGAAGTGCACTCCTATCATCTTCTCCCTGTATATTTACATCTGCTCCCCTCTCCAAAAGCAGCTCTGCAATTGTTTGATGGCCTAGAAATGATGCTGTCTGAAGTGCACTTCCACCTTTCCACCCCTGCATATTTACATCTGCACCCTCCTTTAGTAATAGGTTCACAACTGCTTCATGATTTCCATATGTTGCTGCTTGAAGAGCTTGTCCATATGGTCCCCCTGTAAAATTGACATCTGCCCCCTTCTCCAAAAGCAGCTTCACAACTGTTTCATCACCATGTCTTGATGCTCCAAGAAGAGCAGATCCAACTCCATTTCCTCCAGTAATATTTGCATCTGCCCCATTCTCTAGCAAAAGTTTTACAGCTGCTTTATGACCTTTGAATGATGCTGCTTCAAGTGCAGTTTCATAACTTCCACCCCTTGCATTGACATCTGCCCCATTCTCTAGAAGTAGCTTTACAGTTGTCTCATGACCTTTATATGATGCTGCCTGAAGTGCATTGCCTAACAGTCCTTTCTGCCTATTTATGTCTGCTCCATTCTCCAGTAGGTTGTACACAATGTCATTCAAGCCAGCCATTGAAGCATAATACAAAGGTCCAGCAATAAAAGCTTTTTCTCTGAATAGCTCTGTGCTATTTTCATTGAAGTTCTCCCTATCTATATCCCAAATTCGAACCCAGTTGACAAATACCATGTCATTTGATGTGAAAAGTTTTAGCATCAATGCTAGCAAAGAACATGGCTCAGATTTGGCATTGCTGCAGGATTTTACATGAAAAATCCATTCTTTGGCTGCATATATTGCAAGAGGGCTAGATTTTTCTATATTCCTATCCAACTGTGGTTGACTGAATTGCAAAAGGTATGCCACACAGATCTGGGATATAACTGAATGAGAGAGCTCTGCACTGAGACTAAATTGAACAATTTGTTTCTGGCTATGTTTCTGGATATGCTCAGAAATCAGGTATTCTTTAATGGAGAAGTGAGCAAGTTTGAGAGTGTCTGTTTTATCTTTAGTATATATTTTAATATAACACTGTTTGAGACACACCTTCTGATTGGATAACAAACCCAGAGCATATCTTAAAAACATCATCTGTATTCCACAGTTTATTAGAAGATTGATACTGTGGCCCATTCTCATCATGAAGATCCACAGTAAGAGTTTCAGCTAGTTCCTCAAGTGTCATTGGACGGACAGCAAAAGCCAACCATTGAAGAAGTATTTTAGTGTGATTTTGATATTGTTTATCAATTCCAAGCAAAATTCGGTCATAGGTTTCATCTAAACCCTGAGGTAGAGACTTTAACTGATGCCTAACTGAGGCTTGAGTTAGACACTTCGTCAGTTCATTAAGCTGTAATGCAAGCCATCGAAACCTGAAACAGTTGAGTATGAACCTGCTCTCCAATTACATATTGAAAACATACATTCCATCTGCTTGCTCAATCAGTTTTGACTTTACTTCTTCTCTTGTTTTTTGATCCCATCTTCTCAAATCAGGGTTATTTTCAAGCTGATAGTCAAGATAGGCTACAAGATCATAGTCTCCAGACTCTGCAACCATGTCAATACAGCAATCATCAAGCAAGTGAAACCCATCATTGATTTCCTTTTCTGGCCGGCTAGTAACTACCAAGTGCAGCTGCAAGTTTTTTTCCTTCTGCAAAATAACAGTCTGAACCCAGTTAAGCAATTTTTCTCTTTCAGTACATTCATCAAGAGCATCCAGAACAATAAATGCTGAGTTAAAACCATAGAGGATCACCTGAAGGGTGTCCTGAAGATTATCAATAGATGGCTGAGAAAAACCTGCTCCACAGCGATTATACAGAGATGCCAAGACTTCAGGCAAACCATCCCCACATTTCAGAGAAAGTTGCCAGATAAGTGATCGAATCAGCTTATCATGAAGCTGTAGCTCTTTCTGTGAGTCTCTCCCATCAAAAAAGAAGTATGCAGTTGCAAGAAATGAATCTCTCTTGAGAAGATGGTCAATAATGGAAGAGCTGATAAAGCCTCTAATTTAAATATTATATTACAAAGAATTTGAGAATGCTAACCTTAAAATAGTTTTACCACAACCAGCTTAATATTCAGTTAGTATGTGGCTTCAAATCATTTTATATGTAAGATAGCTTACATTTTCCTTTAATCCAAAGAAAGCCAGGTTTGATCAACCACTGGGAAAACTTCTCACTATTGATAAACCAAGAGCAGGTATTAGGCTGTCTTTTCAGGATTGCATTGGCATCATGAAAATTTCTGGAGCTATCAGCTGGAGAAAGCCATTGATAAACCTTCCACTCTGAAAAGCAAAGAGATCAATTATAATAACCATCTACAAATGAAGGTCAATATACTCAGTTGGTCATCTTTGATTGTCTTCAAAGTAATTTGAATATCAAAATCCACAACTGTCAAATACAAATATTGCTGAGCTCATACTGAAACTATTTTGTTTCCCACCTTGGTGGACTTGTTGAATAATAACACCTAATATACAGGTGAAATTTTTGCAAAAATAGACCAACCAATGAACCAACCTTTATTCATACCAGTATTCAAATTTCCAATCTTGTCATAGTTATTCACAGATAGGTTCACTGGTATATTAACTTTGAGCAAGTGGTCAAATTTATAATTAAAAGTTTCTTACTGTCCGAGCTCATCCCCACAGTGGGGGCATCCAAGGTAACCGGGTCTACATCAAAGCTATTAACAATAGGAAAGAAAAAAAGGCTATACTGAGTACAAACCGAAGGTGGAGAGAGGTCGATTGACAGGCTCAAGCATCTCCTGGCTACCCGTCTCGCTAGCTACAGAGCGATGAGACTTCAAAACATTTGATGATATGAGGTATCTCACTGGCTTGAGTCATTCTTTCATCTGCCCTCCCGACGGCTGGAGATGTCGCGGAGATGTGTGAGTTAGCGCTCGGGTGCTCTGTATTCAAGACGCTAATGTTCGCGGAGGAAGGGTTCGAGGGGGTTAACTCCTCCTGCACTAGACCACGAAATGGGTTGCGTAAAGGCTCTTTAGGTTGGCTAGACATTGCAAACGATAAAAGTGTGCTTTCAGTTGAGTGAGGATACTGATGGTGCGGAAGGAAAGCGTGTTGGATGGCTATGCAACAGGCCCACAGCTGACCTTTTCATTCTCCCACATCATCATAGCTAATCCTCCATCCTCGACGGAGCGCTGAATGACGTGCGGTTGGGTCCTGTGACACGAAAGTGTGCCGGCCTTCTTCGGTCTTTGCAGCTGCCAGCAACCCGGTACTTCCTCGCATGGCAGCCAATAGTCATTTCCGTTAATTTTCTCTTTTACTAGATCGTTTGGAATCCAATGGTTCTGTCTATCTTCGCAACACTTTCCTGTGCGCCTCGTCGTCCAATCAACGTCCGCATTTCTTGGTTCTCTGAAGGACAAGAATCAGGGGATGGAGAACCAAAGACTCTGCGTAGGTATGTCAAGAGGACGCATGGATACCAATGCTCTCTAATCAACTACATCCTTGTTCAGCAACTCATAAATTCATCGTTGAAAGGCCGAACCTCCCCACTATCTGCTTCAAATCTATTCAGTGAACTGGGGAACGAACGTCAGTCGGCAGACCTTCGAGCCTACAACCCCCATCCTGACCGTCGCTTATGTCTGGAGTGGCGTGGACACGGTACGATCGCGTCTTCGACGATGTGCGACCCGACGAAGGCAGTGCAGGATCCCGTGGCCGACGATCTTGCTCCCGTAGACTTATTTGTCGCCTTCGTAAGTTTTTTTTCCCGTTTGCTGCATGCACTTCCTCCTCCTCATACTCTCCTGTCTTCCTTCCGCTGCTTTCATAGGCTAAACTCCCCCTTCTTTCCCAGGTACAAAACCAACATCACCAAGATGAGCCCCCGGCCACCTTTCCCAACTTCTGCGACCTTCCACCTGACCCACGCTGGCGCACTCACACCCCTAGACCGTATCCCCTTCCAATGCACCGGGGTACAGCATGAACTTTTGGTTAATTGGCAATACACGACTTAAGCGAACAAAATCCTGGTGCGCATTCTACTCACTCCACCCTAGCCTCCAGCTAATCATAAGCTTCGCAGACCGCCCTTCCCACTTACGCCAACAAGAGGATTGTCAACATGGTACATATTCTGTAAGGCTTGATCGCTCCGACTGTTCGCCGACATGCCTCTACAGAAACACTGAAATCACCGATTTACGCAACTTGCCATGGGAGTCTCCGACACTGCCAAATTCACCTCATAAAGCCGCTCCCTCCGTATCTCCCACCAACAACGCTCAAGGCATGTCCACGAGCGCAACCCACCCATTTCGAAAACGGTCTCAGTTTTATGAACCTCTCTTTATCTCAAACGGCGGCCGTTCGATGGACCACAAGCATTATTCCACCGGGAAATGCGGCAGTGTTGGTCATTGGTGACCTCAAAAAACCTGGAGAGTGCAATCGCGGCGTTGCGCCGATCATTTTCCAATCGTCTTGACTATCTGCGTCCTGCCCTATCCACGCGACGAAAGAATGGGATTCGATGAACAACACAGCGTGACTATTCCGTAAGGTGAAGACTTCTAGGAGGTTGGCCTGAGTTTTCTGTTGGACGGAAATTTGCTGTCTGCCCAGTGAACCCAACGGTGTGGTTGTTTGCTAGGGAGGCTGTAACCAAATACGACTTGTTCTCCTTCCAAACCACTATCGTCCAGTCTTGACTCTCGACAAGGGAGAGCTCAGGTTCACTACATAGAACGTGCTAGCTATGGAACTCAAAACGGTCACTCCATCTGAACAACGTATCCCTTCAAAGAAGAAGACAGCGCCGCTCCTCATCAGAACCTTTGTGAAAAGTGGCAGCTTTCACCCCCTGACTTTATTTGAGGATGCGACACTTCCAACGGCCGACGAGCAGCAGCCCTTCGCGTGGCACGTTTATCCAACCAATTAATCTAGGGGACTCAGCTTTACTGACACGATATGTTCAGGGAAGATGCCACACTTCGCGAGGTTCTGACCATATTGTGGAACACCGTACCCCACATGGCCGAACATCATCCTCTCGCACGCACCGTGTACGCCGTCTACGAATGAGATGGTTTTTGAGGACCTTGAGCCCCGCGAAGAGTTTCCCATTAGGGCGCGCCAAAACGTCTCGATCTGCGTAACGTGTTCAAATTACCCAAGTACTGGCTATTGATAAGGGTTGTCTTGTCGCTCGACGGCCTTCACCACTTTATAATGGCATTCTGGCTCCTTTCGAGAGGTCTAGAGTGTGAGGAGTATGAGGAGATGTCAAGTAGGACGTGCACCTGTAATCGAACACGCATATAATCAAGTCCGAAGTTTCAATCAGTTGAAGGGAAATGCTCACCCGCTTCATCGCATGGCCTCTCACGGAAAAAAACCGCCGTCAGAATCCCTCATGACGGGCTCAGGCCATCTGCCTCCGGGTCAGAGCAGACTAGCGAGAGTGCTGCTAGTGTACATGCGTGGCAAGAGAACGACAGTCCTGGAAGAGCCTGGTGGACATTTCGGAATCAGCGCGCGATGGTAGTGTGGTGGAGAAGAGGAAGTGATGGAAGGCCCGCGAAAGCAAGGTGTTGAACGTGTGAATGTTACAGAAAATTGTTGGAAAACTGGGGGTGTACGTGCGCCAATCTGACGTGGGTTTGGGGAATCGGTCGACGCGACGAAGCATGTTGGTATCGGACAGTTTTTTGCGCTAGCAGAATTTAGTGGTTCGGCACGTAGAGGGATCGATGACGTTGTTTTATTTATAATTAGCTGGCTGCAAAAGTTTCAACTTGACTCAACTACATATGCATCCATGTCGATGGATACATCAAGGATACATCTGAAAGAACCCGGAGATGGCTGCTTTACACCTTCCTTGGGATAACAGCAGATCCACTAGACGTAATCTCCACATCCCTCATACCAAAGAATACCTCATTCCGGACAAGAGACCACAGGAGCATCGCCGTGAGTATCTTTCATCCACTTGGCCTGTTGCATGCGCGGTGGTCACGTAGCGGTGTGTGTATGTCCAGCCGTCGGACATCGACAAGCTTAGCAACGATGAAATCTTGGAGCTCAGAAAGAAAGGTCGCCAGCTACACCCAAACGCTGGTGTCGTGAAACTGACTCCCAGCACCGTCGCAAAGGCTTCCCAAGACCGTTTGGACGAAGACTGCAGATGCCTCACAAGCGAACGCACTCGACGGTCGACCTCCTGTTCGCGGAGACGACTATTCCCGTCCCACGCGTCCGCCGCGTTGTGAAACGCCAATGGGGTTTCTTGATCTTCATAGACGGTCAAGCACTAGCCCACGTTTGGACAACTTTTTCGACGTGGCGGAAAATCTGTGTGGCTTTTACATTGCGCCGCTACATCCGCCAGCTCCGTCGCCTGAAAGCATCTCCAACAACGCCGCCTGGCTCACTGATCGCGCATGGACCAAGGAGATTTGAATCCCCCGTCTTTGGTCAAGTTCAATCTGACCACGGTCCATTCGCCTCGTATTTTGACCTCTCAGCCTTTTTCAACGAGCGCCACGGGATGGCGATGGACGCCAAGAAGGTACCTCAAGATGACCTCTCCAGGATTGATCTATTCGACGATTCCGAACCGCTCGTTCTGACACATCAGGATCTCACCCTTCGAAACATCATCTTAGGCGATGACGGTCGCCTTTGGATCATTGACTGAG
>Ga0307507_10010316_pt1 | contig 12109 bp, 2 predicted proteins | sample 7_EM_MG_FD_207223 | JGI IMG/M metagenome (GOLD analysis project Ga0307507, IMG submission 207223) | Populus trichocarpa ectomycorrhiza microbial communities from riparian zone in the Pacific Northwest, United States - 7_EM | ecosystem: Host-associated > Plants > Roots > Unclassified | place... | reverse complement strand
GTATATAACTTTACCTTAATTGCATGTCAAGAAATATATAGTTACCTTTTAAAGTTGCTAAGTAGGTTAATTGCGTGTTAAGAAATATATAGTTAGCTTTTAAAGTTATTAAGTTAGTTAATTGCATATTAAGTTAGTTAAATTGCGTGTTAAGTTAGTTAATTGCATGTTAAGTTAGTTAAATTACGTGTTAAGTTGGTCAATTGCGTGTTAAGTTAGTTAAATTGCGTGTTAAGTTGGTTAATTGCATATTAAGTTGGTCGAATTGCGTGTCAAGTTAGTTAATTGCGTGTTAAGTTGGTCGAATTATGTGTTAAGTTGGTTAATTGCATGTTAAGTTAGTTAAATTGCGTGTTAAGTTAGTTAATTGCGTGTTAAGTTAGTTAATTGCGTGTTAAGTTAGTTAAATTGCATATTAATTACGCGAAACGCGAAAATCAAAGTCTACTTAAATCTTATCCTGCGAATATTTTCCCGATGCCCGTGAAGTTTTTATAGACTTCTTTACACAGACATACCCTAACATTATATAGATAATCCGCCGCTCCCTACTATACCCTAAAACCTTTGAAGCTAATAAAGTTTACTATACCCTTATTAACTATACTAATAAGTTCCTTAGTAATATTGAAGCGGGACTATAGTTTATATATAACATAAACACCGCTAATAAGAAAGCTAATAAAAGCCTTAATACCCTTATTGCCTCCTAGACAGAAACTATTGCCGCTCTTAAATAATTAACCCCTATAACAATGGTAGTAACCTAGTAGAAAAAACGGATGTCTAAAGACCCGCTAATATTTAGCGGAAAAGGTACCCCGCTAGAATAATAAGCCAACTTTAAGACCTGGCATATTAAGATTAAAGGAGTCTTTAACTATAACTAGAACTACTTTAATATAGTCTAATCCTAGATCCTTTATATCTTGGATATACTAGAGGGTAAGGCTTATAAGTTTATTAAGTAGGGCCTAGAGCTTATGCATAAGAACCTAAACGACATGTCTATATGGAAATGGCCTACTAAAGAAGATATACTTAAAGAGCTTACTACCCACTATAAGGTCCTTGATATAACCTAGGTTATAAAAAATAAGCTTAACTATTTTCCCTAGGGCAAGCGTAATTACTGGTCCTAGAAGGGAGAGCTTAATAAGTTAATAGTCTGCGCTAGGAAAATAGATGAATAGAAGGTAGATCTACTCTAGAAGTTTATCTCTTTAAAAATAGAAGAGCTAGTACTTAGACTTGCCTATAAAATTAATAACAGCGACTATATAGGTTGGAGTAAGTAGATAGATGTGTTTGCTAAAAACCTTGCAAACTATGTATACTGAGCTAACCTTAAGAATACTAACTACCGCCTACCTGCTTAAGCTCCTGCCCCTATATTAACCCTAATCCTAACTCTAGCAGCAACTGGAGAACCTATGGACCTTAATAGAATCTTAGACATGGAGCGTAAGCGCTGCTTTAATAATAGACTATGCCTTGCCTATAGCCTGCCTAGCCACTGGAAGGACGCTTATGACCCTACTATAACAGCAAACCTAGTCCCAATGCTAGCCCGTTAAATAATGTAAACTAATAACCGCGGACGTAGTAACTGCGGAGTCCATTATAGCCGCGGTAGATAACTCCCCCCCTTTAACCCTGCGGCTTAGTTACTCTAAATAATGCCCTATATAGAAGCCTAACCCGTTAACAACGCCTAGAATTGGCGACTTTGTGCTAGCGAATACAAATACGGCCATATTATTGGTAAGGTGCTGTCTCCCTATACCCTAACTAAGACTGACACTGCTAGCTAGACAGATACTAGATCGCCCTACTAAGATAGCCCCGTACCCTGGTTATTAAAAGGCAGAACCTTAGACTAAGTTGCGTCTAAGGGTCTAAACTATATAAGGAGGAAGACAAGAAGATTAGGTCCCTGTTACTAGACTAATTAGTCCTTTTTATTAGTAAACTACCACTTAATCTTAGATTAGCAAATAGTAATAAGAAATTAATCCTTATTTAAACCTAATTCTCCTTATTACGCAACCTATGCCCCCAAGTTTTTATTAATATAGTAAGCTTAGTGGACTTAGGTAGTACTATAATAGCATTTACTGACGCAGAGTCTATTGTAAGAAAATTTAATATTATAACTAAGAAACTGTTGGCACCTAGGCCACTATACCTTATAGACAGCATCCTGACTTTACTTATTATAGACTACTTTACCGCCTAAATATTAATTGGCATCTATACTAAAGCTATGCTCTTTTTTATTACTAAACTCTTACCTAGTACCCCAATTATCTTAGGTATGCCTTAGCTCTAGAAGCATAAGCCCCGCCCTAGCTTTAGAGAGCTTAAGATCCGCTTTAACTTAGACTACTGCTCTAGGAACTGCCTCCTATAGGGGACAGCTAATAGTAGCAGGGACGCCCTGCGTGGATACTTGGTACTACTAAGCCTAGTGCTTAGGACTATATATAAAGCCTTAACAATAGAAGATATTCCTAATAAAGGGGAACCTATATAGCTGCAAAGCAACGAGACAGCAGAAAACTGGACTACTTTAGCACTTAAGACTAAAATAACGGGCTAGCTGGCCTTGCTGAGACCAAAAAAGAAGGTCTGCTTTGCGCCGCTGCTACTAAGAATCTAACGCCAACCCAGACACCCTTTAAACCCTAGCTGTTTAGCCTAATACCTAGAACTAAGCTATATGCTATATACGCACACTATAGCCTGTGTTATAGCAAGGACTAGCTATGTAATAAGATACTTAATAAAGGCTTTATCTGAGAATTAACGTCCCCTGCCGCAGCCCCGCTCCTACTTGCTACTAAGCTAAGAAGAGGGGTAAGGATCTGCTATAACTATAGAGGACTTAATAACGTCACTGTTAAGAACTAATACCCGCTCCTGCTTATCCGTGAGACACTTGATACCCTATATGGCGCCAAATTCTATACTAAGCTTAATGTTATTGCCGCGTTTAACAGGATCCGTATTGCTAAGGGCTATAAATAGCTTACAGTATTTATTACCCGCTTTAGGCTCTATAAAATGCTAGTAACCCCATTTAGCCTTTATAATGCCCTAGCTATATTCTAAAACTATATTAACTATATTCTTTATAACGCACTGGATGACTATTGTACAGTATACCTTAATAACATTCTTATATTTTCTAAAACTTAAGCTGACTATACTAGGCATGTTAAAGAGGTAATTTGCTGCCTTAGAGCTGCCGGCCTTTAAATTAATATTGGCAAGTTAAAGTTCTATATAACAAAGACAAAGTACCTTAGCTTAATTATCTTAATAGAAGGAATAAGTATAGACCCTAAAAAGGTTTAAGCCTTATAAGCATAGGAGAACCTAACCTTAGTTAAGAAATTACAGCAGTTTCTTAGATTTGTAAACTTTTACTACAGGTTTATTTAAAGTTATTCTGCTATTACTACACCTATAACAAAACTCCTAAGAAAGGACGTTGGGTGGCTATAGGGACTAGAACAAGCTAAGTTGTTTAAGGCCCTTAAGAGAGCCTTTACTTCAGCACCAGTACTAGTATACTATAACTATACGAAGAAAACAGTGGTAGAGATAAACGTATTAAATTAGGCTTCCACCGGAGTTCTTTCCTAGTATAACAATAATGGTAAACTAAGACCTGTTGCATTCTTCTCCGTAAAGCACTTTACGCTAGAGTGTAACTATAAGATCTATAATAAAGAACTCTTAGCTATTATTAAGGCTTTAGAGGAATAGCGTCCTAAGCTATAAGGGATTAAGGGGCTGTTTAAAATTATTACTAACTATAAAAACCTATAGACGTTTATAACTACTAAGCAGCTAAACTAATGCTAAGTCCGGTAGGCAGAGTTCCTTTTATAGTTTAACTTTGTAATTATATATAGACCTAGTAGCAAAGCTACGCTCCCTAATGCCCTAAGCCAACTACTAGGAATAAAACCTAAGGATGCTGATAATGAACGCCTCCGCTACTGAGCCTAAGTTATTATACCGCCCCAGAAAGTTAACCCTATGATTTTAGAAGAATTACTATATAAATCCCATAACTCTAACAACGTGGAGTTCGTAGCCGCTCTAGACCCTAAAATGGCTGAAAAGTCACTGGATAAGCTAATTTGATTAGGATACTAGGAGAACAAACTTATAAGAGATATAGTAGCGGCTCTACATAATTAGAACGCTTGCTATTAGCTAAAGAAGATTAGGAAATTACTCTATTGTAATAAGTTAGAATATAGTATTGTTAATAGATAGATCTACTTCCGCTAACGCCTCTTTGTCCCTAATACCCTAGACCTCCGCCTAGAAGTTATCCATTGCTCTTATAGTAGCGGCCCCGCTGGTTACCCTGGCCGGGTTAAGACTCTTGACCTCTTAAACCAAATATACTAGTAGCTAGGAATCTCCCAGTTTACGGCTACCTTTGTTAAAGACTGCGCCCTATGCTTTTACACTAAGACCCCCTATTTTACCCCTCCTGGTTTTCTAAAGCTACTAGAACTACCCACTCGCCTATAGACCGATATTTTAATTAACTATATTACAACACTACTAGTATGCTAATACCACGGTAAGGCATATAAATATATCCTTGTTATTGTGGACCGCCTAACTAAAATGCGATACCTTATTCTAGTAATAGAACTCTTAATAGAGGAGCTAGTTAATAGCTTTATTAACAATGTATATAAGCTCTATAGTGTACTAAGCATAATTATCTCTAATTACGGCATATAATTTATTAGCGACTTCTGGCGACAACTAAGTAAACGCCTTAAGATAACCTTATAACCAAGCTTAGCCTAGCACCTAGAAACGGACGGCTAAACTAAAATTATTAATGCTGCCGTAAATAAGTACCTTTGTGCTTTTGTTAGCTTTATATAGGACGACTAGGTTAACTACCTACCACTTACTAAATTTGCTATAAATAACCAAGTTAATAAAAGCATAGGCATCTCCCTGTTTTTTACAGACTATGGCTTTAACCCTCGCCTTGGAATTAAGCCCGCTGGCCCCCACCTACTAACACTATTAGCATAAGCAAAGAAGGAGTTCTTCTGCGTAGACTCTGTAGCTAACCGCTTTAAGCGGATATTAATATAGCTTAAGGCCCTAGCCCGGATTTTATAGTAACACTATAAAGATAATGCCAATACCTATAGGGATAAGAGTGCGTTATTCTATAAAGGCGATATAGTTATAGTTAGCTTAGAAAATATAAAGATAAACAAACCTAAGAAGAAATGGGACAATAAATGGGACGGCCTGTACCCCGTACTTGCAGTATACTAAGGGGCAGTTATGGTAGACCTCCTAGACTATATCTAAGTAAACAAATCCTTCTATATATTTAAGGTCCGCCTCTAGGCTACTAAAGAGATCCCTAGCTAAGCAAATATTAATACCGTAGAGCGCCGTAATATATAAGGACAAGTAACAGAGAGAGATGATAACGGCAATATAGAAGATAAATAGGAGTTTAAGAAAATCCTTAATATATACAATAAAGACCCCTAAGGCCTAACTTATAAGATTAAATGGAAATATTATAAGGATATAACCTGGCAGCTAGAAGAGGACCTAAAGGGTTGCGAATAAGCTATATAGCGCTTTTATAAGTAATACCCTAAGAAGCCAGGACCCCCAGATTAGGTATAAGATAAGGAAAAGCTATACTAAGGTTGTAGCCGACCACTATATTAAAAATCTGTGGTGGTTAAGATGTTATAGAACTTTAACCGGCGGTTGAAGTTGTTTAATTAGTTAGAATTCTCGCCAAGAGCGCCACGCGCCAACTTTATTTAATAAGCCGACTAATTAGGATTTTTTAATATTTCTATAGCGAAAATAGGTGGTCCCGCGTACTACCTGTTTAAAGTTATTTGTTTAGTTTAGGGACCAAACCTTCTAAAAAGGGGAGTACTGTTACAGCACTAACCTAACGCATACTGTTTCCTACTGTTGGCTGGCCCACCACTAGCGCCTTGGCGGCTGGCCCTGCTCTTTATATACAATACCCCCTTTTACCCTTCTTCTCTTCTTTATAGCACAACGTAGTTATTTAGTCTACTTCATTGCAGCACTATAACACATGGGGCTATAAGATAGAGTTAGAACTAGGAATAAGTCTAAGGTTCTTTTTAATTTATAAGTTTACTAAAACTAAGTTAGTGGCGCTTAAGGAGTTTATCCAGGATGTTACGGGACTCCTCCGTAATACCTTACACACGTCCACCTGTTTCCACCTACGCAGCAAGAAGAGACCGACCACGAGACGGCAATTTAATGGTAATCTACGGCAATCTAACGGCAATCTGCCGCATTCTGCCATATTCTGCCAAGTCCACCAAATCCTGCCAAGTTCTGCTAGGACTGCTACTCGAATCCTATTCTACTCCGTGCACGTGTTGACTAAGCAACTAAACTAGCAATATATACCCTTTCTTCCCGTTTCCTTACCTTCTCTCCTTACGCAACGTCTTGACTTTATTACACAGTTTATGTATATAGCTTAATAATATCTACTTTACTATATATTATCACCACTTGTACTTACTCCGTGATACTACATTGCGTTAAAACCTATACTCCGCCCTACCCTGTTTAAAATGCAGAACGACCTCAAAGCCCCTATAACGGCCGCCGACATTATATCCGTACTTTAGAAACAATTGGTAGATATATAAAAGTCCTTTATAGACGCCCTCGCACAAAACTAAGCTGCTATAGCTTAATAGTAAGCCGAACAAGAAGCATAGTACTAGAAAACAATTAAGGCCCTCCAAGAAGAAATCCGCACCCTTAAGATGTCCACGCTAAGCCCTTAAGACTAGTTGCTATCACCAGAAGCCAATACGCGGAACGCGAGCCCTAAACTAGTAATAGTTATCCCACTAGTAGAACTAACTACTGCACTATAATAATCTGAATGATTACTAGACCCTCCGATATTTACTAGTAAATAATAAGAACTCCAATTATTCCTAAGCCGGCTCAAAAATAAGCTAACTGGTAACACCAACCGCTACCTAACTGAAGCTAACCGACTCTGTTATGCCCTAAGTTGACTAGGAGGAGATGCAGCTGACCTTATTAAACTTCTTTAACCAAACTCAGTACTAAGCCTAATTGTACTTCTTAAAGCTATATATAGTGACCTAAACCGCTAAGTTACTGCTTAGAGAAAGATAAACCACATAACTTAAGGAATAAAAAGCTTTCCAGTATACTTCTCCGAATTCAACCGTTACGTAAAAGAAACAGGCTGGAACGACTTTATACTAATTAACAGCCTTATTAAATCCCTAAGTCCTAAACTAAAAACCTCCCTAATAGGTGTAGACCTACCGGGAGCCCTTAATGCCTGCGCAAACGTTATTAATAAACGGTATAATAATATACTATGTCTGACACCGAAGTCCGCTCCTTGATATAATACGACAACCCTATAAATGTCTACTAAGCCATCATCTTAGCCTAAGCACCCCGACGCTATGGATATTAATACTGGAACCCTAGGATATACCCCACTAGGGTTCTCTAAATGAGAACGACGCACTAAGCTAGGCCTCTGTTTTAAGTGTGGAAGTAGCTCCTACCTCTCCAACCACTACTCTGTCCCTCTACCCCAACGCGAATTACAAACGGCCAATACTAGCAGCCGTTCACCGCATTAATCCTCTAGTTACTGTCCCTGATCTCCACCTGGTTCCAGCCCCGCATCTAGTAAGCACCACTTATAAGGACGAAGCTACAACTGATATACTATAAGAACTCTACCCTAATCGCCTCTAAAAGAAAGGTCCTAGAGCTAAGTTGCTCTCCGGAACGGCACTGCCTTAGGATCTCGTTAAATGCTTTAGATGTCACAAACTCTAACTCTTAGGATTGCAGTATAACTGTTAACTGTCGTCTTTGGCAGAATAATTAATAGGTTAATGCTTGAGTCCTAATTAATACAGGAGCTAGCGGCATAGGATTTATTAACAAGATCTTTATATAAGATAATGGTTTTACTCTAACCCCCCTTAACCGGCATATTAATGTATTTAGATTTAATGGCAAATGTACTATCTTAGGCCGTATTACCCACGTAGTATTCCTAAAACTCTAATACCTGAACTATAAAGAACTAATTAGGCTTTTCGTTACCACCCTAGGTTACTTAGTAATCCTTAGACAACCCTAGATAAAGCTATATAAGGTAACCATTAATTGGGACAACCTTAAGCTTCTATTTACCGCCTCCTGTTGTAAGCAGAAGTGTCTTATGACCCACTACTTAGACCCTAAACCAAAATCTGGAAAATCTACCAAGATCCACCAGTCTAAGATTTCCACTGACGTCCACTAAGAACCCGGAAATAATATACAACTACACGAACCAACTCTAACTGCTATACCCCGAACCAAGTAGAAGCTTAAGCTTAACATATAAAAGTACCAAAAGAACTGGTACTCTACTATAAAAAGGATACTTAAAGAACCCGAACCTGAATCTAACACCAACTCTATACCTAATACTGAACTTAAACCTAAATAAGAAATTATATAAGAAACTAAGGATAATCCAAGTTTGCTTAACACCTTAGATATCTATATAATTGGAGCTACCCTGTTAGCACAACTCGCCAAGAAACCTAAACATACAATCTTTGCTGTTATAATAGCTGATATTAAAAAGGCCTTAGCACCAAAGAAACACACTAACCCTGCCATAAAAGTACCAGTATGCCACCATAACAACCTGGAAGTATTTTTACGAAAGGAAGCTAATAAACTAGCAGAACACTGACCATATGACTATAAGATTGTACTTAAAGAAGGAAAATAGCTAGGATTTGGACCCTTGTACGGAATGTCCTAAAATGAACTCTAAGTGCTGCGGAAGTACTTGGACGAACACCTAAGTAAAGGATTTATTAGAGCAAGCTCTTTGCCTATAGCTGCACCTGTAATCTTTGTTAAGAAACCTAGCAGTAGTTTGCGCTTCTGTGTAGACTACTAAGCTCTTAATGCTATTACTATTAAGAATTGGTACCCGCTCCTATTAATTTAAGAGACACTGAACTGATTAAGTAAGGCTCGCTACTATACAAAACTCGACCTTATCCACGCATTTAACCGCCTCTGTATTATAAAAGGAGATAAATGGCTTACCGCATTCCGTACTAGATATGGACTGTTTAAATACTTAGTAACGCTATTTGGCCTCGCAAATACCCCAAGTTTATTCTAACACTTTGTAAATGATACCTTATAACCTTACCTGGACGTTTTCTGTACTGCTTATATTGACGACATTCTGGTATATAGCAATAATCTGGCTGAATATAAGAAACACGTTGACCTTGTCCTAGAAGCCCTATGTAGAGCTGGACTATAATTAGATATAGATAAATGCGAGTTCTATAAAACAGAAGTTCTATACCTTAGACTTATTATCTCTATAGACGGCATATAAATGGACCTAAAGAAGATTAAAGTAATTGTAAACTGGTAAGAACCTAAGAACGTCAAGGACGTAAGAGCCTTTATAGGATTTGCTAATTTCTACTAATGGTTTATCAATAACTTCTCCGCCCTAGTTTCACCTTTTATGGCTCTAATATGAAAGGATAAAGCCTTTATCTTTAATAAGGAATGTAAGAAGGCCTTTACCTATCTAAAAGTCATGTTTACTACCGCACCTATACTCTAACACTTTGACCCAAACCGAAAGAGTGTTATAGAAGCTGATTTATCTAACTACGTCACTGGAGGTATTCTGTCTTAGTATAATAAGGAAGGAGTACTGTATCTAGTAGCATACTTCTTAAAACAATTAAGTCCAGCCAAATGTAACTATAAGATCTACAATAAGGAATTATTGGCTATTATTAGATGTTTTGAACAATGGTGACCTAAACTAGAAGGCGCTGGATTTCTAATTAAGGTTCTTAGCGACTATAAGAATCTATAGTACTTTACGACTATAAAATAGCTAAGTTATCGTTAAGCCCGCTAGTTAGAATATCTGTCTCGTTTCTAATTTTTAATTATATACCGCCTAGGCGTTTAAGGTTAAAAACCTGATACCCTAACTTGACGTTTACAAGACATAACAGTATAGGAAGAAGCGCGCGCCTACTATAATTAAACGCTGCTTTACCCTGAATTATTTAATCCCCTAGCTAAAGACCTCACGGTACATGTCCTTAAAATGACTGATTGATTAATTAAGCAGATTATAGTTAATGAATACCTAAATAATAAGTTTATCCAAGAGACACTTAAGTTAATTTAAGATGGCGTTAGACGCTCTAAAAAGATCTCTCTAAGTAAATGTGAAGCTTGTAGAGAACGCTTGTACTACTAGAACCGCCTAGTTGTATCTAACCATGACGAACTTAAGCTTAAGCTCCTTAAACACGTATATGATCTACCAGTAGCCGGCCACCTAGGCCAAGGAAAAACCCTAGAGCTGCTTTAACGGGAGTACTACTGGCCAAACATGTATAATATAATACGAAGGTACGTCTCTAGCTGTCACACCTACCGACAAGTCAAAGCCTTGTATAAGAAGTATAACGGCTTTTTAAAGCCACTGCCTGTTCCGGACTGAAGATAGAAGGATATCTTAATTAACTTTATTGTTAATCTCCCTGTAAGTAAAGGCTGTGCGAACATTATAGTAGTTATAGACCGACTATCTAAAATAAGACACTTGATCGCCTGCCCTAACATATTAATACCTGCCGTTGCCCAACTGTTCCTAGATTATGTATAGAAACTCTATAGACTTCCCAAAATGATTGTCTCTAATAGAGGCCGCCAGTTTATCTTGGTGTTCTGGGAAGAACTAATTACCTAACTCCGTATTAAAGCGCTGTTGTCTATGGCATATTACCCGGAAACGGATGGTTAAACGGAATGTGTAAATGCTATAATAGAATAGTATATTCAGATATACACGTCGTATTTACAGGATGACTGGATGGACTAGCTTGCATTTGCTGAGTTTACTGCAAATAACTCCGTCTTAGAAACTACAAAGGTCTCCCCATTCCTGGCTAATTACGGCCAGTACCCGCGAATGGGTTTTGAACCCTTTAGTAATATTCCTTGCCTAGCTTATTAGGCCTTATAAGTTGCAGAAGTAAACGAATTTATAAAGAAGATGGAAGAACTATAAGAGTTCCTTACTAACAAAATAACATAGGCCCAGTCTGTCTATAAAGCCGCAGTAAATAAGAACTGAACCCTAGCACCAGCTTACTAAATTAGTAACTTTGTCTGGCTAGACGCAAGAAATCTAAACACGAAACGACCTACTAAGAAACTTAACTAGAAGAACGCCGGCCCTTATAAGGTTAAAAAAGTTGTCTCTCCTTATGCCTACTAACTGAAGCTCCCTAATACGGTTAAAATCCACCCCGTATTCTATATGTCAGTCCTCCACCCTGCCGCCCCTATATTAGACGCCCTACCTGGATAGATCTAAGACCCTCCCCTACCAGTCAAAGTAGATGGTAAGGATAAATACCTCGTTGAAAGAGTTAACGACATTAAGTATAACAAACGGAAACGTAAATATATGTATTTTACGAAATGGAGAGGCTTTACTAAGCCCTTATAGGAACCCGTTGACTCTGTAGGACTTACATAAGCCACAGAAGACTTTTACAAACTCTACCTAGAACTACCTCAGCCCCATCTCGCAGAAGCTCGAGTTTAAAGGGGGGGTACTATCACGGGACTCCTCCGTAACACCTTACACACATCTACCTGTTTCCACCTACGCAGCAAGAAGAGACCGACCACGAGACGGTAATCTGACGGTAATCTACGGCAATCTAACAGCAATCTGCCGCATTCTGCCATATTCTGCCAAGTCTACTAAATCCTGCCAAGTTCTGCCAGGACCGCTACTCGAATCCTATTCTGCTCTGTGTACGTGTTGACCAAGTAACCAAACTAGCGATATATACCCTTTCTTCCCGTTTCCTTACCTTCTCTCCTTACGCAACGTCTTGACTTTATTACACAGTTTATGTACATAGCTTAATAATATCTACTTCGCTATATA
>Ga0307507_10010314_pt1 | contig 12111 bp, 9 predicted proteins | sample 7_EM_MG_FD_207223 | JGI IMG/M metagenome (GOLD analysis project Ga0307507, IMG submission 207223) | Populus trichocarpa ectomycorrhiza microbial communities from riparian zone in the Pacific Northwest, United States - 7_EM | ecosystem: Host-associated > Plants > Roots > Unclassified | place... | reverse complement strand
ACAGGGCCAGGAGGGATGTTATTGTTAGAATAATCACGAAGGTTCCATATCTACGACACCTACTACAACACAGGATGTTTGAATGAGGTGAGCTTTGTTTTGGAAAGCGTTGCGGAACATGGGAGTTGAGGCGATGATTGTTTGGAGGAAAGGTTAGCTGCAGCGGATATGTTTGAAAGGGTTTAGAATAGGCACTACGATGAGTGAGTTGTTTGGGACTAAGGGACACTGAGAGATGAAAGAAGGCGGCAGATGTCACAATACAACGGTTGGGAAACAACGGTCAGTATCAGCTTGGTTAAGGATTACGGTAATGGAAGGAAAACGTGCAAGAGGATGAGACGAGTGATGAGATAAACGAGAGTAAGGTATGAGAAACCGGTTTGAAGAAGTTCCTTAGGAAGAGCAAAAGGTTGGAATGGAAAATGAAATGATAGGAAGATACTTTTTCTGTAGAGTCAGACTTGTGTATATATAGGACACCTCCTGGCGAGGAAGAAAACAATAAGTCAGGACCGCAATACTATCTACCGAACATAGCTTATTTTATTAAATATTATTGGCTTTTTTTCCACTTTGTTTTTTTCGAGTTCGCTTCAATTTCTCTTGTTCCATTATTCTACAACATAGTATCGGGCAATACCTTATCGCTTCTGGAATTTTGATGGTTGAGGAACTTTTCAAGTTTTAAGATTTTCAAGTTTTAAGATTTGGGGGTGGTGGCGGTTTTGGTCGCTATAGTCCGCCGTACTAAGTGTGCCCATGGTCTTGTTTTAGAAATTAGTCTCATTCAGTTCTGCGCTCCCCCCTTCCCTTTTTTTTTAGTTATATATATTTTTAACAAATGCATTCAATGCTTTGGGCTTTGTCATAAATACTCCATTCCCGATCATTGCTGATATGGGACAGCAAGTTTTGACATCTTACCTAGTGTGCAGTAAATGTTCCAAGACCATGTCAGTAATTACAATTGTTCCTGTACTGTCATATGCTAATGTGGAGAGTGCTAAAGGACACTTTAATACCAAAATAATGTGAGTCAAAACCCCCACACTGGGATTGGTGATTGGGGGACTCCACCCTCCCCAGCCGTAACTTATGCCTGTTGGTGCCACCTTCTAACTCCCTCAAGCACAAATGATGATATTTGAAGCCATGGGCAAGTGAAGTATTTCAACCCTACTACAACCTCCCAAGCTTTTGATCCTACTCTCTATTCCTCCTGGCCTAGAAAAGGACAACATCCAGTGCCAGAAACTCTAACCTTATCAAGATTGGAGAATGGAGGAAAACAACAATATTGTTTCGATAAGCTCAATCTCAGGAACGGCGTAATAGGACAGCTCTACCAAATAGCGAACCTCACCCACAAGATTCCTGTACAGCACATATTCCAGTTTTATAATATCCTTCTTATCGAATTAGACTGCAAGGTCTATTGACCTAGCAAGTAGCAAGTACAAAGGTTTGTTGTTTGAAGTTTAATTGGGCTGGGATGAAAAGTTAGAGAGTAGTATGAGGATTGGGCACCAGTTTGAGACATCGCAGTAAAGTAAACGAATAATTTACAGCATGGCGGGCCGTTCGTTTGCAGCAATATCAACATTGCGGAGTAGCTGCGCTGCTCTAGTCCTTAGGGCTTGTTTGCCTAACAGTCCAGTTTTAAAACTTTGGCGTCAAAACCAGACGGTGCCCTGTCAACTGACATAAATTCCCAATAGGCGGCCCGAAAAGGTTCACCTAATTTTCTACCGTCCTGAATTCTTGTAGTTAGACGGTCAAAAGATGACGCTGTCATGGAGCTGCGCTTGGAAACCCCACCAGACAAGGGACTGCACGCTACAGTAGGTAAATACTATGTACCGCTCAAACTGTCAAGCCCCCCTTGACGGTTGGCACCGTCTCGTGCGGCTAGACGGCCGTCTATAGGTAAACGGGCCCTTATTATGGCTATGGATGCCAAGGATACACAACTGGTGAGGCGATACTGTGGTAACCTCAACCCCCCACTTCTACCTTCTCTACATCTGCCAATAACTAAAGTCTCTGTCCAAACCCCTCTGGATTGCTCATAGATTTGGATTTTTTGAATGACTAAGTGAAAATATCGTCGCAAAACGGTGTATATTAGATTGCGATTGTACAGTATGAATATGGTCACGACTGTTTACCTTTTACACAGTTCAGATTTCCGTCAGATCTATAGCAGTAGGATTGACAGGGGGCGTGCAACCACGTTTCATTTGGCCGGTGTCTCCCAGCTAATTTGATAGTATCACCAACAATAGTCCCAGCGACAACTTACCAGATATCATAGTTCAAGAAAGTCCAATCTAATCCACTAATCTTGGCAGAGAATGGGAGGGGGTTTGGCAGACTGGAATTTTTCAGGTGTGCTTGAGGGATTCAAGTGAGAATTGATGCTGCGGAGAATATCATCCGGAAATCACAATGCTGAGGGCACATGGTGGCTCTGGGGGTGCATACACAAGGTCCTCAGGTATCAGAAAGAGAACTCTATTTACTGTTTATCTAACTGCCCGTCTATCTATCCATCGCTAACAAAGGGAAACAAAGAAGAAAGAAATACATAAAAGACGGTTGAAAACAAGCGGGGGAGGTTGAAACAAGAGATCTACTTGACAGAGGAATAGTATGGTCAGTTAACAAAATTAACCGTACACAAACCATTGATGGCAACGCAACCCTCCTCATCATCCAGCATTTTCAACACCTCCTAAAGATATTTCTCTAGATCAAATATTAATTTCTAACTATGTATTCTACTATGTATTTATTTTTTATATCGCCTCCTTTTTTTTCATGACAACGAGGTTGGTCGGGAGTGCTGTTGTTATGGCCGAAGTTTTTCCTGTTCGTTGATGTACGGTTAATTTTGTTAAGGCACAATAACTAAGATGAATTATGGAAGTTGAAAAATGAAATAGTCCCCCAGTTGCTGTATGTTAAACACAATGAACCGAGATTCGTGAGCCTTCATTGGTAGAGATTGACAAATATCCGGGGTTTGGGGAGTTCCACGTGTTCCAGTCATAGCCTTATGTTGAATGATTCTAGTCACTGCCTTTTTTCTTTTTCCTTCTGAAACATTGCAAAGAATCAGAAATTTGGGAAACGACACTGATTGTACTGGTATCATCTGTGGACCAAATTAACCGCGCATCAACAAAAAGGGAAGAGTTTCGGCAATGATAACAGCACTCTACCCACCAACCCCACGATCATTAAAACCAAGAAAAAAATCAAAAATGTACAGTAGGTACAGAGTAGAATACATTGTAGAAATTAATATTTGAGCTAGAGAGAGTTCTTTAGGTGGTGTTGGAAGTGCAGGGTGATGAGAGGATTGCGTTGCCTTGGATCGCTGGGGCGCGGTCGGTTTTGTCGGCGGACGGTACCGTTCGGGTGTTTTTTTTCTGTGTCTGCCCGCAGAGCCGTGGATTAGTCCCTGAGACTCGTGTGTTACTCTACGGCAGCATACACATACTAAAACTTGCAGTTTAAGTGGGCATGCGTCAGGAAACTCATCAAGCATCATACGACGGGGAAACCTCAAACATGTTCTCACTCTTTTATATAGACTCTAGCCATGCGCAGGGCATAGAGTTATTGGGAAACAAGCATTTGTCGAGTACTATTTTAGACGCGCAATCTGAGGGACGCAAATTAACAGGGGAGGTGCTAGTGGTGAGATGAATCTTCATGTGCCGAAGGAGTAACTCCGGTAGGTTAACTTACAGCCTGTTTTTTCCAAACCGTCTAGCAGTGTTCTCAACGGGCCACTCCAGAGGTGGCCTAGGCCGGTATAGGCCGAATTCGAGCGGCCTGCGGGGGCCTGTCAGGCCTGGTAGGCGCCTATAGGCCCGGAGATTAGCGCTGGGAATAGATCCCCCCAAGGGTATCTTGATTCCCCCACCACTTTCAACTTCCGCGTTGTTGATATTTTTCTACAATTAATTTAATTAATTAATTAACCACTGTATCTCTATTATATTTGCTGATAAAGTGAAATTGTTCTTGTATTTTAAATGCTATTTACTAATTGGAGAACATTAACTGTAAATTTTTCCCGTGGACACTGCATGGTAGCTTGCCAAGAGTAGCCCGGCTTAGGCCATGTAGGCCGGCCTAGGCTATATAGGCCAGGCCCCAGAGAATTCCTATAGGCCAGGCGAGGCTTTGCTGCGGCCTGGCCGGGCTGGCCCGTTGGGAACACTGCCGTCTAGTACGACAATCCGCGTGAAACCACCCACTACCGGCAGGCCGTGGCATCGCAGCTAGCATCGTTTTCCGACAAACGGTGCGGGGGTGTTCACCCAATTTTCTACTTCCCTAAATTCTTATTTCTAGAATGTCAAAATATAACTTTGCTTAGGAGGTTAGTTTTCAAATCTAGCCGAGAGCTAGGCGGCACGCTTCGGCAGGTAAACATCATCAATCACTCTCAACCCCCAACCTCCAAACTCTCCTTGACGATCGATACCATCTTCGGCTGCTAGAGGACCGTCTATTAGCGAATGGCCCTTATAAGAGAAAAGTTCAGCACTTTTCACAGCACTAACAACCCGGCGCCCGCAACAACTATCCCAACTGCATGCAACATGAATAACGCAATTTCCGCTCCCTTCTGTCATTGGAAGTTTAGGAGACCCCTCAATCCAGGCCCCTCTCAAACATCTGACCCGCAGCATTAACCTCTGCTTCCCCGATAGTCCCCCCAAGACCCCCGCGCCTTTACTCTGCCATCCCCGAATTCCCCCCTAAACCACTTTATCACCAGCACTAGATACCACTGGTGCATTCCTAGATGAAGGAAATATCTACTCGAATCAAATACTCTCTGCAAACCCCTGACCATCCTGCTCACCTCTCCTTACCCTCTCCTTTGGCTCCGCTCTGTATAACAGCGTGGTACTGGGCTAGATGTGCTGCTGCGACTGCAGCCCCTCCTCATTGTGCAGCGCGAGACCCCCTCTACGAGAACAGGCCGTCCGGCACGACCGCTGTCTTCCGGCACCCGCACTCCCGCGCTCTGGCGCAGCGCTGCGCACACTGCCCCCAGGGCACTAAACCTCCGCTCTATCCTTCTCCTCCTAGTCCTGTCTCCAACTGTACTCGTAAGCTGCTGGAAAGGCCCCGTACGTACGGCGGTAGCGCGGGGAGCTTCTATCTCCGCAAAGCTCTGACCCGCGCGGAAGATGTAGTCCTGGCAGATGTTAAAGTTGCCTCTAGTGAGTACAAAAGGTTTGCAGGCTCCCGGGTAACTAAGGACCTCATGCACCCGATGGCCTAGGGGGCCTCGGGTGGAGGTGTCCAATGGGGATTTTCGTCCTCACAACCTCGCATACACTTAGGGTACGAGCCCTGGCTAGCCGTGAAGTTATGAGCGGCCTATTGCTGTGAGGGAACGAGTATCAAAGAGAACGAAGATGAAGTCAAGAGAGAAATTGTATATTCAGAGGATTCGAGGCTTGCTTGCTTGTATCTATCTAAGGGGAAACAACGGGCTTAAATAGATAATACATGACCATTCTCCAACCTTCCAGCCAGCGGAAAAACCTTCCGGGAGTGCGCAGTCAATTCCGATCATACCTCCGCTCTTCTCTCCATGCCTCTCCGGTAAGGTGTGCGAATCCTCATATACAGGATACAGACCAGGTACCCCTTCCCTTCTCTTTGGTTTATAATGAATGACAAATGAAGCTAAGAACTAATAAGCGAAGCGAATACGAAAGATCCGGAGAAGAGTTTCTTTCTTCCGGAGTGATCGCCGGTGATTTCAACAAGCCGGAGGCTGCAAATGTGGTTCGGAAGTAGCTCCTGCATGACATTGCCTCGCTTAATTGTAGTAGAGGATGGAAGAAATGAGGGAGGGGTAGATACCCAAATACATGCTAGAATGATCTCATCCCCGGAGGTGGGAGAGGAAAGCTGCCTGCACCGAGTGCGGAAGCCGGGCCCCTTAGGCTCGGGGAATGCGGAGGCTCAAGGTTGCGTCCCCTTCAGACTTCAACCTCCATTCCAGGCCTTCCGATCCCACATTTTTACTAAGAGATCACGAGACCATTATCGATTATGCTATTTTGAATTATTGCGAATCACCAGCGCTCATTGATGTGGTCGATAGAATTACCCTGGCCATCGAGGGCAACAGCTTCATATCTGGAATTTATGATCTCACTCGTAAAGGGCAAACAAAAATAATGTGAGATTCGGAGGCGGAAGTGAGAGCCGGGCGAGAGGCAAAGAAGTCAAGGTGAAGAGAAGGGAAGAGTTAGGAAGAGAAGAGAATGAAATAGAACAGATAAGGCGAGGGTAGATGTAAAGACAAGGAGCACAGTCAAAGTTATCGTGACGAAAGTAATGATGGGATAACAAGAAGCAAAGCGGAAGTTTTCTAATTTATGTATATAAGGACGCTCGTTTCCCCGTAAGTGCCAAGTAAGAATTAAGATGAAGAGATCCTCCTACTACATAAGAGCTTCAAGTGCGCGTAAAGTCAAAAGACTGTTTCTCTCAAGAATATGAATCTAACCCAACCATAAGACAGACAAGGCAAGATGGGGCTCCCTTGCCAGACCTCAGTAACCCATCAGGTACCAGCTTCCATACACCTCATTGCCCAAAGTGCCCCGCAAAACAGGCTTCGCCCTTCTTTTAATCTTTCGAGTGTGAACCTTCAGCTTCACAATATCTCACTCGACCATGAAGAATGTGCCCACGATTGGATAAAGTGTCTTCCGTTGTCCACAACAAAGATTTGTTTTCTCATATTTTCCTTTCCCATCTGATTCTTTGGTATTGAGTGGAATTTCTTTGCGTGATGGGGCAATTTTGCCGGAGCCCCAAGTATAGGGCGGCTATTTCGTATAAGTCGGAAATCTGGGTATCGTTCAGGTTTGAAGATATACACCGGCATGGAGCTGATGATGCGTGATGAGTTGGAGCCAGGAAAACAAGTCTTTTCTGGAAAAGGGTGAGGCTATTTACATTTTCTCTGTATCTTCGGCTATTAACTGGGGTTCTTCCACTTGGTTTATTCCATGCACTGGAAGTCTTTCAAGTTGAAATCACAAAAAAATACTACCGTCGCTCCCTCACACACCACAGTTTGTGCCAACATGTATCAACTAACGAATAAGCTTTATTCTTCTAGGGCAGAAAGCACGAGTCTCAGCAACAAATCCCGATTCCTTTCTCTCCTAGCACCAACTCCTGAAGTTTCAACAGACTTCCGCGCTTGCAGTAGCTGCACAATTCTTTCGTGTCCCTTCCAAGTAGCATAAGAGAGCGGTGTGCCACCGTGTTTATCTAAGCAATCAAGGTCGACATCCCCCCGTCTAAGCAATAACTCGACTACCCCCTCGTGTCCCATTATAGTAGCACAAATGAGTGGTGTTCGACCATCCTTATTTCGGCAATTTGGATCGACATTTTCCCGTTCCAGCAATAGTTTGACCACTCCTTCTTGTCCGTTAATAGCAGCGTATTCGAGTGGCCCATTACCATCCTCATCTGAACGATTAGGGTCTATATCTTCCCGTTCTAGCAATAACTTGACCACTCCTTCGTGTCCGCTAATAGCAGCGTATTCGAGTGGCCCGTTACCATCCTCATCTGAAAGATTAGGGTCTATATCCTCCCGTTCCAGCAATAACTTGACCACTCTTTCATATCCATGAAAAGCAGCACGCACGAGCGGTGATTCACTCTGCTTATTTCGGCGATTGGGATCGACATTTTCCCGTTCCAGCAATAGTTTGACCACTCCCTCGTGTCCGTTAGCAGCAGCGTATTCGAGTGGCCCGTTACCATCCTCATCCGAGAGATTAGGGTCTATATCTTCCTGTTGCAGCAATAATTTGACCACTCCTTCGTGTCCTTTGCCAGCAGCACACATAAGTGGTGTTGTGCCATGCTGATTTCGGCAATCGGGGTCGACATCTCTCCATTTGAGCAATAACTTGACCACTCTTTCACGTCCCTCACTAGCAGCCCACCCTAGTGGCCCAAGACCATCAGTATCTGGGAGATTGGGGTCCACACCTCCCCATTCCAGTAATAGCTTGACGACTCCTTCATGTCCCTCCCTAGCAGCACACACGAGCGGTGTTTGGCCATTCCTACCCCGGCGATCGGGATCGACATCTTCCCGTTGCAGCAATAACTTGACCACTCCTTCGTGTCCGATAGCAGCAGCGCAGGCGAGTGGTCCAATACCATTCACCTCCGAGAGATTGGGGTCCACATCTTCCCGTTCCAGCAATAACTTGAATACTCCTTCGTGTCCATTCACAGCACTATACAGGAGTGGTGTATGGCCCTCCTGATTTCGGCGATTGGGGTCCACATTTTCTCGTTCTAGCAATAGTTTGACCACTCCTTCTTGTCCGTTAGCAGCAGCGTATTCGAGTGGCCCGTTATCATCCTCATCTGAGAGATTAGGGTCTATATCTTCCCGTTCTAGCAACAACTGGACTACTCTTTCGTGTCCATTGCCAGCAGCACACAGGAGCGGTGTTTGGCCACCCTTATTTGGACGATTGGGGTCGACATTTCCCTGTTCCAGCAGTGTCTTGACCACTACTTCGTGTCCATTGACTGCCGCACATACGAGTGGTGTATCACCTGCACAATCTTGTTGGTTCACCTCGTAACCTTCATCATATATCAATACCGTCACAAGTTCAACAATCCCGAAGAATGATGCGCAGTGTAGTCCGGAGAACATGGGGGCAGAAGTGATGAATCTTCTATATTCGGGGGGGAGCTCCTGCTCTAGCAGTGATAAAGCGGATATGTGTTGTTCGTACTGATTCAAGAGCTCCAGGGCAAGGGCCATTGCATGGTCTGAGAAATCCTTGTTCGCATGTGTTCCCCAATACCTCGCAGAATAATAAAGGAATGGCATGCTTCCATCGTCCGGGAGAGCTGTCAGAGTGTTGACCTGTTGTGAGTTTAGATAAGTCAAGCAGGTTTCTGCTAGCATCGAGTGCGATTTACTGAAGAGACCTGGATAACTACAAAGGTACTCTTGGACAGTATAGTGGATTAGCCGTACGGTCGAGGTTTCCGAATCGACTACGATTAGGCCTTGGCAATAGTCGAGCAATGCGCCAATGGAAGGAATATTTTCGGGATCAAAATCCGTTGCTCCAATCTCCACTGCCAGTGCATGGCAGAGTTCATCCACATGTAACGGCCGTTCCGAATGGCAGATCCATGTGAGAGCGGCTATCGCAAGCGTTGCCTTTTCTTCGTCCTGAGCCATTATACGCACCAGGGTCGTATCGTATGCATCACCAAACCCTGACCCATCTTTTATCAACTTGAGTGTTTCTTCCCGTCCAGCAAGAGTGGTTCTTCTGAGGATTGCGTCGATGTAGAGAGAGGCTGGCAGGAATCTAGGTTCAAATATGTTAGCCATTAATTTGAGGTAGCTTTTCCCATAGCCTTGTTCCTACATACGTTTCAGAACTTATTGCCGGAATGCTCCTCATAATATCCCCCTCTAATGGGTTGCTCATGATATTTCGGATTGGGTCCCTCCTGAGTTTCTCGTGTAGGAATCTAACCACCCCATCTTCCGTAGCCCGTATCAATAAGAAAGCTGCTGCTCCACCCAACTCCCTCTCTACCTCGCTTCGCACATTCGGTCTTCCGGTCATAAATAAGCTAGTATTCGGAGACCCGTGCACGATCTGTCTTAACACTTTAAGAACCACCGTTCGATACTCTGGCACACATTCATCAAGTGCATCAACACATATGAATGTGCGCCTCGTGGCTGCGATTGCCTGGAACATCTTCAAAACTCCCGAGACTTGGAGTCCTCTACCCCCAATAGCCCTTTTGTCGTTTCGGAAATCCTGTGCTATTGCTTCAGGAATCTCCCCCTCTCCGCTAACGAGCTGTCTCAGCAGGGAGCCAAGTATATTTGCCGGCGACTGCTCATTCCGAGCAGCAAAGTCAAAGTAAACACACACTACGGTAGCATCTCCCTCGGCGGCCTCGTCGCACAACCTGTCTATAATAAGTGAACTGTCATCGAAGCCTATTAGCAACGGGATTCCTCAATTCCCCGCAATGATAAGTTCCGTGCACTCTTACATGATATAGCTCTTTCCTACTCCTGCAGCGCCGTGGCAAAATAAGGTCTGACGATAAGATGGATCCTCCCAACTACCCTTGTGCCAGCGCTTGAATTCTCCAGTTTCCAAAAGCCATGCTCCTATGGTGTCGATCCGCCGGGCTCCAATGTCTCTATGCCTCACCCGAGGCTCTAATGGCGACAACCATGCCAGTACTTCAGATCTGTCATCGAGGGTTGTGCTATTAACGTTAGTTGTGTTGTTAATGTTAGTTGTGTTGTAACAGTTATCGTTATTGTTGAAACAGTTCTGGTTATTGTTGAAAAAGCCCGTGGTGTTGAAAGAATTATCGTTATTGTTGAAAGCTCGCGACATTTTTCAATTTTCACCGCTGCGAACGTCGAGAGAAAGGTGTTGATTGAGTTGAAGCCTGTTAAGCGCAATGACTTTTAAATTGAGGGAAAAGCAGGTAGATAAATCCTGCGCCTTGTGGCCAGCATTGCTTCCACTGGGCCCGAAACCTGTTACACACACGGCGCCAAGAAGCTCGTCAGCCATCGGGGTTTTCCTCGTTCGGGTTCGGTTAAATTTCATCCACACATAATAAGATCGAGCAGAGCATGGATCTTAAGATCGTGGTTCATCGGCTGATAACATTAATTTTTCTTCAGCGATATTTCTCGTGCAGTAAGCGAGTTGGCTTACTCGTAACTCATTCTCATTCCGAGCGATTAAAGGCGAAATGGCGCTGCACTCGCCACACAAACGCCTGACAACCGATCCGGCCAGAAGCCTTGAGGAGATTCACCTGTGCCAGTACTCGAGTAGTACTCGAGCAGCCTTGTGTTGAACCACTCTAGTCCACCTTTTTCTTTTTTCTTTCGTTTTTCTCCCCAAATTACACATTCCAAAGAATTAGAAATTTTGGTAACGATAAGTTACTAATGGTACGGCTGAAAAACTATTTTTAGTATCTACTAAGCAATACATGTGTAAATAATTATTACCCAAGAATCATGTGTGACTCTAATGTACCATGCGAATACCGTAAAATTCCGAAAATAAGGCGCATTCGAAAGTTAGCCGCACCTAGCAACGAGGTAAAGTACTAGGACAAAGCTATTCGTCCGATCGGCGGCAACCGGGCAACCCCTCAAAAAACCCCACCTCAACGATCAACCACCCCTCAACAACCATGCCTCCAGAAAAGACTGGCAATCTCACACAGTTTGAGAAAGGGCAAATTGTTGCCTTGAAAGAAAAATCTCTCTCTTTTTCTGAAATTGGAAAGATCTTAAGTCGTCCAAAGAGTACTGTTCTAAGTTTCTACAACCGTTCCAAAAGAGGGGTGATGTGAAAAACCTCCCCATGCCTGGAAGACACAAAATCATCATACCAGAACCCATCGCCACCTAGTCAGAGAGTCTAAGAAGGCACGCCGCCTCCCCTTATCAGAATTGCGCAATGAGGTTGCACCAGAGGCCTCAGTCAAGACCATCAAGCGAGCTTTAACATCAGTCAACATCAAGAAGTGAAGAGCCAGGAACAGAGGATTTCTGAAAGATGAGCATGCTGTCAAGAGGCTAGCTTGGGCCAAGAAGTATAAGGATTGGACAGAGGAGGACTTTGAGGGGGTCATCTTTAGTGATGAATGCATGGTTGAAAAGTCCAAAGATCCTAAGGGTATTTGGGTGTTCAGAACACCTGAGGAAAAGTGGCATAAAGACTGCATTCATGGGGTTACAAAAGGGCCTGGGATAAAGTTGATGGTATGGGCTTGTATTTGGGGTAAAAATAAGGGTCCTCTGATTCCTATTTTTGACAAGAGTGTGAATATATTTGTATATATTGGAGTTTTGGAGGATGGCTTATTTGATGTCTGGCAGGAGGTGGAGGACACAGTTGGGGATCCTATCTTTCAGCAGGATGGTGCAAAGATACATACTGCAAGAGATACTATGGCTTGGTTTGCAGGAAACAACATACAGGTTATGGAATG
>Ga0307507_10010313_pt1 | contig 12111 bp, 14 predicted proteins | sample 7_EM_MG_FD_207223 | JGI IMG/M metagenome (GOLD analysis project Ga0307507, IMG submission 207223) | Populus trichocarpa ectomycorrhiza microbial communities from riparian zone in the Pacific Northwest, United States - 7_EM | ecosystem: Host-associated > Plants > Roots > Unclassified | place... | reverse complement strand
ATGAGAAAGAGAAACAACCCTTCTCCCCCATCGTTTCATACGGCGAAATCACTCTCACCGATGTGGGCGGTACACTCACGGATTTGAGCTGCGATCAGCTTTCGCCGCCACCGTCCTCTGGCTCCTCATCCGCTTCGTCGCGTTCGAGTATGATTGAGCAGCCTGGAGCGGCTGTGATGAGGGACGTCCCAAACATCGAGATCTCTTCGGTCCGTGGGGTGTCAATCAGCGAACGACCAATGTCACTAGCTGTACCTGAAACTGCATTCAATGGTTCCCCTCGTCATCCTTTCGATAGCCCATCCGCCGTATAACCAACCAGCCACCTCTCCTTTCTTGATTACCCCCTCGATGAACCCAACTCTACGCATACCCATTTAATATCACGCGACGTACGAACCCCACTCGACTGCATTCTTCTCTTTAACTTGTATCCAATAACCACCTTCACGTGTATCCATAGGTTTTGCTCAGTTACACTCACTCTCATTGCTACCTATCCCCACAAAACCTACTGGCTTTCGTTGTCCATATGTTGTACGGATAGATATTTAAATAAAAAATGAAATATACAACCTAGAACGAGCTGTAGTTGTGCGCCTGAGTTATTTGGGGTGTGATTTTGCAAGCTTGAAGGAGTCGCACCGAAATTTCACGGACATTTAGACTCCGATTGAAACGGTGCGTGCTTCAATTGAGTCGAAGTTGAAGCTGGACGTTCTTGGTTTATTGCACATTCTACGACAACTCTACGTCAGCCTCTCTCGACCCATGGCAAACGCAGATGGCGACTCGGACTCTCTTCTTGACCGGATATTTCGATCCACCCACACGCTCGCTTGTCCGCACAATCAACCAAGAGCGACTTGCCTTCAATGTCAGGTTCATAGGATTCCCAAACCCAAAACTTTTGTGGAAAGCATCAGACTTGAGTACAAGCTCATGTACGAACGGCGAAACATGGTGAAAATGCCAGCCATCTCGACGGCGTCTTTCTCGCCCTTTCTGCATAGCTCGCTGGCTTGTCTCTTGTACATCATCACATTCAGGGAAAGTGCTTGGTATCGCTTATCTGGAGAGCTTGTTCAGCAACGCGTGGAGGCGAGTCTTCCTCGGCTGAAGGCGGCGACTTTGATGGCAGCGGGGTCTAAGTTCTCATCGCCGGATCTCATGAAGAAGTATCTCGTGATACTCGGCGGCACAGGACGAAGGATAGAATGCTACGTCGATGAGTGGAATGTTACAGGAATTACGGAGTCCCTGTACGACCATTGGAAACAATTCCTTTCCTCCAAGACAAAGGACTGGAACGGACTCCCTCTTGTAGCAATACCTTGGTGTTTGTGCGTATCATATTCGCATTTTGGGTTCTCCGTAGCTCAAAGGCAATTTTTTTAAAACCAAGGGGTGGTATACTCACCGCGTTCAAATATCGCTCAGGCGCACAAGTCGTCTTCGCAACCTACTACTTCGTCACGGGGTTCAACTGCGCAGTTACTTCTATTGCCTATAGCAGAAGGTTTGACCTTCTTGAAGACATATACCAGGGCTTCGAATGGGTAAACGTGAGTCCTGGCGGATCTGTTCTCTCATATCCTGCGTCTGAAATAAGATCCAGGCATTGAGCCCAAAACCCAGCGTTGGCGTTTGGTGGGAAATTGAGCTGATGGCTATGCCTTCGTTGTGGTTCAAAAGGTGAACGTTAATCAATCAGCTGCCCTCCAAAAATCAGAACTCTTACTATGTCATTCTAGTATGTATGTAGCATTCTATGTCACCCTGGTATCGAATGCGAGTCAAGGCAAGTATCTCGTACCCGAAAGTTCCATGTGGTACGTCTTGGCGGGATTGCTTCTTGTCCTTGGAATCTCGCAAGCGACCTACGTCACTCTGACCACGAAACCGGAAGTTGAGGCTATTGAAAAATCCTGGAAGAGGCGCATCGATGGCTGGGTTTTCGAGCAACAATATGCAATCCCGAAACCGTTATCTAGCATGGATCGAGGACTAGCTGTCGAGGCAATGTAGTTCTTCGCGAATTGAGTTTCCGACTCTGATACCATACAAGTCTTCCATCAAAACGGTAGACTCGTACAGTTTCTCATCACTTCTCGTATTTTTTTTGTTACCTTATAATTTCCTTCCTCTTCGCTCTTGCTCGCCCCAAAATCAAATTTCCATTGTGGTCACTGAACTTCTTCGTAAAGTATCGCGCAGGAGCACGGGGTGAACACCAAGAGTTGCGAGCAATCAACCTACAACGGAAATTTGTCGGGTCTGCCTCGGGCCTTTTGTTTTACTAGGCTACTGTATGTCGTTATCTTTATGTTGTACGGGTAAATGATACCGTCGGTTTACAAAAAAAAAACATAGAATGAGATCTCGTTGTGCGTCGGATCATGAGTTATTTGAAGTGGGATTCGACAAGGAGCTGGTAAAGCGTTTAACGTTCAACGCGTCCAAACTTCACTACCACAAGGTTGTTCGTAATTCCGATTGAAGTGTCGTGACATCCTGGAATTTCGGGATTGAAGTCCAGAACTCCTTGACTTCTTGCACATTTTACAACTCCACATAGCCCTCTGATATCTGTGCCATGGCAAACGCGGATGACTCACCGCGAAGTGGTGTGGTTTTCAAATCGAAACGAATTCACCTCGAAGTCATGATCTTCGATTCGACGGCAACACTACTTACCACTCCCTGTTGCCATACAATTGAGCCTCGAGAGGCTTCATAGAATCATATACATGGTAGCCATATAGACTATTTGTTCGACAATCCGAGTCAGCTGCCAATCCAGCTATTTCCAAAAAATAATAATATTGCATTGAATGAGAAAACAATTGAACGAAACCGTGCAGAGTGAGATTTAGTATGTAAGTGAGCCGCGTATCATAGGTAAGTTGCGTTAGTGAGTAGAGTACAAATGCATCTGTCGTCACGTTAAACCATGCTGAGTCGAACAAAAAGGATGGATTGTGAGGGAAAGCAAGGAGTGTGGAGCTGCGTAGCAATGGGTGTGGCCAACGCAGATAGATCGAGGCTAATGACAATGAAGAGGTTGATAAAAAATGATGGAGACGCGCGCCAGGTGCCGGACCGACGAGCGTAAGCTGATGGCTCGGCTAAGAACCAGATTGTTCTAGCGGCATCGCTCTACAAGGTTCTGCAGAGGTGAGGGTATAAGAAGACGAAGAGGCGGGAAGGCGGAGGGTGTCTACAAATATGTGGAATAGCTGGGAGGAGCGATTAGAACGTGAGAGAAGGGAACAATGGCGAAAAGACATACTTGAAAGTCCGTGTGATAGAGAGTTATGCGGGTGAAAGAGACACTAAGCGATTACGCAGTAACCTGCGTATCCCATTTTCGTGTCTTCATCGACTAGTTGTCTGAGGATGTCATCATCTTCACTGTGGTATGCAGACGAGATGGGTAATGATGATGTGGGTTCGAAGGCTGAGAGGTCGAAGGTGGAGAATGAATCCATTGGTTGGGGAGTGCGATGGTGAACGGTAGGGTGTGAGATGTCGCAAAGATGCTCAAAATATCGCGCGGAGCAAAAGTTGTTTAGTACGCTTGTAACAAAGAAGGGGCTACGATGAAGGAAAGGGACCAAGCTTGAGAGGGTTTTTAAAGATACCATTGTGGATTCCAAGCAAACAAGACCCAAGGGACAATGGCCGGACCCTCATTGTCCAGTGGCCACGATCAAGTTATCAATGCGTTTTGGGCCATTGTTCAGCCGGAAAGGAATACAAGACCATAAGAAAATTACACATTGCCGCAGCTACCACTGTACTTAAGGAGATCTCGGGATCACGATGCGCGCGATCCTGAACTGATGAGCCGTTAGCCATAACCTTGGAAAGTAGTAGGTCCAATCTAGCTCAAGAGGCCGCATAGGTCCAAGTGTGCCGCCACAGGTCAAAGAGTATGGCATAAAAATGGTCACCCGGGAGCCCCGAAAATTGAAGGACATCTGAAATATCCAGACTATTCAAGGCGACCATCAGCATGGGACAAACGGGTGGATTGAGGGTGGCTGTGGGCGTGCTCGCGGCGAAACTGAATTACGTAAGTCAATGGGCAAATTTCACGCTCCGCTGCCCATTGTCCGCCCACTTCGTTTAGAAGAACACAAAGAGCGCAAGCAGGACTAGAAATGGCGGGGATTCCAATCAACGACTTTGTTTCTTTCCCTCACCCTTCAACTCGTCGTCCTGTCCTTACCTTCTCCATTATTATCAATGCCGACCGACGCAAGCTATCCCGCATTCTCAATCTTTGCATTCATCGCATTCGTTCTCGTCTTGATTCCCCTCCCCTGGCATTTCCAAGCCTGGAACTCAGGCACTTGCCTCTATATGATATGGACTGCCGTTGGGTGCTTGAACCTGTTCATCAACTCAATCGTCTGGCGCAACAACGCCATTGACTGGGCACCTATCTGGTGTGATATCTGTACGTGCCGCAGTGGCTTCACCTGTTTCGCATCGTCTAATTCAATCATAGCTTCGAGAATTATTGTCGGGTTGGCTGTCGCTATCCCCGCTGCCTCTCTTTGCATCAATCGCCGACTCTACAAGATCGCGTCATGTCAGACCGTGACGATAACACTCGCTCATGTAAGTTTTTGCCGCTACCCTTGCTGCTCGCGTTCCTTACGAATGCTTCTCAGAAACGACGCGCTGTCATGGTCGATCTTGCAATAGGTCTGGGTTTACCTGCTCTTCAGATGGCGTTGCGTGAGTTTTGTCCCTGTTTTGCCAGTTGTTCATGTGCTGAGATGCAATTGTTAGAATTCATTGTACAAGGTCATCGCTATGATATTTGGGAAGGGGTTGGCTGTTACCCCACGACCGTGAACACGCCCGCCGCCTATCCATTGAGCTTCCTCTGGCCCATCGTCATCGGACTCGTTTCCGCTTTTTACTGCAGTAAGCTACTCCTTTTTCTTACCGTCGCTTTCAAGCTAAAAGCCTCTTTTTAGTTCTTACACTACGAGCTTTCATGCTCCGCCGTGCCCAATTCGCGCAATTCGTTTCTTCCACGACATCTCTCACCATGAACCGTTATTTCCGACTAATGTCCCTTGCGACCCTCGAATTTATCTTTAATCTCCCCATCAGTACCTATGGTCTCTATCTCAACATCACCAGCCGACCTATCTACCCATGGAAAAGTTGGTCCGATATCCATTTTGACTGGTTCACCATCGACACATTCCCATCTATCCTTTGGAGGTCGAATCCGACGCTTTCCGTCACCCTGGAACTCAGCAGATGGTCTGTGGTCTTCTGCGCATTTATCTTCTTTGGCTTCTTTGGCTTTGCGGATGAAGCCCGCAAGCATTACCGTTTGGCGTACTGGGCTATTGCTAAACGATTCGGTGTTACCCCACCTCCATTTTCGTTAGGGGGCAAAGTTCATCCTGGGTTAGCACCACTTTTCTTCCTCACGTTTCACGCTGTGTACTTACGTTGCACACCTTCAGTTCTGGCAAACCATCTGGTCGCTCGGTCTCTCTCAACGAATCCCTACCAGGCTTCGTCCCCCGCCCCTTGGAGCTGAAGTCCTCCAAGAGCGACTCTTTCAGCTCCTCCGCCTCCACCTTCCGCACAAGTTTCAACAAAAGCGATTATACAACCACATCCGACGCGACTCCCATATATACGACGTACAAGTCTGCTGAACTCTCATTTCCCACTACTCCTACGACTCCTTCGACAATTTCCGGCATGGACGATGCAGAACTATCACAACCGAAGTCTGATTCGGTGGTGTGATTCCATTATTCACTTTCGTTACGTAATTATTTCACTTTGTACCATACGTCTAAACAATGGCATTGTAATATAAACAAACTGGGAACAAACATCTCTCATCGTTTCTATTTTTACCCACAATGTTGCGTCGTCCCTCTTAAAAGTTTTCTAGATCTAGAGAACAGAAAAATAAGTTGCTTCATATTACCTGCATTCCCACAAGTCACTGTACAACCAACCATTGTTCTTTGGCCCATTGTACTCTGGTTGTCAAGCTGGGCGACGACGAGATATAAGTATCATCAGCCCATTATCAGCGACAATTACGCGACAATGGTATTGCATGCGCCCACCTGATGAAAAGTAATCAGCGACAATAAGGAAACAATAGGTTGTGTCCGCCCAGCCGATTGTCCGTGGTAGGAAGTTCTCTTCGACAACAAGAGCTGTCCGATTCCCGGTCATAATGGAGCAGTCATCGCTCGAGCTTCATTACCATTATATATTACTGGCGCGCTAGATAGTAACGGCTGACATAAACTCTAATTTATCCAAACCATACTCTTTGAATCAGTAATCAGGCTGTGACTGCTGGGTAATATTCGCCTTAAAGGCATAATGATATTGTACGAAAGTCTGACTATTGTACAGAACAAAGCATGAAAGGCGAAAGTCGTAAATAAAGAGAGTGATAATGATACAGACAAAGCCATTGCATCGGTCAAGGAGCGTGGTGGTTGGGAATAATAATCTGCGTGGGTATACGATCTTCTCTCAGAGGGATCTACCACAAAGTAATGCTAGCGAGATACAGCTGCGATGACATTATCGTTGGCGATGGGGTTGGAGGGATAAACGGTGAGTACTCACTGGAGAGCGATGTGCAAAGTCTGAACGAAATTGAGGATGATAGGAACCGTAAGCAAAGAGAAAAGGAGGCTGAAAAGGGTGTTGAAATTTCGTGATGGAACGGCGATGGGCCAGACTTACCATGATTGTGGGCTGGGCCCGAGCTATGAGATGACGCAGAAAGCGCCTGTGTTCCCTGCACCGTATCGTTCTTGATCAATGGGCAGGTCACTGGAGGTTGGTTGATGTGATGAACTCGACGACGACAACTCTTCTTGAAAAGTAATGAAGTCGACGCTTTCGCAAAGAGATATGAGGGAAGTAAAGGAGTCCATTGGGGACGACGGGTTGTGAAAGCGAAGGTAAAGATGGGTCGCTCTTCGTGCTTTTGCAAGGGGGATTGTTTACCTAAAAATTCAGAGGAACATTGCTTTTAAGAGTCGCGATGGCCATTGTTCTACAAACAATGCTGATTTGGCCGATTGTACATGAGGTTCTGATCCCTGCATTGTGGCTTTGTGCACCCACACGTTTACAGTCCACGAAAAAAAATTACCCTGATATACACACCAGGCCCGCGAAAGGCCGCCGGGAGAAATGGAGACAGGACCAGAACGAGAGAAATTTGATCGTTATGGTGGAGGTCACCAAGGTCGGTTTCTAAATCTGGAAACATGACAGCCCAATCCATTGTTCCAGGTGTGACAACTTGTCACAATGCCCCATCCTGGCCTTTGTCCTCTCAGTCCACGCGCATCAACCGCATTGTTGTGAATCTTCTACAGCCGCATTGAAGTATATAACGAGCTATACTACAAAGATGGTCCAAACCCTCCGCATCTTTGACTTGAACCTACGTGTACATTATGCTGCATCCTGAGCTACCAGTCGGCGCCTTCATATCTGCCTTTCTCGTCCTCGTCCCCGTGCCCTGGCATTGGCGAGCTCGCAATGTTGCCACCCTCTCCATCAGCGCCTGGTTCTTTGTGTCCAACGTGATATATGGAACCAATGCCATTATCTGGGACCACAACGTCAAAATCGTTGTACCCGTCTGGTGCGATATTGGTATGTCGTCTTCCACTTCACTTGCCCCGGTCATTCCTTACTTACGCGACTCAGTTACAAAGCTTCAAATCGGCGCGACTATGGCGCTTCCTGCCTGTTGTCTTTGCCTATGCATTCATCTCGAACGGATCGCGTCTGTTCGTGAGGTTGGTACCGGGGAGAGACAGCGGCTCCTCCGAAGGCTCTTCGATTTCTCACTTTGTTGGCTACTGCCCATGGTGTATATGGCGCTTCGTAAGTGATGACTTTTCGCTTATTGAAATCTGCTTATTCAGTCCCCACCGTTAGATTATGTCGTTCAAGGTCACCGGTATGACATTGTCGAAAATCTAGGTTGCCGTCCAGCGACATACAACTCCCTCCAATCCATTTTCTTGGTCTGGGTTCCACCTCTGATCGTTTTCGTCTTGACCCTCGTTTACGCTGGTCAGTTTCGAATTGTCCATCTTGCCTGCCTTCTGCTTATGTTCCATCAGGCCTCGCTCTCTACCATTTCTTTCAACGACGCATTACATTCGCCCGCCACCTTCAGAGTGGTGGTTCCGCCCTCACTACTGGCCGATACTTTCGCCTCATGGCGATGGCGATTGTCCAGATGTTCTGGGGAGCGCTTGTAATCGGAATCAACATGTGGTTCACATGCCGCAGTGGGCTCCGCCCATGGACCGGCTGGGCAGACGTCCACTCCAACTTCTCTCGTGTTGCCCTCTTCCCCACTCTCCTCATCCCCCTTTCTGTCCTCAGGTGGACTTACTTCCTCTGGTGGACCATCCCCATTTCCTCCGTGATTTTCTTCGCGTTCTTTGCCTTCGGACAAGACGCTGTCAAGGAATACGTTGCATGCTTCAAATGGGTCCGCTCCAACATTCTGAGGCAGAAGCAAGACGGCGCCGCTTTCAAGGGTATCAAACAACCTTCATCGTGTGTATCTCGACTTCTGTCTCAATCCGTCAACGCTTACGCGCGATTCTTTGCTCAGGTTGACTTCCACTCCTGTCAAAGTCCCCAAGTTCACTCCTTACTCTTACTCTCCCTCGCATTCTAAACACAAAGACGACCAATCGATTTACGACGCGTCTTCCATAGATAAGATGTCGTTCGTGATGACACCAACTTCCGAGGCCTCCTTCGCTCATACTGAGATAACGGATGTAACAGACAGCTCGACGCCGCCTGCGTACGTCTTGCCTCACACAGCGAATATGGCATGAACTCTTCCTTCAATCATGATGTTCTGTATTATTACGACCTTCGTTTATTCGTTTTACCCACACCACTCCCTACATAGTCACTCTTTAACTCAAATGCCCAGTAGACACGCAATTCTTATTATGTATTTCTTCCGAACGAAACCGCATCCTGAAGACAGGTGGAGCATGGATTTTCAGAACTACTACATAACACCTCCAATCCATTTCTACTACCTACAAGCTTTATGTAAAATTATAATTAATGCTTGTCTATGGTATATCCTGTATATTATGTCTGGGTAAGCTTAACAAGATCTGAGTATCAAGAAGTACCTCTCACCGCCATGATCATCCAGTGTTCTTCCATCATCCAGCGTCTCTGGTTATTCAACGATTACTAGTGGTACAGAGGAAGTTTAAAACTAATACAGCTAGCAATACATACATCTAATAAGAACTGATTTACTTGACGAAACGGCAAGAGGGCAATTGACGCCAATGAGAAAGAGAGAAGAGAATAATTGCGAAGGCGAAGCTGGAGAGGAGGAACATTTGGCGCGGGATGGAGGGAAGAGAGTAGTTCAATATGGGAGTTAAATGTTCGTCATCAGAATGGAAGGATCGTGCACACATCTTGATAGTGTCGGAGCGAAAGGTTTCAGAGGAGTTGAAAGCTAGAGGCGGGATCTGACAAGCGGAAGAATAACCTGAAAGATGTTCAGGGAGTACGTTCATCGGCTGATAGTACTATGCCGGCGTACTTGATATTTGCCGTTCTGTGGCTTCAACATAATCAGGTACGGTCTTCATGAATGATCCCGCACCATCCAGGATGCAGGAAAAACAGGCGCGGAGCGCGTCGGAAGACACAGTCGGGCACATGCATATCGAGAAGTCCTTACACCTCTGGGAAGGGAAGACTGTGAAAACCACAAATCTACACCAAAAAATTGAGACCAACCGTTTGAGTGTCTTGAACAAAAGCGCATGTCGCAACGCACTGTTTTCAATGAGTTTGCGTGGTCAGAAGAGGGCTAGTCAAGGGCTAGTAACAAAAGGTCACCTGGGCGGTTGGCGTCGGAATTGTGATGTTGGTGGTACAGATACTTGAGGTCCACTGCGCGGTTCGTGGCTTCAAAATAGGAAGCGAAATACCTAAATTTCGATTGTTATTCAGGGTGCGTTGCATAAGAAAGATGTTTTACTGAGGGCTTGATAGGCATCACAAAGGAGGACCAAGAGTAATAACAAAGGACGGGGGTAGTGCATCATGCTAGGCTTTCGGCAAGGTGACGGGGAGTAGCGATATAAGGTGCAAAATTGATCCATTTTTAAGACCGTCATCACATGTAGGGTAGACCAAACATCCTTTACCACACAATGGGAGGAAGCACAATTGTGCCTTCGGCTCGTGCGCCGGCCATGTTGTGATATTTTTCGAAGTCCGACAATACATTTTCCTCTGACAATTACATACAAACAAATTTCGCAACTTACTATGACCTATGTAAGTACTTACCGGTACTTACCACCGACACCAGCGCAAGGAATTTATTACAAACGCAACTTGTGTAACATGGCTGCTGTAGCAACCGGAATCGCGGACTTGCGTAGACGCAGGTCACGGTGTTGCGGGACTCGGGGAAAGTCCAACGCTTCCGGTGCGGCCATTATCTCTTCCCTGCATCATATCAGTGATCACGGGCCACCAGCCATTGTTAAACGAGTCACGCTCTCATGGCTTCATGGCCCACCATTCTGGCCTAATTTGGTGGACAATGGCCGCTCACACCATTGTGCTTTTGGGCAACAAACGGGTCCTGATACTACAAAAGACCCTCCAGGTTCTGAGTTCTTTCAATCACTGTTGAACCTCTGCCACCTTCTGCGCGTTCTTCGTCTTTGCAATAATCCAAACTTGCACCATCCTTGTGACACCACCTAACCACCAATTAAACCTCGGACACACCCTATTTTCAATGGACTCATTCGACTCCTTCGGAAGCGTCCTCTTCATGGACGCAGAATCCACCACGTCTCTGTTTGACACAGCGAACTCAATATCATCGAACCCCTCCGACTCAATACCTACCGATATGGAGCGGAGTACGGGTTATACAACGAACGGCTTCTGCGTAATTGCCTAATCGCTTTCTTCTATATTTTTCATGGGCTCCAGCCTATCATCTTGTTAGTTGTTATCATCTTTTTGCCTGTGAATCTCGCTGACTCTTTTTCTTCCTTAGCGCCACAGCTTCAAAAGCGGGCGGCTCATATTTATCCATTTCGACAATTCCACCCTCGCGGTGGCCATTGACCAACAGTCACTCCTTTGCACACCTTGATTATGCCCACCACATTTGTAGCAATAACTTTTCTGCAAGCTCCTCATATATCCACGTCTGTAGAATCACGTAGCATTTACTATCCTTAACCTCTTTTATCACGTCCAAGATTGGAATCAAATTTCGTTCTCAATTTCTTCTGTGCTTGCAAGAGAACAATGTACAAAACTCTGAGTAAACAAGCGCATGCGCGACATTTATGCCGCTTCCCCCACGACGCTAACGATACTGGATGCGTGCACGGTGCGTCAGACATGGACGAGCCAGGATTTTGGAAAGGGGAACCAGGGCGGGACAAAGTACAGAACCATGGCATAAAATTCAAATCTCATACCTTGCTGTTTCCATGAGCCACCAACCTGAATGCCTTGGCTCAGGTATTGTGGAGTGCGTGGGGGAGGTGGGCCTCCATCGGCTCGACGTCGGCAACACAAATTTAGAAAGGCGTACTACTGTGACCATAGTCACGTGACAACAATGGTTTCAGGGCCAAATGAGTCCGCATTGTCCACCAAAAAATTCGAAGCCCCTTTGTTCAAGGCCACACTGTTTGAAAGAATGATGGTTATAATGCGTGTACCAGGCCTTTGTCTCTATCTCTCTTCTCCTCCTCCAATCTCTCGTCGCCATGCAGCATCCTGAGCTCCCAATCTTCGCCTTCCTCACCGCTGCCCTCATTCTCGTACCTATACCGTGGCATTGGCGAGCGCGTAATGTCGCGACGCTGGCTATCATCTTCTGGCTCTTTGTGGTTGATGTAGTTTACGGAGTCAACGCAATTATATGGGCTGGAAACGTTCGGAATCCAGTGCCGATTTGGTGTGATATTAGTGCGTTTGCTTTGTCGTTTCTTCTGTCCAGTCACTGACCGTTGTCCTCTAGCTACGAAG
>Ga0307507_10010312_pt1 | contig 12113 bp, 8 predicted proteins | sample 7_EM_MG_FD_207223 | JGI IMG/M metagenome (GOLD analysis project Ga0307507, IMG submission 207223) | Populus trichocarpa ectomycorrhiza microbial communities from riparian zone in the Pacific Northwest, United States - 7_EM | ecosystem: Host-associated > Plants > Roots > Unclassified | place... | reverse complement strand
CTATGAATATTCAATGGAATTTGTTATTGTATTTATTATACATTTATTATTATATAATATTATTATATATATTAAACTTCACTTGATATATACATTTTTCAAATCTGGCAGTTATGCAAATTGCCAAGATTGAAACCTAATCAAAATCAAATAAGGTAGTGTTTGGCGTGTCCTGATCTCAAATTAGGATTTCAAGTCAATCTGATTTCGTTTTAAAAAATCTGATTTCAAATTGCCAAGACCGGATCTCAAATCAGAATCATGGGCGCGCCAAACACCCCATAAGTTTTCACAGGGCGGGTCTGGAGTGGTTTGCCAAGGTCTTGGCTCTGAGGCTGCGGGTCCTCGGTAGCTCCGTTGGGGCTTAACACCTTATCTGAAGTTTCTTGCCTTTCTGTGTGGATCACGTGCCCTTTCAAGATTCAAGATATCATTATTCAGGTTTGTACAGGTTACGATCGTGCGAGCCCCAGCAGGCTACTATATAAGCTCTCTCTCACCCCCATTATCCATTCTCTCTTCCTGCTCCTTTCCCGAATCACTATCACATCCTGTATTGATCCACCCATCCATCTCAAGAGAACCCACAAAGCTCTACACAACATCTCACTTGTACGCGGTATTACTAGTATATCCCGAGATTAATTTAGTACTATCCATCTGCATCTTCCTAGTTAACAATCTTCTCATAGCCATTTATCATCCTCAGAACTCCCTTTATCTCCCTTTATCGACTGCCATGCCCGGTCTATTTCTATTTTCATAGCATAAACCATTCCCCCATCATCCTCCAGGCTATTATCATCTGCTAGCGGATATCTCTGATTCGCTGGAAGAGCATTGTGGAAAAAGAAAAACAATTCCGGATCCATCAACCACCCCCCGGCCCCAACCGCTATTGTAATGGCAGCCTCAAAAGTTGGACTTCAATACCAACAGTCTGATGCCTTGAAAGATGATGGTGAGGTTACTTTGTGTAAGTCTGTCTGCCGCTTCCCCCAACCCGAAATTTATAGTGAGGAGTATAACGACTGTCGAGAGCTATGAAACGTAAGATGGAGCAAGCCAGGCTCCCGTACTGGAAGGGGAGTATGGCCGCCCAATGGGCTGCCATTCACCTATAGGCCCTTGCCACCTCGCCGGTTATAGTTAGGGCGGCACTCGGGCAGGCAGATACAACCCAGGGCGAACGTTTGACTGAATGCCTTGATTTTTTGCTAAAGGACATAGCAAAAAAACATAAGCCCACCTTAACACCATTGATGGCAGAACCACCAGTTCGCCCTGTTGGCCCTGTTGCAGCCCTGTTGCAGCCCCGTTGTGGCCCCAGTTGCTGTCAGAAATGATCTTAAGTTACCTCAAACCATCCGCAATGAATGTGCACAGTATATGCTAATATAGCTCCTGCAGGGCTTGTCGGCCTGCGCTCCATCAGTCCCTGGATAGATGAAACGGTTCTTGGTCCGCGCAGACAACCCAGTGCCGGCTGGGCTGGACATGATCCAAAGGCAAGCCCATGGAAATGTTTCCTGGATGAGGATAACCGGACCCACCATGGGGAACCTGTTTGTCTGCATAGTCGGAGTCCTTGCACTGGAATACAGATATCGTCTGCTCATTGGGGCGACTAGGCAGGGTACACGCATGGTGCTTAATGATCATGAGGAGCGGCTGCTGGTTGCTGAAATGATCTCAATCGGAACCAGTAGGCATGTCCATATGTGGTGGTCAATCAATGCGCCGAGCCAAGATATGGATCTGCTCTTCTGTGGCCATGGCACCTGTAGAGAAGATGGTACTCCCCCCCCCGGCGCGATCAATTTTGGCCCTCATGACAATAGGGCCAATATCCCAACCTGTCCGTTCATAGTGATGAATCGGACTCAGAAGGCCACCAGCCCAAGTCGTCCACTGCAGCCGAAAGGGGAATCCGCAGGTTGAATACCAAAAACACCGGGAGCAGCATGCGAAAGACTAGACACAAGGTGCGCAGCGGTCCGGTGGACGTCGATCAACCATAGCCGGACTCAAATCGTAGTTCGGCCACCAAGGTCATGCTAGCCTTGGATTCCGGTTTCACACAATCTCCCATTAAGCAACCTTCTGCCCCTCCTACTGACTTGGGCGTTCGTGCCTTGAGGTCTGGCCGACAATAGGAAAAGAGACTGACCTAAAGAAAGTATTCCGTCTATCTCCTCGTACGGCAGTCAATAGTAGTGGCAAAAATGACCCAGCAGCCATGGCTGAGGCTGAGAAACCGAACGGTCCGGCCCACACCGCAGAACCTTCGAGGAAGGTCGCCTGCAGCGTGACAATAATCGACAGTAGTATTGAGGGTGAACCGGATAGAATCCATGAGGAGGTTAATCGAAGTCGCCAACCTTCCCCCACGCCTAGTCCACCAAATAGTCCTCCTCCATTGGCTCCCAACTCAAGTCACGATCTAGCCTCTGCGGCCTCTGAGGAGCGAGAGCTGAGGACATGAGCTGAGTGTCTTTTTCTGCTAGCCTCCGGGGCCCAGCAGCCTGCCGACATATCGGCGACCCAAGTTGGTACGCCCAGCAGAAGCCATTCCCCCTCTAATATCTGCCCCGACGATGTGCTTGTAGATATGGCAGTAGTAGATGCCATACGAAAATTAGGCCCCGCCGCCAGCTCCCGAGACAGCTCAAGTGGATACTTTACACCTGGTAGGTTGTGGTTAGCACTCCCAGGTCTTTCATCTGCTATGTTGGCAGCAGGTCCTACTACTTTGTCAGCAGAAACGTACCTTAAGAGTCGGCTCCAGTTCGTTTCTGTACACTAGTTTCTGTCAATAAAGCTAGCCTGCCTCGACCCAATGTGGCTAACGTAAAGCGGCAAAGAGGGTTGTTCCGTTCATGATTATAGATACTAGGCCGTGGCAGATGCCTGACTTGAGGTTTCAGTGTTTTTCATGTTCGCTCCTAGAGTACTGCGGGTTGTTCTCGCTTGTTCCTCACCATTTCCATGTTAGATTAGCCTGCCACGGCCGGGCCAGTTTCCTTGACCCAATGTGGTAAATTTAGACTTGGCATCGTCCACAGATAAGACTGAGGCAGGAGAGGAGCTTGGACATTTGCTTTGGGTGTATTGGAGATAATTTCTGTGGTGTTCGGCACCCGCGCTTTTTCTTCTGGGGGTGTCTTTTCTGTCTTTTAAGGTTTGCTCTGGGAAGTTTTGCAGTTCATTCAGGTTTTTTTCCGCCTCTTTTTCTTTTGGGATATGTTACTTCTAGGTTTAGACCGTGGTTTTTGGGTTTGTGCAGATCATTCTTCAGGCTGTTTTACGTTTGGGATTCCCCTCTTCTTTGCTTTTCCCATTCTAGCTTTTATCTTATACCCCATCTATTGATCCTTAGCGGCACCTTGTACTTTCTGAGATGAGCGTTCGGTGTTCCGAACACTAGCCTGACACATTTTTGTTCTGGTCCACTGGGCAAAGCTACTTGAATTAGGTAAGTCTGCGTATTCAATAAAGCTCTTCATCTGCTCCATTAACTCTAAATCCTTGACGCTTGTATCACCATTCAGCAAAACCGTGGCGTTGCTGATTTGAGGCTGGCCGCCTCGGGTGGAAATTTCTAAACCAGGTGTCCAACGGCAATTCAGCCGCGCAGGTGGGGGCCAATGCCGTCAAGTATGAAAGGGAGTGACAAGCGATTAACCTCACAAGTACTTAAAGGTGCTTGGACAATTCCTATCTCCCAGATTTATACCCCAGATTGCCCTCCTGGCTACCTACAAATACACGTTTCCTAACACTATGTATCTAGCAACTCTATTCACTACGAGTCTATTCTATCACAATTCGGCTGCACACTTTGACAGAACAACAGCTGCGGCTTACCGTGGACAGAACCCGTCTGTCAAGGCAGGAGAGGCAAAGAAGAAGGGAGCTCATCCGCCAGCGTGCCCAGAGATCTCAATCTAGGGACAGGTTAACTAGAATACCACCCAGTCTTGAGTCGGTTACAGCTGGGTTTACTGTGAATAGGAGGGGGAATGCCATGCTGGGGCCAGCTTTATCCTGACTTGATATACAGGACCCTGTTCCGGACAACAGGGAGCAGGGCCTCGAGCCAGCGGATGACAGTCGACACTCTGAGGATGGAGAATATGAGGGCCCGAGCCAGGAGGGCCAGGAGGGCCAGGAGAGCCAGGAGGCAAAGGTGTTAGAACTGTATGAGGATGCTCAAGATCTAGTCACAGATTGATGGGGGGCACAGAGCCCGATCGGGCATGAGGTCTGTAACTCACGCGGTTCGATACTGACAATCACCCCTGGACATACCCAGAGTTGGGCAGGATTGGTTACCCTGGACGGAGAACACATGCCCCTGTGAATATTAGTCAAAATCGTTTTACATCTGTGGTTCACTCCAATTCGCCTGCAGTCTTGAATTTGCTTGCAACACCGGCCATAACTTCAAGCTAGTCAGAGCCAACAAGGCCGGAATTGGAGGGTGGAGACAGAGAGGAGCACCGCAGCACACAGAATATGGCCATATGGCTTGAGCATAGAATCCTGACCAAAGCCTGTTCCCTGATATGGGACGGGAGGATCTTTGCAAATCCGTTTCCGGAACCAATTACACTGACCAAAGAAATCTTGAGGTGCTGGAATGATGTCAGGATGGAATTGGGCTTTCTCAACTTTGCCGATGCTACCCCACACTCACATGACCAGGCAAGTTACCTTTAATCGATAACCTACATCTTGTCCCCAAACTCAATAAGGCGGCCGGCCGTCACTGGTTTGCAGAGCCGGTCAAAGCACAGTTTGTGGAGATCTCAGTCCCTGCATACAGTGTGGAAGGCTATAACAGAACTCTATAAGCTTGATATTGATGATCCCGTGGCTTGCAGACGAAGGGCGGCATACCTGCTGGAGGAGAATAGGTTCACCTGCCCATCAGGGAACTATGGGGTAGCTTTTCAACATTTCCCCTGAGTATTTCGAACAATAGTAAGACCAAATCCATCTAATTCGGCGGACCGTCAATTTCTCTTAGATTCGTAGTGCCACAGATCCCATATGCAATATACGCATAATATTTCTCTAGTCATAGAAGGATAGACATGATGGATAAGGAGTTTCTAGGCAAGATCGATGTCCCGTTTATCTCTCTGATAGCAGCCATATTGTGTCATTCACTGCAATGCTGGCGGACCGGAAACCTTTTGGATACTGTACCTTTCACACATGCCAGTTCCAAAGGTAAGACAAATAACCCTGACGTGCGGTTTTAGGAAGTCTCTGGATCCCTTGCCGCTCAGGCGCCCAGTCATCCGGATACTCTTGACAACCGCAAGTACTTAAAGGGGTGACCAGCCGCCTAACAAGATGATAGGCCTGCTAGAACGCCAAATACAGACATGGGACGCTACAGGAGAGGTCTGGTGCGGACGAATGATCGAGTGGATAAAGACATAACAAAAGGCTAGAATAGAGAAGCGAAGGGGAAAGGGTCTTGGGACAATAGAGAGATATTACAATAATGAGGACTCATTGAGGTGGGAGTTTGGAATTGATCACAAGGTGGATGGATCAGAACCCGCTGGCAGCCTTGGAGACGCAGGGAGAGGAGATTCTCAGCCCGGACCGCAATGGGATCAAGGGGCGAACCTGGGGGTATCAGATGATGTAGCTTTGTTGTGAGAATGGGCGGACGCGCCATCACTGGTTGAAGAAACTGACCTAGCGGAGGGGAATGCATCTATCAGTATTCTATGATCATATATGTATATTATGTGAGTGTAATAAGAGACATAAATGATATATGCCCATAGAGTCCGGAGGTGAGAAAACATTAAAGTGTGTAGGCCAGTAGGAGGGCATCAAGCTGGCAATGGTACACACGAAATGCATGGGAGGGTGTAGGGCGGATGTGGGGAAGCTGGGCAGCCGGCAACTGTAGGTTCAGAACGCAGGGGAATGTGTAGGGCGAACAGTGAGAGGCCGGAGCCGACAGTAAGGCATCCAGTGGACGAGATGGATTAGGGAGGAAGGAGAGCGACAGGTTGAGAGGGAAGAATGTCCGCCAGATCCGGGAGAATATACAAAGGGTTGGGGAGTGCGGGGAGAGAACAGAGCTTGTGTGGGGGTTCGGATAAAAAAGGACTAGGAGGGGCACTGGGAATGTTCTCCCCACTTCTGCTTTTTCGTCCGAACTCTCTCACAAGCTCTGATCTTCTCCCCTACCTCTCGAGCCCTTTGCGTATTCTCCCGGACCTGGCGCACGAAATCAGGGCAGAACGAGGAATCATGGGAAAAAGAGTCGTAGACAGGGGTGTGTGGGAGAGGGTTGGGAGTAGATAAGTCCCGGCCACAGGGCGCCTGCGAAGAGGAGCCTGCAGCCAGGGGCATTTTGGGCTAGCGGAGGAAGAGGTTATGCCCTGGCGGCAGGGTTGCTAGGGAAAACTGCGCCAGGCTGTATCCTCTGCCTCTGGACACAAATGGGCCGCGTCCAGCCGAAGCAAGCTGGAGCGTTCGCATCAGGAACTGGAGTTTACGTTCTAAGCGCCTGGAGCGTCCGGCGCACAGGGCGAACAGGACACCACAGGACACAAGGTAATATTTTTGCTGATGCATTAGTGGTATCCCCATCTTGATTGGAGGACTGTAGCCTGAGAGATTGTGTAGAATAGTAGTATCTCTACTTAATGTAAGCTTTAAATAGTGAACCACTACCTCAATGCTTGGGGAGAGTATTCTACGGCTTTCTTAAGAGTCAGTAATCTCGGATCACTCAGAGTTCTCGCTATTGTGAGCAGTAAATAAAGTACTTATAGTTTAGGTAGAGAGTTGATTGAAGAATGCGTGAAAGAGGCCTTTCAGAAGTGCAACTGAACTGGGGAATGAGTGGTGTGTTTGAATATCTCGGCATTACTTTCAAATTAAGTGAGCCTCCCAGAGTCCAATTCACACCTCCTAGCGTCTGATTGAGGACTTTCAGAGGCTTTGCTATCTAGTGTGGCAGCTATTTGTAAAAACGCCTAAGCAAAAGTAAAACCTGATTCAAGTGGGGGCTAAAAATGTCTGGGCTTCTCTACACCCACACTAGTAACATAGAGCGAACAGCGTCCCCCAGGGGACTTCAGGAGTCAACTGTCCACAACAGAAAAACTCCTGAGTACACTAACAATACCGGTGCTACTGTACTCCCGCATAGGCAATTTAGGACGCACAGAGTCCCCCAGCGGACTCCAGGTGGCCACTGTCCACAACAGAAAAATTCAGGAATACACTCACAATACCGAAGGAACCCTAAGAAATAGGGGCCATACAATATTCCACACAGGACGCTAGGCAGTACTCGATGACCCAGCTGGAACTCATCAACACTTGAGTCTCGCACCCACTCTACCGGGACCCCATGTATTTTTCCATGTTACCAGTATCTTCCTGAATCTTGCAGTAATATTAGTCACTCCAGGGTAACTTTAGGGCTCTTTGGTATTGTCATATGCCTTAGGAGGGTTGAGAGGTATAGCGATACCTGACCATGTTACTTTCTACATGGATGTAAGTATACTATACATGAAGTGACATATTTTTTTACTGATGTAAGTATCATTCTGGCTTTTTCCCTTATTGTCCATTCTCCTGATTCCTGTATCCAGAAACCTTTCAATATCCTTGCTTATATCACTATGAATAAGCCTTCTAGCCATATTCCAAAATAGTTCAAATATACTCCTCTCTTGGTAAACAATCTCTTGTTGTTCATGGGTGTTGTAGTTTTTAGATAAGAGATTTTTTGCCCAATCAAATCGAGAATGGCTTCGGGATCCAGTAGAATAGCTAGTCTGGACAAGACTTCTTGGATCTTCAAACAATAATATAGGTTTGAAATTAAGATAATATTAATTACTGAGAGAGAAATGTAATATAACCTTACTCTTGCATTTCTCTTCCTATTAATACTAGTCATGATGGTTTAATTAATCCATTCAAGAATAGAATGGTATTGCTCAGGTATAAAGTTTCTGTAAACTATAGCAACTATCTTGCCTGTATCCTTATCCTTAATCATTGTACTTTGATTTTTAGTAAGATCATATTTCAATTGCCCTTGCTCTAATTTCAGAAGAGAATGTCTTCTTAGCCTAGGATGTGGCTGCTTTCCATATACAAGTTGGTCATCCCAGAGTGCTCTGATTTTCTCACTTTCATATATCTAGTGGTTGGGGGGAGGACAGGGGTTGGATATGGATAGTTTTGGAAGAGAAATAATAAAAAGATTGGGCAAAAACTGCCTATCTCTGTCTTGGGGGAATAGACTGAGGTAAAGATTGTAGGCAAAAAGGGCTGGCTTTTGTCTGAACTGGTTTTTGTTGGTTTGAAGATCTTAAATATAATGAAGAAGAGGTGCAATGGCAGTATTATAGGGTTCTTGGTTTCAAGAGGTCGGGGCATATGTGAGGACATCAGAGCAAGAAATCATAGAATCGGAACTCTTTGTAAGCAATTGGTTCTGTAAAATTGGGCAAAGTTGCAGGCGAGGGGCTGGTTGGTTGGTTTGGGGAAGAAGTTGCAAAAAGTCTGAGTTGTGATTTGCCAAGGCTCCAGCACTCTTAAGATATTCCGAATGCTTGTTTTGCTTAGCTAAAGAAGGAGAATAGTATAAGTAAAATCCTACTAGAAAGAGAAGAATAAAGGCTGATAGAACATGAATAACTAGTCAAACAAAATTAATTTTTTACGAATAAAGCGAATAGAGCAAAGCTTCATCAGCAAAAATAATCGTTGGCACCTGGTGTGCCCACTGCATGTAGTACACCTAGCGTACATAAGGTCAACCGCGAATCAGGATGCAACCACTTAAACTAGCTATTACTGGGTACAACTTGCACAACACCATATCTTCAGGGCGTCAACTGGCGCAATACCATATCTTCTGGGCATCATCAGGGCACCATCATTTTTGCCGGGTACATCCTGATATACAACCTAATCTTCAGGATTTACTCTGGAAACAGGTCAAGGGTCCCCCCTTTGCTTTCTGACCTGGGTCACAATATATTGTACACTCATATTGTCCATTTAGATAGTCTTCTATTGAATTTGTGATTCTACTAAATACAGGTGGCACCAGACTCAAGGCTTCCCCATGGCTCGTCTTGGTATACCTCTGGGTATCCCTCTCGGTCAGAATGGTAACTTCATGCGTTATTGAACGCGTAGGAATGGGCCTTATACATGTGTGTAGCTGGCATCCTGCCCAACAACCTCCCGGTAACAGGATTGAGGTCCGTCTTGCCGCTGTGGAGGAATCTGCAATCGAGTAAAATTCCACCAGTATAGTATCTGAGATCTCCCTTACAAAAGCCAGTGAAATCCTAGGTTTTGATGCCACAGGGGCGTACTTTATACCGTTGCGTAGCTGGCGTCGAGCCCAACAACCTCCCGTAAAACGATCCGGAATCTGTGAAGTGGTGGTGGAGTAATCTGCAATCCAGTAAATTTCCACTAGCTTGGTATCTCCACAAAAGACAGTGACTTCATGGGCTTTCATGGGACAGGGACGTAGCTTATACCGTTGAGTAGCTGGCGTCGAGCTCAAAACCTCCATCAAACCGAATTGGAATCCGTCAAGCGGTTGTGGAGTAATCAGCCATCGAGTAGAATTCCGCCAGGGTCCAAAGAAGGGTCAGCAACTCCATGAGTATTGACCGTGTAGGAATGAGCCTTATACCATTGTATAGCTGATGCAGAGCCCACCAACCTTTAAGAAAAAGCACTGGAATCTGGGGGGCAGTGGTCGAGGTATCAGCTATCGAATCCTGAGATCGCCAGTCTTATAACTCCATCAATAACTGTTAGGTAGGGATGAATCCTATACCAGTGTGTGTGTTAGGCATACCGAGAATGCCAACCCATAAAGGCTAACGCACGAACCCCTGCGTACCAATTAAGTCAAAATACAACTAAAAAAGATACATTTTGGTCTAGCTTAAGATGATAGTCATGTGCGTCCGACTATGAGGTCACGTATTCGATTCAGAGCCGCGCTATAGTTATTATTAGTTAAAATATTATTATGTAACAAGTCATAAATATGAAGGCGATAATAGCGCAAAGACGGCTGAGAGATTTAAGTTTGTGTTCCCGTTTTAGGATACCCATAGGGTACGAAAGAAAGTTCTCTAGGATGATGGATTAAATCAGAACAAACACTTAAGTAAAAATATTGTATGAGGATACGGGAAGACACATGGCGGAGACCTCCGGGCCCGCTCAGAACCAGTCAGTACGAACATAAGATAGTGAGCACAAAGTGCTATTCGAGCGATTGCTGCCACAAGTCAGTTCGGAAACCTGATGCGCAAACAGTGACAGACTCTCGCGCATTGAATGGTCTGACGCCTTTGAAGTTGGCCGCTTCATACACTGTTCCGTGAAGACAGGTTATTACGTTGGCATTGGTCGGCTACCTGTCCTCTAGACGGGCCTATTCGTTGCAGGATTGAGACACCCTCACAATAATGTGGTAGTCTACGCCTTCATAATCTGAGCATGGAGTTGAACAGTTGTCAGGGTCAAGAGGTGTTCGCACTTATGAGTTCTGAGAACTTAGTTAGGTCGATACTTAGTTAGTATGGTTAGGACATGTAGCCCGCGAACACTCAGACGCGGAATCTGAATATCGAAGTGCCTCTCTTGCTTAAATAGAACAATCAAGCACCGAAGAAGAGATCTTATCAATATAATAAGTTACAAACTATTATTACCTCATTATCTTTTACATCAAGTGAGTAACTTAGTTACACTTTACTACCAGCCTTCCTAGACCAGATTCTCCACCTGTAGAACCACTCGAGCATCAGGCCTAGACCGGTATTATAAGTACCATACTGGCTTCTACCCCTAACACTATATAGATAGTTCCTCTTGTTACCAACACTCACTACACAGGAATAAGGCTGTCACGACAAAGTATATAACCGAAAATATATATCAGACAGTTAGGCAAGACCTCCTCCAGAATCGAATCCTACGAAGATATCTCGAACCACTATGATCGCACAGCTATCATCCCCTATACTCACCTGTCATACCCTACGGGGTTACTATCCACCAAGAACTAGATGAGATCGAGATTCACTAGACTTCACAATATCTCCTTTACTATATAGACGACAGTCGTATAGCATCAATCTCCACCGAATTCATTCGGGCATTTCTTGAAACATACGAATTCAACGAACAAGACACAGATGAAGAGTGGAACACCCCATACCCATCTTCGAAATCCAAAGACCACTACCAGATACCAGCTATTTGGACATATATTTGGACGAATCGTCTAAACCAAGACAATTCAACTCTACCCAGTCTCAACCACTGCCTGTGAGATAGGCAGACGGACGAAGACACGCTAGAAACTATTTCTTTCGTGAAAGAAATCTTTCACACCTTTGAAGACAATCAGTGGATTTACGAAATCTATGAGCAAGATATCTTTGAGTTCGATATCCCAGACCACTCAACAGGGAAGACATATCCAATGTCTCTTTTTCCCCGAATCACTAGTGGAGATCCAATGGACGTATCCGGTGGTGGACCAGCAGACCTGTTGGAACGCATCACCGAGGCCTCAGCATCAGCAAAAAATTACTGTGCGTCAGGTGCACTGCCGTTGCGTCAGGATACCAGGTGGGCTAACCTGGCACCCTTGATGTTAGGTGCGCCCGATGCGGTGTTGCCACTCGCGCTTACGCCAGGTACGTCAGGAGGCACGCTTGCCATACAGACTTACCTCTGGACCCTAGTGGCTACACAACCTTACATCCCATGCTTCCGGACGCAGCTTACAACACCATCTTATCTTCTGATTCACTACTCATTCATCCAACCTCCAGAGCACCACTGGAGTATTAGCCGCTGTGGCTTTCCAGCCATCCCTTTGACTGGAAAGGGGGTACCCTTGGCACAAATGATTGGCTTAGTGAGGAAGCCACTCTATGCTTCATTTTAATTTTGCGCTCAGGCTAAAGACACTTAGACTCTGCAGTTCTATTTTCAGAACTTGATCTTTCAAAGAGCGAAAATGCCAGCTCACTCCAGTGTGAAAGCGAGTGATAGCTATG
>Ga0307507_10010311_pt1 | contig 12116 bp, 12 predicted proteins | sample 7_EM_MG_FD_207223 | JGI IMG/M metagenome (GOLD analysis project Ga0307507, IMG submission 207223) | Populus trichocarpa ectomycorrhiza microbial communities from riparian zone in the Pacific Northwest, United States - 7_EM | ecosystem: Host-associated > Plants > Roots > Unclassified | place... | reverse complement strand
TTTTTTTTTTCTATTTTTGATTATGCAGCCATACTTTTAGTGACCTTGCTCTTTCATGCTAGCTATTTGTTTTTGGTCCAACGTGTGTTTTTGGTTCTTGGGCTTGAGATGTGCTATCATTTTGTGGCACTATCTCATGGTTTTAAGTATTGTGCTTTTGCAGTTTTCATCATGGTGAGGAAGAGGAGAACGGAACTTCCACGAAGTGGGGGTGAGAGTTCTGAGTCCCAGGAAACTGGTGCTGGTCGGGGTGCTCAGCCCCCAGCTGAGAGGAGCGGTCCTCCTCAACAGGGAGGAGGTGGAGGAGGATACCAAGGTGGAAGGGGTCCCCAGTCTCAGCAGGTAGGCCGTGGAGGTGGTTACGGTGGCGGCCGAGGAAGGGGAGGAATGCAACAACAGCATTATGGTGGAGCTCCGGAATACCAGGGACGGGGGAGAGGGCAACCTCAGCATGGAGAACGAGGTTATGGCAGTGGTCGTAGTGGAGGTGGCCGAGGAGGACCCCCTTCAGGCGGACCATTTAGAGCACCAGCACCCGAGCTGCACCAAGCTACTCCAGCTCCTTACCCAGCTGGGATGACCCCTCAGCCCATGCCATCTGAGGCACGTTCTTCAATGCCCATGCTGTCTGAGGCAAGTTCTTCAATGCAACCACTAGAGCCATCACCAGCGGCTGTGTCACAGCAGATGCAACAACTATCAATCCAGCAAGAAGGCTCTTCTAGCCAGGCAACTCAGCCACCGCCAGCCTCAAGTAAATCAATGAGGTTCCCTCTTCGGCCTGGGAAGGGAAGCACTGGCATAAGGTGTATTGTAAAGGCTAATCACTTTTTTGCTGAGCTACCAGACAAGGATTTGCACCAGTATGATGTGAGTGACTGATTCTTAATGTTTCTTCCCTAGGTAATTTGTATTTATTAGTTATTGTTGCACGTGATTAATCGGTGTTGATGGGAATAGGTTAGCATTACACCGGAGGTTTCATCAAGGGGTGTCAATCGAGCTGTAATGGCACAACTGGTTAAATTGTACCAGGAATCCCATCTCGGAAAGCGTCTTCCTGCATATGATGGACGTAAGAGTCTTTATACTGCTGGGGCTCTTCCTTTTCAAGCAAAGGAATTCAAAATCATCCTCATTGACGAGGATGATGGAACAGGCGGACAAAGGTTGTTCTTCATTTTCCTTTCTATATTGTTTCACTTCTTTTCGTACCCTGCCTTTTGTTCTAATGGGATGTTGTTTGTTTCAATGTATTGGGTTCGGTGTGTGGAGAGGTGCAGCACTTTGAAATGCCATATTGCAATACTGTTTTAAATTATTCAGCTTATGCTCTGCTTTTGTGGGATCATAACTGTGTAATGGCCTAACCTAGTATCCTGTTCTAAGCTGTTAATTTCTTTCTTCTTGTTTCAGGAGAGAGAGGGAATTCAAAGTTGTCATCAAATTTGCTGCTCGTGCTGATCTGCACCATCTAGGACTCTTTTTGCAGGGAAAGCAAGCTGATGCACCTCAGGAAGCCCTTCAAGTCCTTGATATAGTGCTGCGTGAATTGCCAACTGCTAGGTAGTAGTCTGTTTCTTACTTTAGCAACTTGTGCAATATTAGTTTTGCATGCTAAAGAATGGGTTCTGATCAACTGAAGGTACTGCCCGGTGGGTCGATCATTTTATTCCCCTGATCTAGGAAGGAGACAGTCTCTTGGTGAGGGCTTGGAGAGTTGGCGTGGTTTCTATCAAAGTATTCGTCCTACACAGATGGGACTCTCACTCAATATTGGTATGTTTTATTGATCAAATGTGTTTTCTGTCAGGGACTCTTTAAGTTCATTAATATGATTATTGTTTATATTATAATTTCTTTGCAATTTAACATCTGTCTATGGCTTGTCTGTGCTGCAGATATGTCCTCAACTGCATTCATTGAGCCACTACCAGTTATTGATTTTGTGACTCAATTATTGAATCGAGATGTTTCCTCCAGACCGTTGTCTGATTCTGATCGTATAAAGGTTAGAATTATTCATTGTTTAGCTCTTAACTATCTAGTTTCCTATAAACAAGTTCAATGTTATTTCATACAATTTCTGTAGCATATGTCATGTTTTTTTTTTTGTGTAGTTTAATTTTCTCATTCATTTATCAATGTGTGAGACATGAGGCACTATTTCTTCTCAATCAACAGATTAAAAAGGCTCTCAGAGGTGTCAGAGTTGAAGTTACACACCGTGGAAATATGCGCAGAAAGTATCGTATATCTGGTTTAACATCACAGGCAACACGGGAGCTGACGTAAGTTTCATGTCATGAAAAGTTTGTTCATGCTGTTAGAAATTAGATATAGTTCCCGGTCTATGTTGGTGACATAATTTTTTCTGTGTTAGTTTCCCGGTTGATGAAAGAGGAACATTGAAATCTGTTGTGGAGTATTTTTATGAAACCTATGGCTTTGTAATTCAACATACTCAATGGCCTTGTCTACAAGTGGGAAATCAACAGAGACCTAACTATTTGCCTATGGAGGTAAATGCATGTATATTCATTTCTGTTCTTTTGTTGCAGTTTATAGCTGTGCCTGCTTATGAATCATCACTTGAAAACAGGTTTGTAAGATTGTTGAGGGTCAGAGGTACTCCAAAAGATTGAATGAAAGACAGATCACTGCGTTGTTGAAGGTGACTTGCCAACGTCCTCAAGAAAGGGAACGAGATATCATGCAGGTAAAGGGTGTTGTGGTGGATATCTTCTATTTGATTGCTTGAAATGATTTTTATCTGGGCATAATATTGTGGTTGTGCTCTGTACTATGCATTGCTCCTGGATAATTCAAGAGTTCATTATATATATATATATATATATATATATATATATATATTTGTTGAACAGGTGATTCTACATTCTTGATTTATGTTTAACAAGTACTTTTGCATTCTTGATCTTCAATGTATTGCCTTTTCTTTATCTAAATTGGGGTTTCGATGTTCCATTGTCGTGTAAAATTACCGGGCACTGCTGTTTTAAAATGACAATCACACAGTTTGCTGTATGTAAAGACAAGTGGATATGGACTACCTATTGCCTTGGATAATGGCATAATTAGCAGCTTCCTTTAGTTATTATGCCTATTAATATAGAGCAAATTGTGAAATAATTTACTTCTTAACATTCTGATTGTTTGCAGACGGTTTATCACAATGCATATCACAACGATCCTTACGCCAAGGAGTTTGGTATAAGAATTAGCGAGAAGCTTGCTTCAGTTGAAGCTCGCATTCTGCCTCCTCCATGGGTAAATAGTCTTTATTTTCTATCTCTCTCACCTAAGTATACTTTACATATTCTGGTTGCAATTGTCTATTGGCTAATGCCTGTTTGTCTTTGCAGCTCAAGTATCATGATACAGGCAGGGAGAAAGATTGTCTTCCTCAAGTTGGGCAGTGGAACATGATGAATAAGGTATTTCTACTGTTACTACTCTATACAATAACAATGGTATGAGATGCATTTCACAATCACCTTTGTCTTGTCTGTGTTTTCTTTATTTTCTTTCATTTGTTTGTTTGGAATAAGGAGGTTAGTAGAAAAGTCTTTGTAACTCGGTGACATGAGACAGCAAGGGAAGCTGAGAGGCAATATTGTGGTTAGTTGGTGGTAGAAAAGGAGGGCAGCTGAGAGGTAGGCGGGAGATTATACCTTCTGGGCTATCCCTATTAAGCAAGGGAGGCCCAGAACCTGGATGGTGATTGGCTTTAGTGGATATATGTTTAATGAGTTATTTTAGATGCAGTGTTTTGAGGTCTGGATGTTGTGGATGTTAGGTTCATTTTGATTTTTTATTTACAAGCATCATTGCAAATTAATTACAAAATTTATCAGCGTAGGCCACTTATTGGTAGTCTTGTGAGTTTTAATCTCTAGCCTTAATTGTGTTAAAGTTGTTCCTTGCAAATTAATAGACTGTAAATTTGTTCTATTGTCATTATGTGGCAGAAAATGGTTAATGGAGGCAGAGTCAATAATTGGATTTGCATCAATTTTTCAAGGACTGTCCAGGACAGTGTGGCCCGAGGATTTTGCTATGAGCTTGCACAAATGTGCCACATTTCTGGCATGGTATTGAAATTGCACAATTCTTTTGGGCATCTGCTTCCAATATCTTTTTGGACTGTGTTTTTGAGGCATCTCTAAACATTGGATTGTGGTTTTCTATGCAGGACTTTGCTCTTGAGCCATTGCTTCCTCCTGTTGGTGCTCGTCCTGAGCAAGTAGAAAGGGTTTTGAAAACTCGATACCATGATGCAATGACAAAACTCCAGCCACATAGCAAGGAACTTGACTTGCTCATTGTGATTCTCCCGGATAACAATGGTTCTCTTTACGGTACGAGACTTGAGTTCTGTCAGGCAGATGGTGGTTGTTTAGTCTTGTTTTTGTTTGAATGGAATTGTTTATCCGGGACAAATCAAGGGGAATTGATGAGTTATATTAAAAAACATTTCTTTTCATTTTTCATTCCATGCTAGCAGTCTGTTTTGAATCAAAATCTCTGTTGAAGACTGGCATTTTTTGAACATGAAAAATAAAATTGACAAGCTATTTCCTCCTTGATCTCATTATTTGCATATGAATACCTTTGTGAGTCTTTTTTTAAGGTCAAAGGTTCTTTATATTAATAATAACTCTGTGATTTATACTCAGTTTGCAGTCATTCCATCTATTTTAAAGCTGATTTTCATAATTGCTTTCAATAACTCTTTTGTATTTTACAATTTATTGTGTTTGGAGTGCAGGTGATTTGAAGCGAATTTGTGAGACAGATCTTGGGCTTGTTTCTCAGTGCTGCTTGACAAAGCATGTATTCAAAATGAGCAAGCAATATCTGGCCAATGTGGCTCTGAAGATAAATGTGAAGGTTGGAGGAAGGAATACTGTTCTTGTTGATGCATTATCAAGACGTATTCCTCTAGTCAGCGACCGACCTACTATTATTTTTGGTGCTGACGTTACTCATCCTCATCCTGGGGAGGACTCAAGCCCATCCATTGCAGCTGTATGCAGCTTTTCTTTTTTCTTCAGCTTCTGAATGCCTACATCTATTTTCACTTGGCTGGGCTGTGCCAATTTGCAGTTTTTATTTTTATATTAATGAGATTTTAATGCAGGTTGTGGCTTCTCAAGATTGGCCAGAGGTTACTAAGTATGCTGGCCTGGTTTGTGCTCAAGCCCATCGCCAAGAGCTTATCCAAGATTTATATAAAACATGGCAGGATCCTGTACGAGGGACAGTGTCTGGTGGCATGATCAAGTATGATCAAGCTCTCACTCTGATGATGGTCCTGTGCTCCAAGAGGAGCTTTCTGTGGTTATTAGGATTGATTGTCTCTTTCCATTTTGCAGGGAACTTCTCATATCTTTCCGGAGAGCCACAGGGCAGAAGCCTCAGAGAATTATATTCTACAGGTATTAATTATACTGTTCTCCCTTCTGCTTTGTTGTTTATTGTTGCCATGTCTAATGATGTATTTATTTTCCAGAGATGGTGTCAGTGAAGGGCAGTTCTATCAAGTTTTGTTGCACGAACTTGATGCAATTCGTAAGGTAAAACTGCTGTCCTTCGAAGCTCTCTCTATTGTTTATTTTATTTGTTCCATGTCCTGTTGAATTTTGCGAGCCTTCTATTTTCTCATCTTTCTGCTTTCATCCTCAGGCATGTGCTTCTTTAGAGCCCAACTACCAGCCTCCAGTGACATTTGTTGTGGTTCAGAAGCGTCATCACACAAGGCTGTTTGCAAATGATCACCGTGACCGTAATGCTGTTGACCGGAGCGGGAATATATTGCCTGGTAATCTATCTAGCTTGGTGATGTGATGAATGTGTTCAAGTTGTTTTAGATTCACAACATGTTCCGCTAAACCCTTCTCATATGGCAGGTACTGTTGTGGACTCAAAAATTTGTCACCCAACAGAGTTCGACTTCTATTTGTGTAGTCATGCTGGGATTCAGGTGAGACTTGCATATCCGTGTAAATTCGATTCCTTCAGAGCACTTTGATGCTTTTGGTTTCTGACCACTGGCCACCGACAGGGTACAAGCCGTCCAGCTCATTACCATGTACTTTGGGATGAGAACAAGTTCACTGCTGATGGGTTGCAGTCTCTTACAAACAATCTTTGCTACACGTATGTACATGTTTTAATTTAATGTCACAGTTTCCTGTCCTTGAACACTTTCCCTGGTCAATGCTTCACTTTCTATGATAAACTATGTCTCACTAATATGTGCGCGCTCTACTTGTTGATTTCTGCAGATATGCAAGATGCACGCGTTCTGTTTCCATTGGTTAGTCTCCCTCTACCTCTGCCCCTCTCGCACACTCACCCATATGCACAACTTGTAGCGGACAAATAACCTCTTTTATTGTTTTTATGATATTGTAGTGCCACCTGCATACTATGCACATCTTGCTGCATTCCGAGCTCGTTTCTACATGGAACCGGAGACATCAGACAGTGGATCGCTTACAAGTGGCATGGCTTCTGGACGAGGAGGTGGAGGAGCAGGTGGTCGAGCCACTCGCGGACCTGCTGCCAATGCTGCTGTGAGGCCCCTGCCTGCCTTGAAGGAGAATGTCAAGCGGGTTATGTTCTACTGTTAGGATTCGAGACAGCCCTGCTTTTGGATTGTTGTTTAAATCTCTGGGAGGCCCCTGCTTACCCTTACATGCAATATCAAGCTGGTTGTGTCAGCGTTGGGTGTATATTTAATTTACATGTTCAAAACTGCTGCTTTTTTCGCTTTCTTCAAACTTTGTGTGACATTTGAATGTCTTGAATTCTAAGACTTTTAAGTTGCTGTCTTTTTTAGATTTCATGGTTATGACCAGCGCAACTCAATGGCTTCCCTCTCGTCGGGTGCATTTGTACCCTGGTTTTGTTTCTTCATTCGTTTTGGTCATGGTAGATGTCTTTTTACTAGTTGTTCGACAGCTCAATGCAAGCTTCTAGAGTCCTTTACTGTCTTTATATCAGTAATAATCACGTTACATCCTTGAATCAAACAAAAAAAATCCACTATCGTCGTGAACACGGGAGATTTGGACATGGTTCGGATAAGTCTGAGTTTTGTCTGTTGTTTTTGGAATATAAAAGGTATGTTTGTTGTTTTTGGAAAATTATTTTTAAAATTTTTTAAAATTTATTTATTGTTAGAAAAGTTAGTCAACAAAAAATATTTTTCAATTGAAGAAAAATTTGACTTACCTGAAAAATTTAAGCGGAAAATACTTTCTGAAAGAGAAAAATTTAAAAAAATCATATTATTTGTTAATTATATCAAATTTAGAAATATCATATTATATCAAATTTAAAAATATTATATTATTTGTTAATTATATCAAATTTGATAATCAAATTTTTAATTGCTATATATATTTTGTTTTGAATATTTATTTTTTAATTTTATTTTTTAAAATTTAATTTTTATATTAACTTTGTTTTTTATTTTTATTTGTTTTTTTCTTATTATTTTTTTATTAAAGTTTTTTATGTATCAAATTTGATCCTCATATTTTTTTTATTTTTACTTATTTTATTTGAAATAACTTATAAAATGTTAATTATTATTATTATTTTAATTTCTTTATCTTTTATCTTTTTTTATTTTTTAGATTTGATCTCTATTATTTTGATTATTATTTATTTTATTTGAGATAATTTATGAAATTATATTTTTTTTTTCAATTTCATTCTCATTCAACTTTTTAATTTGTAAGATTTGTTCCTCATTATTTTAATAAACTTGAAAAAATAAAACATTAATAAATTATTTTCCAGCTCATTTTCCTTTACATAACCAAACACTGGAAAGTGTTTTCCAACTTATTTTTCATTACACAACCAAACATCAGAAAATAATTCACTTTCCATAAGAAGACTATTTTCTAGCAAACAAACGGGGCCTAAGGTTCTGTTTTGTTCTTGATTTTGAAAAATAAAAATAAAATATTTATTAATTTTAAATTAATATTTTTTATTGTTTTTAGATATTTTAATACGGTAATATTAAAAATAATTTTTAAAAAATATTATTTTAATATATTTCTAAATAAAAATATTTTCTCTCGTTCAGTTAGGCTGCTTCAACCAAATAAATTGCCCGGGATCATAACTCTGATTTCTGATTGTCACTTCAAACAAACGTGAGATGAAAAATGATGGCACTGCTAGTCGGTGATATGAACGTCAGCTTTTGTCATATATATTGGTAATTTAGAATTCAGTTAGTCGGGTGTTCAGCTATCTAGTTTGGTTGCTCGAAAGTAACTTCAGGTTTAGATTCAGAACGCTAAGAAGCGTCGGCAAGGGATTATAGGTAGGTCGAGGTCGAGGTCGAGGTCGAGTGGAAAATTTTGTTAACCAACCAAAAATATTGAACAATCTCCAGAAAATAAATTTATTTTAACCAATAGTGTATGGATAGAGAAAGATCTGAAGATAATATTAAAAAATATAAGAAAAAAGAATATAAGAAACATGGTTATAAAACTCAATCTAGGTGTCGATCTAGCCTGCATCATGAGTTGAATAGGTTGACACGCGGGTCGGCGAGTGGATTAAAGTTAGGATTAAAAAAAAAAACCTCGCCTCGGCCAGACTAAACTCTAGATAGATAAACTACTTGGTTGACACGCCGGGTTAGCCAGGCGGCTGCCATGGAAGGTAGAAGGATATGATACCATGCTGAAACATGGTGATCACAGTAGAGCAAACTATTAAACTTTGTAGAGACACAAAGTCACGTGACAGCTTGTAACCTTCCTCTAGGAGGAAGAAGAAGAAACCCATATAAGAGTCCTCTTCATGCATTTCGAAATCAAGAAAGATTAGCATGGCTATAACTCTTCCCTTCACTTTTTAGATATTAAGCAAAAAGGAAATCTAAATATTCTTCTTCTATCAATCACACATTCCTTTCTTTTCTTTAGATTTCTTTCCAACAAAGAATGGTCTTTCTCCTTCTCTCCTAGCCAAAGTCTAGCTATCTCCATCACCTCATTTTTTGAATATATAAGCACATTATCACACCTATTAAAACACACAGAAGCTTCATTCTTCACAATCTTTCTGCATTTGAAACACCCTTTTCTGTTATCATTTGTTTTCCTGCTCAAATGGCTTCTGCACCAGTCCTCAAGCGATCCGAAACAATTGCTGAAAGCATGCCTGATGCATTAAGGCAGAGCCGGTATCACATGAGGATATGTTTTTCCAGGTACATGAGTGCTTCAATGTTCTTGTCTGGTGAAGTTAATTACATTCTTCCTCATTATTTTCTGGTTCTGAACCATTAGAAATATTTATACATCCTCTTATTTATTTCTCTCCGCTGGGATGCTTAAAAAAAAAAAAGGTTTGTTGCTCCTGGGAGAAGGCTGATGAAGCGCCAACATATAATGGATGAAGTTGATAAATCTATACAAGATAAGAATGAAAGGCAAAAGGTCTTGGAAGGCTTACTTGGTTACATCCTGAGTTCCACTCAGGTAATGTTCTTGATCTGTCTCCTTTCTCTATTTGTCCATCTGCACCTGTCTGCTTCTTTATGGACCTAAAAGTTAAAACCGCTTCTTTTTCATCCAAACAATTTGCAGGAGGCAGCTGTTGTTCCACCTTTTGTGGCATTTGCTGTAAGACCGAATCCGGGTTTTTGGGAATACGTTAAAGTGAACGCTGAAGATTTGAGTGTAGATGGTATCTCCGTTTCAGAATATTTGCAGTTTAAGGAAATGATCTTTGATGAAAAATGGTATGCACAAGTCCGAGTGAAAATCTTTTGAATGATTTTTGAAATAGCTTTTCCTTCTAATAACTGCTACATGGAGGTGCAGGGCGAGCAATGAAAATGCGTTGGAAGTAGATTTTGGAGCTATGGATTTCTCCACCCCTCGCCTTACTCTTTCTTCTTCTATTGGGAATGGACTGAACTACATGTCAAAGTTCATGTCCTCAAAGCTCCGTGGGAGTTCCGATGCTGCAAAGCCTCTACTCGACTATTTGTTAGCGCTCGACCATCAAGGGGAGGTAGTTGTCCTCACATTAGCAAGATGATAAGTGTGATCTGCCAGTCTTAGTCTTGGAACAAGTGCTTGAAACTAATGGTCATGCCGCTCATGTTGTAACATGCAGAATCTTATGATCAATCAAGCTCTAGATTCAGTTTCCAAGCTGCAAGCAGCATTGATTGTAGCTGAAGTAGTTGTCTCTGCATTTCCTAAAGACGCCCCATATCAGGATTTCCAGCAGAGGTCATTTATCTAGTTCCTTACTTCCATAAAACATCTATGTTGGTTGAAATTTTTTCTCTTGCAAGTCTTATATTGCTGATTGTAAATTAATATGCAGCCTGAAAAGGTTGGGCTTTGAGAAGGGATGGGGAGACACCGCAGAAAGAGTCAAAGAGACAATGAGGATGCTTTCTGAATCACTTCAAGCCCCAGAACCAGTGAAACTGGAGTTGCTCTTTAGCAGGATTCCCAACGTGTTCAACATTGTGATCTTCTCTCCTCACGGCTATTTTGGCCAGTCAGATGTCCTCGGGCTGCCAGATACCGGTGGCCAGGTGTGTAAGACAATCCTACACACTGTTAATTATGGCCTGATTATATAATAATCCATGATTACAGTGTAGTAAACTAATCCGCATGTACATGACACACAGATTGTTTACATTCTTGATCAAGTAAGAGCATTAGAGGAAGAACTGCTACTTAAAATAAGGCAGCAAGGGCTTAGCGTGAAGCCTCAAATTCTTGTGGTGAGGCAGATATATGAACATCACCAAAGTTTATCTTTATTCACTCAATTAAAGAGTTGGATTCAAGATAATTATTTTCTCATTTCTTTCTATTGTTTAATTGTATACAGATAACACGACTGATACCACATGCTGGAGGGACAAAGTGCAACCAGGAGGTGGAGCCTATTTTCGGCACAAAACACTCCCACATTGTTAGGGTCCCCTTCAAGACAGAGAAAGGGGTTCTCCCTCAATGGGTCTCCCGTTTCGATGTATACCCTTACCTCGAGAGATTTGCTCAGGCATGTGCCTCCATTTCCTTCTATGATTTTCAGTTTGTTTTTCTTGAACACATACTGATTGTGATAATCTTGTACTTCTCTCTGGCTCATCACCAATCACTAGGATGCTGCTGATAAGGTCCGTGAACACATGGACTGTAAACCTGATCTCTTGATCGGGAACTATAGTGATGGGAACTTGGTGGCTTCCCTAATGGCTCAGAAACTTGGCACAACTCTGGTTTAAGCTGATTACTTTTTATTTAACTTTCACATTTTTCAATTAAAGAACGAAGACTAACCCACCATCTATATTTATTCTGAAATTCGGCCTGCTGTAATTCCAGGGAACTATTGCTCATGCTTTGGAGAAAACTAAGTACGAAGATTCTGATGCCAAATGGAAGGAATTAGACCCCAAGTACCACTTTTCCTGTCAATTCACAGCAGACATGATTGCGATGAATACTGCTGATTTTATCATAACCAGTACATATCAAGAAATTGCAGGAAGGTTAGCCTTCTACCTACTATCATCAGTTCTAAGCAAGCCTATTGACCATTATAATTTGCATTTCTAACTAAGAAAATTGCTTCAATTTCAGCAAGAATAGACCAGGACAGTATGAAAGCCATGTGGCGTTTACCATGCCAGGACTTTGCCGTGTCGTGTCAGGGATCAATGTCTTTGATCCAAAGTTCAACATTGCTTCCCCTGGGGCTGACCAAACTGTCTACTTCCCCTACACCGAGAAACAGAAGCGGCTAGCCTCTTTTCATCCTGCCATTGAAGAACTACTCTATAACAATGAAGATAACAATGAGCACATGTAAGTTTTTATAAAGTTTCCTTTCCCTGATAAGATTCTGAAGCTATCATTAGCACAGAAAGCCTACAGTTATTGTTCTGTGATGAAACTAATTAAGAAACATGCCTGGAACAGTGGATATCTGGCAGACAAGAAGAAACCAATTATCTTCTCCATGGCAAGACTGGATACAGTGAAAAACATTACAGGGCTGACAGAGTGGTATGGAAA
>Ga0307507_10010310_pt1 | contig 12116 bp, 2 predicted proteins | sample 7_EM_MG_FD_207223 | JGI IMG/M metagenome (GOLD analysis project Ga0307507, IMG submission 207223) | Populus trichocarpa ectomycorrhiza microbial communities from riparian zone in the Pacific Northwest, United States - 7_EM | ecosystem: Host-associated > Plants > Roots > Unclassified | place... | reverse complement strand
TGGTGGAGTGGTTGCCTAATAGATTAACTCCAATTGTATTCTAAGATTTACTACAAGGAGAGAACTATCTACGGTAGGGACTAAGGTCCTTTAAATACATAACTATACTCCTAAGAAATCCTCTCTTGTATATAAGGTATGTGTTATACGTGTTATATATGGCGTACACTACGTATACTTTATACACTACGTATAATATTATGTGACTTGCTTACTATTTCTTATTATATGGTTCCACTAGATCCATTCTGGACTATGCCTATATTAACTAACTAGCTTCCTACAACTCTTCCCTAAGTAGTTATAATATTATATTTAAAGCGTCCATAACACTATCTCCCTTCTTTTTATTTTTATTCTTAAAGATTTCTAACATCTCCAAGTTGTCTACTAGAGGTGTAATGTCCGTTTAATTAGTCTAGTTAATATCCTTATTTATTATACCTAAAGCTTCTTCTTCTTTATAAGCGTAATGTTGTGCTCGCACTATGGCTGCCATACTGTTGCTTAGTAAGATAATGTTGTCTCTATATTCTTATTATACAAAAGCAGGGTTAGTGTATATTGCGATAGCAAGTCCCTTGTTTTAACAACCCTTATCTTACTTAAAGTGCACTAAAGCAAACATTTAATCGTCCTATAATATTCGCTCTATTTTTAACACTAAGTATACGCGTTTTATAACTCTTAACAGTCTTTAAGTTTCCTAAGTAACTTATTATAGGGTCTTGTGTTTAATCTACCACTGTAAAGCTTAATAGTAAGCTCTTAAGCGCCTTAGATGAGCTTTATTATTCGCGGGAAGCGGAGTAAGAGGCTGCAGCTGCTTAATAGCATACCCTTAAAGCCCATCTATTAGCCTCTACCCGTCTTCTTTATCTTAAGAAAGTGCGTAAGAAGGTCCGTTTTAAGGAGTGGAAATTTATTTAACAGGGTTTGTCTAAGCTAGGTAATAAAAGGACTGGCTCTCCTTCTATAAGGGAAACAACTCTAAGTAGCTTAGTAATTGCTTCTCTTAGGTCCCCCTTAAGTAACTTATTCTTTGGCGATCCTTTTTTATTAATATTACCTAACCTACTTTCTTCTAATACTCCTATACCTTTCCTATAGCGTTCTCTAAGTTACTTAGTAGTTCCTAGGTAGTCTCCTTATAGCCTATTTACTTTATTTTGTACCACATTTCGTTATCTACATCTTTATAACTAATAATCTTTAAAACTTGCCATTTATCTTTCTTTTGTCCTCTATATATGTCTGCCTTATAGACTAGTGGCTTAATATTCCTGTATACTAGCTCTAGCATTGCGATATATTGTATAGGGTAGATTTTCATTTTAGCTAGTAGGTTTAACTTATATATAACCAATAAAATTCTTTACTTGACTTTAAAAGGTCTTAGTCTAATATAGTCCAATTTCTTACTTGGTCGTTAACTCTTAAAATTTTTGTGTAGTAGCTATACTTTATCCCCCTTCTTAAGATCTGGTCCCTTAGATCTCTTAGCATTATAGTATCTTTTTACTTATTCTTGTACTAGTTTAGCTGTTTCTTTAAGGTCTATATAAAGATTTATTAACGTCTCTATTCTTTGCTTAGCTGTGCTACTTGTCCTTTTTGCTTAATATGGCGATAACGATGTCCTTGGCTTATATCCGTAATTTGCCTTAAATAGTAATATCCCTATTCCTTCTTATGGTGTTGTATTGTATGTAAACTGTATAACTGGTAATAATAATACCCAATTATTTTATGCGTGATTAATATAATGTCTTAGATACTGCTCTAGTGTTTAGTTTAGTCTTTCCGTTTATCCGTCCGTCTGCGGATGATATGCTTATAGATGTTGCTGCGCAAACTCCTTATTCTGCTAGAAACACTTCCTAAAATACTACTATAAATTTTAGATCTCTGTCTGATATGATTTTATCTAGTGCTCTATGTCTTACAAACACTTCCTTTATATAGATTCTAGCGATATCTTCTGCTAATATCTCTTTAGTGTATGCTATAAAGTATCCCTACTTTATTAGCTTATCCATTATTACTAAAATTATGTTATAATCTTATCCTATAATAGGATCTCTTAACTTTAGTAACTTAATAATAAAGTTCTATAATATAACCTCTTATGGTCTTCCTGGTGTCTTAATAGGTTGTAGCCCTCTATACGGCTTATACCTTGTTGGTTTGTTTCTTTAGTAATCTAGATATTTCTTTATAACTTATTTTACTAGTCCCTAGATTCCTTAAATAATGTATTCCTTTTAAAGTCTTAACACTAAGCCTATAGCTCTATTGTGTCCTTGTGTTATTCCCTTATAGAATTCTTTAATAAATTCTTCTGTAATAGACTTAGGTATATATATTGCTTCTCTGTTTTTATATTGCTCTAAGTCTAGATCCTCTGCCTATGCTTCTTAGATCTTTTATATCTAATTACTCTCTAGTAATTTATAGATCTGATTTTCCTTGGTTGCTATAATCTTTAGATAATTATACCTAATTAATCCGTCTTAATTCTTTTGTAATAAAGCTTCTAATAGCTTTTTATTACTTTATAGTTTAGCCTTTCTGCTTAGAGCGTCTACTTGTGCATTATCTGTACTTTTAGTATGCTGAATTTCGAAATGGTATTCTATAAGTATTTCCGCCTATTTAACCTATCTTTAATTGAGTTCCTTTGTTGTTAGAAATCCTATAAGGTTCTTATAGTCTGTTTTAACTATAAATGGTTTCTCTATGCCTTATAAGAACGCTCTCTATTCTTTAAGTGCTGTAACTATACCTAATAACTCCTTGTTATAGATGTTATAGTTTAACTCTAGTAGTATTATCTTTTAACTGTAGTATGCTACTAGGTACTATCTATCTTAATATTTCTATATAAAGTATACCCCTAGTATAAAGTCTAATGTATTTGTTTTTATAACCGTCTCTAGACCTAGTTAATAGATCTTAAGAACTGGCTCTTAGGTAAATAACTCTTTAATTTTCTTAAATAGTTCTTATTACTTTTTTCCCTATACCTATAGTTCCTCTTTTTTTGTTAACTGCGTAAATAGCTTAATATTCTATAACTATTACGCTATAAACCTTCTATAGTAATTGCAAAACCCTAGAAATAATCTTAACTATATAACATTCTCTAGTCCTTGCTAATTCACTATAGCCTTAATCTTTTTTAGATCTATACTAAGTTGGCCTAGTTTAATAATAAATTTAATGAAATTGGTCTTCCTAGTAAAGAACTCGTATTTCTTAATTGCTACTAGCATCTATTCTTCTTATAGTCTCTTTAAGACCCATTTAATATGTTCTCTATGTTCTTCCTTATTCTCTAAGTAGATAATAATGTTATTAAGGTATGCTATAATAAATTTATCTAGGTGTTCTCCTAATATACTATTAATTCGCTTCTAGAACGTTGCTAGTGCGTTTATAAGCCTAAATTGTATAACTAATGGTTTATATAGTCCTTCCTTTAACCTAAAGGCTGCCTTCTACTTATTGCCTTCCTTAATCCTAATCTGATGGTACGCCTATCTTAGATCTATCTTTATAAAGATCTTTATGTTGCTAATCCTGTCTTAGATTTTGCTAATTAAGGGTAAAGAATACCTATCCTTCCTAGTGATGCTGTTTAACTGTCTATAGTTTATATATATCCTAAGTTTTCTGTTTTTCTTTAGGATAAACAGTACTAGATATCCTGCTAATAACTATAATGGTTTAATATATCCCTTATGTAAGTTCTCCTGAATAAACTCCTTAAGTGCTATTAACTCTGTTTTAGTAAGCTTATAGATTAGAAAAAACTTTAAACTTATTTCTTCTTCTAATTCTATTTTGTGGTCCTAAGCTGTATGCTCTAATAGCTTTTTACTTTCTAGTAACTATAACTTTTTACCATACTTATGGTATCTCTTTAGTATATAACTTAAGCCTTGCTTAGTCTCTTTATACATTGCTCTAACTTGGTACTATACTAACTTGGTTTACTATCGCACTTTATACCGTTATATATCCTTAATATTAACCTAACCTATAACCTAATTAATCTTTAGATTGTATTTTTATAACTAAGGCATTTCTAGTATCGCCTCGTCCTATCCTAATAGTAGGATATTAAAAGATATTCTAATTGGTCTCCCTTTAATAGTTATCTAAATAGGTCCTATTTTAAGATTAATAATGCCTCCTCTATAGGCTATCTAATCTCCTAAAATTGTTATAAGTGGATATAGGTGTTTCTTTTGTCTATATAGTAACCCTATCCTTTCTACTGCCTTTGGTGATATATAGTTCCTTATTACTCTACTATCTACCAATACTTTAAACTGCTAATCTTGCTACTTAACTTATAAATTTAGGTATTGTCCTTAAATTTCTTTAAGGGTCTAAGGCTCTAATACTAGTTCCCTCTAGTTCTATATGCCTCCCCTTTTCCTAACTATTGGCTGCTAGATCCTGCCTATACTTAGTCCAACTTAGGCTAATACTTAGTTTATTTCTTTTCCTCTATATACTATAGATAAGTGTTCTCTAGGTATTTCTACTACTGTTATTTATCTAGGTATTCTTCTATAAGAAATCTTTTTGGTTAAAGTATTAAGTCTCCTTAACCTTATACTTTTACTAGGTGCCAACTATGTATATACTTGGTATTTCTAAACTGCTTTTCTTCTAGTGCCTAATATATCCTTACTGGGTACTTCCGGTTTCTATCTTTAGGTGCTCTATATATATTACACGTGTTATCTATATAAGCTATCCATAATAGTATATAATACGCTATATATTTTAGGTTAACTCTTAGTTTATTTTTATCCTTAAGTTTAAACCTATACCTAGTTAACCTAACCACTGGTATTTCCGCTATAGGTATTAAGATTTATTGCTTGCTTTTCTAGTCCCTAGATCCTTCTTCTAGGTTCCTTAATATTATAATTAATGCTCCTTTAATATAACTTATATGTTTCTTTATAATAGGTTAGTCTTGGACAACTTTTTTATCTAGCCACATATAAAAATCTGCCTATTTATTGTTGTGTTATTGCCTATACCACTTTCTATATAACTGGTTTAGTGTATATAGTTTATCTATTAGAAAGTACCTTATTATCACTGTATTATAATATCCTTTGGTATGTCTTTTTTTAAACCTAGTTAGGATATTTAGATCCTCTTCTTATTCTAATTTATTTAACTACTTTGCCCTAGGTGTCCCTGTACTCAGCCTATTAGTAACTCTTTACATAGGTGCTCTATCCCTTATATAACCTAGCGTAGCTAACCTTTTATCTAGCTTTTGCTCTTGCTATATAATGATTTTTATCTTAAACTTATCTATAGTTTCTTATTTTCTACGTCTTGCAGCTAGATCTTTATAGTTATCTTGCTTTTTAATTCTAGTATTAACTGTTTAATCTTTAGGCTAAATACTGCGTTTACCTAGGATTGCTAACGTTCTTATTTATTCCCTAAACTTATAGTTCTTAAACTTACATCCTATACTTATTTATTTGTTACTAAACTAAGTTACTACCCTTTCCTATTGGTTTTCATCCGTTATAGGTCCTTAGGTGTGTTTTATTTTATCTTAAGAATCTTAAGCTTTTTTTATTTCTTCTTAAGAATCTTAAGCCTATAGCCTTTTACCTTTATTAAGTAATAAGCTAGCACTAGTAGTTATCTACTTACTTAGTTTCTTCTAAACGTTACTCCTATTATTTTATAAAGCGATGGAAATCATATCTAATAGTGTTATAATACCCATTACTAAACCTTGTTCTGTAATAGTCTTAGTCTCTACTTCTATTTTAACTTCTTTAAGGTCTATATGCTTTTAGTAAGCTGCCTTTATTGCCTTATTATTAGTAAATGCTTTGCCTATATTAAATTTATTATCTTTAATGTCTAATCTATAAGCTAGTTTGTTAGTTTCTCTAAACTTAGATAATAATAGCTCCTATAGCTAATAGCTTACGCTATACTTAGCGTCCTTATAAATTTGGTATGCGTTGTTATAACAATACGTAAAACTGTTAATTAAACACTCTTTTATTCCTTATAGTGCACCGTCGTCCCTCTATATATATATGCCGTCTACTAGCCTAGTTCCCTTTACTATATAGTTACTCTAACTACCTCTATAGTCTCTAGCGAAATAACCTTGTTTTCTATAATTTATATAAGCCCTATCTTTAAATTATCTTTCTTGCTATAGAGTCCGCCTAAACATCTTTTGCTGCTAAGATCCCTAGTTTAGCCTCTGCTCTTAGGTCCTTTAATTACTTAATTCTTAACCTCTAGGTTTCTATAGTTTCTTTTCCCATCTTTAGGTTTCTTTGGTACCGCTTAGGTCCATTAGCTTTGCGCTATTCTATAGTTTTTAACTCTATGTCTACTGTTGCGTACTCTGCGCCTTATATAACTATAGAACTCTATCTTGCCCTCTCTTAGCTTATTCCCTTTAATAGATTTTATTATTAATCTTTATTAACTAATTTATTAACTCTCTTAGAGTATCCACATCTTCTATTAGGATAATTACATCCTAGACTTTAGCCTTAAGTCCCTATTTATACTGTGCTATAAGCGCCCTATTATTCCACTTAACCTATATAGCTAGTATTTAAAACTGTGTTATATACTTAATTGCTAAAGTGCGTTATACTAAGTTTTAAAGCTTTTGTTCTGCTATAGTTATGGCCTCTAGGTCTCCAAATATCTATATTAATTATTCCGCGAATCCGTTCTAACTGGTAAATATATACCGTATATTCTGGTTAGTAGTTGTTATGCTATTAGCCTATATTTCTGTAAGATACGGCTTAAACCACTTAAGTGCCCTCCCTATTAGGAATAATCCTATATAGGCTACTTAATCTAATAATGTTGCTAACTTCGCTTCTTCCTATACTACCTTAAAGTGTATCTGCGTAAGAAATCCCTTAAGCTTTAACTTCTCTCCTAAGAATTGTTTAATTAAAGGTAACTTAATCTTTACTGCTCTAATTCTATTAATGCGTTTTTTAAGTATTCTATTATTATCTTATAAGTAATTAACCATTTCCTGTAACTAACCTTGCGTAACTACTTAAGAATCCCTATTATCTATACTGGTATTACCTGGCCCTAAGGTTGTAGCTACTATTAACGCCGTTATAACTGGTGCTCTAGGTGGCATATTGTTTGATTTTATTTAATACCGTAACCTTAGTAGTAAATGTGTAACGGAACCTTGTAGTAGGAACTATAGTGGGTTCTATTATTAGGCTAGGTATATAGGTAAGAATAAAATAACAATATAATAATAACTGGTGGAGTGGTTACCTAACAGATTAACTCCAATTATATTCTAAGATTTACTATAAGGAGAGAACTATCTACGGTAGGGACTGAGGTCCTTTAAATACATAACCATACTCCTAAGAAATCCTCTCTTATACGTAAGGTACGTGTTATACGTGTTATACGTGGCGTATACTATGTATACTTCGTACACTGCGTATAATATTATGTGACTTGCTTACCATTCCTTGTTATATAGTTCCACCAGATCTATCCTAGACCGTGCCTGTATTAACCAACTAGCTTCCTACGACTCTTCCCCAAGTAGTCGTAATATTGTACTTAAAGCGTCCGTAACAACCAGCTCCTTATCTATAAGCTTACTTTCTCCGCTAAGCTAGTTATAGGCTAGGGCTTCTTTGTCTTTAATTATCTGGTTAATTTTATATAAGCTAGTTGTAAAGGCAATAGTATTAGGCTGTTTTAAGTTTTGGTAGAACCCTATAGCGCTAATATAGCAGATATTAACTAGTAGGAGGTTTGTGGGCTTCTTTATAAATATTTTATAACCCATATTTTATAGAGGAGGGCCTATAGCCCTCCTTAGCTCCTATTCTATCTTCCGTAAGTTATCTTTCTAGTCTATTTATTTAGTATAGCGTCTAATATTCCTTGCTGTTCTTTATAGCTGTATAGGGCCTAAGCTAGCTAGCTTATTACTGACTTCCTAGGTTCCTAGTGCTAGTAGTGCAATATTAGTAGTTTGGGGGTAGCGTAGTATATAGACCCGTTGCGGATTAAGCTGTATATCTTTCTTAAAGGCCTGGTCCTTACGCATAGCATCGGCCTAGTAAATGGTATCTATCTATAGCCGTGTAAGATTTTCTATTGTAATGCTGATTTCCTTTATAAAAGAAGGTGTTAGGGGTAGAGTTTTGGGCTAGATAAGCCGTCTACTCTATATGTCGAGCTATAAGCCTAGATAGGCTAGCCATTTTCTTCCTAAGATTATATTGTGGCTTCCTAGGCCTGTAATAAGAAAGGGGATATTATACTACCTCCGTCTGTCTATATGGAGGTAAATCTATAAGATAGTTATAATAGGTAGTTCTATCTATCTATTATACCCACAAATAGGAATTAGTTTAGGCAGTTCTTTAAGGGGTGTATTTAAAAAGTTAGCCGGCTTTATAGCATATTATATATCTATTAAGGTAAAGGTATTTGCTTTAGAGTTAGCTAAAGCAGAGGTTAAAACTTAATATCTATTACGGAATAAAGTATAAGGGATAGTGCAGCTTCTTCTACCAACTAGCCGACCTAGATTAATATATAATATATTAATCCCTTTTAACCCTAGAGAGGAGTCTTCCTCTAGGGTTCCTCTTTTTCCAACTCTATACTATCCTCCTAAATTAATAAGACTTTATTTGTCTTTGCCGCTATTAGGCAGTCCTTTATAAAGTGGTTTTTTTGGCTATATAAGAAGTAGGCTCCTTGATTACTAAGGGCTTGTTTATAGGGGTTGCTATATATAGGCCGAGTCTGTACTGGGCCCATAGTAGGACTAGCTGTATAACTAGTTGCTAGATTGATGGCGGGCTAAATAGTTGGTGCTATGGGATTTGCGGCCCGTACTAGGGCACTATTGGCTGTTCTTATATTGCTTACGGTCTAGTTTAAAGAGTTTCTGGCTTTGTACCGCTTAGTTCGTGCCTTAATTTAATAGAGGCCTTGGTTAATAGCTAGGCAGTGGTCTATAAGTACCTTTAGTGTCTATACAGTGGTAAAAACTGGCAGTATGGCGCGCTGTAGGTCTAGGGTAAGCTTGTTAAAGAGGTTTGGTATTAGGTCTTTATAGGGGATTTAGGCTTAGCTAGCTAGGTACAGGAAGCGGGTCTAGAAGGCTGAAAAGGTCTCTATTATTTTTATATTAAGGGCTTTATAATTAAGGCGGGCGTTCTATATCTTAAAGGGGTCCTTATAAATGGAAGATAGGTAGTTAATTATCTCTTCTCTAGAGAGGAAGGGGTCTGCCAAGTCCTAGGCGTATTACGGACGTAGATGCGTCTATACGTTACTACTGGTACGGCTAGGGACATAGGCCATTTTAGCTTAAGTAGTAGGAAAGTGGTCTATATTAACTTTAAGCTTGTCTTACAGTTAAAGCTTCCAATTATTAAATATAGGGCTGGTTCCGTCTGTAAGTAATAGGGGGTCTATAACCTTTACGGACCTTAACAATGCTAATGCTGTATATTAGGTTAAGGCCTTAAGGACTATAGCAAGTCTCTAGGTATCTAATAACTCCTTACTAGGTATAGGGGTGTCTCTGGCTTTAAGCAGTTCTTAGAGCCATTTAATTTTGGTATTAACTACTGCGAGCTCTTCCTAGGGGGTTAAGACGGCGACTGTTTTACTATTAGAGGTATTTGCAGGTCCTATAGCGGCTTTACTAGCTGCTGTATTTCTTGGCATAGTGGTAGGGGTATTAGGTAATTTCTGATGTTTGTTTATTTCCTAAGGGTTCTAGTCTATGCGTGTCCTATTCTTAGGTTTTATGTTCTATTTTTGTTCTTTTGGTTCTTAGGGGTCTGTCCTGTTCTTATGGTCCCGGTAATGTCCTTAGGGTCCTGTTCTATGTCCTTATCCTATTTATAGCCTTATAGATATATTTAAGTTCCTTTTTAGGAAAGAAGAGTAGTAACGAGCTTTGGATAATGTTAGCGACTTAGTTAATTAAGGTATAAGCATAGCAAGAAGGTCGCGCAAGCCTATATAATTGGATTGTCTATAAACAAGAATCCAAAGCTAAAGAAAGGAAATAAGAAGAATGGAAGCACCGCTTAAAGTTATATACAATCTTCTGGTTACGTAATGGCAACTTGCCCCAGCTTGCTATTATATAACGGCAGTTTGTGGTAATCTAACGGCAATTTGCTAGTGCTGTAACACCTACTGTAACTGGGCTAGTCCTGTTATAATACCTCCCCCCCCTTTAGCCAAAGGCCTAAAACAATTTAATTTAGTTAAGAATTTATAACTTATCGCTTTATAAGCGTCGTAATATAGTTTAAGTTCTTTTTAATTTTAAGTTTCCTACTATTATGTTTCATGTCTTTATATTAGGTGGTAGTTATTTACCTTTATATTATGTCTATCTAGCTAAAGTAGGCCGTAAAGGATAGTCCTTATAAAACTCTTTTACCAAGGAAGGCGTATTAGCCTTAATCTAGTTATAGGTTTCCTAGGTTTATATTTTATATCCTTTCCATTTAATAAGAAGTTTAAATTATTTAGATTATGTTTTCTATTATATATTATTAATTAAGTTAATAAAGTAAGAATCATTACTATTGTTAATAATTATAGGAGGTAGCGGCGGAATTTTATAAGTTATAGGATTATCTCTTAAAGGTTATAGTAAGCTTACGTAAAATATTAGGTATATTTTTATCTTAGTTGGCAGTTTAAGCTTATAGGCATATAGGCTTAGTTTCTTTTTAATTTAGTATAGGCCCACAAACTTCTAATTAAGTTTCTTTAAAGGCTATTAAGTCTTTAGGTTTTATATATTTAGGTAGGCCATATTACCTTCCTTAAAGTCCTATGCAGGAGCTCGTCCTTTATTTATATGCTATTCCTATAATATTTAAGCGTACATTAATTTACTTTATAATAGTTTCGTTAACTGCTTTATTTAATTAGTAAAATAACGCACAATGCCCTAGTAAAAATGTGGATAGATAAATACCTTAAATATATTTCCCTATTTATAACACCCTTAAAGTAATATAAAGTTATACTTAGATATAGATGGCTAAAGCAACACAACCCCTTAATTAGCTAGGTTAAAGAAATACTAAAGTTCCGTATAACTTACTGCTAAAGTTATTACTTAAAATACTATCTACCCTATAAATATGCATACAACTATTTAAATTTAATATAATATAAATTACCCTTATTACAAATCTTAAGCTAATATAATAAATCTATAACTGCTAATTGTGGTAAAGAATGCAAAGATATTATATTAAAACCTCTTAAAATTTATATAATATAGGCCGCGCCTTTTATCTTATTAGTAAAAAGATAAGATTATAAAATCTTTACTGTAACTATAGAAGATATTAAGAAAGCACTAGAACTAAAAAAATATCCTAATCCTTAGCCTCTTATGCCTAAAGAGTACTATAACCTAATTAATAAGTTTAAAAAACAATTTGTAGACTAACTAGCCCTGCATTAAGAGAAACATAATTTTAAAATAGAACTTAAGCCTAGCATAATACTAAAGTTTGGTCTGCTATATAGTATATTATAAGAAGAACTGCTTATAATGTAATAATACCTTAACAAAAATCTAGAAAAATAATTTATTTGCCTTAGTTAATCTCTATTTGCCTTACCTATACTATTTATTAAAAAGCTAGGAGGAGGCTTAAAATTCTATATTAATTATTAAGCTTTAAACATAATTATAATTTAAAATTAATATCTAATTTCTTTAATTTAAGAGACGCTTAACTATTTAGTAAAGGTATGGTACTCTATAAAGCTTAATATAGTTACTACTTTTAATAAAATCTGTATATATAAAGGAGATAAAAAGTATATAGCTTTTTATATATAATAGGGACTCTTTAAATACCTAGTAATGCTATTTAGCGTAAAAAACGGTCCTAGTACATTTTAGTAATAACGTATTTCACGGGTGAGCTGGTCAAACGGGTGAGCTGATCACTTCAAAAACACACCAAAAAATGGAAAAATCACACTTTAATATCTTAACAACCACTTAATAATAAATTTTAATAATT
>Ga0307507_10010309_pt1 | contig 12118 bp, 13 predicted proteins | sample 7_EM_MG_FD_207223 | JGI IMG/M metagenome (GOLD analysis project Ga0307507, IMG submission 207223) | Populus trichocarpa ectomycorrhiza microbial communities from riparian zone in the Pacific Northwest, United States - 7_EM | ecosystem: Host-associated > Plants > Roots > Unclassified | place... | reverse complement strand
TTACTTTTTTTTTTTTTTGCTCTTTGGTGTGGTTGCTGCGAGGGGGGGGTTTTCTTAATTAATTATTTCTTTTTCTTCTTTTCTCTCGTGGGTGACATGGGATGGATGGATGACATGTCACGACCAGGCTAGACCAGACCAGACAAGGAAAGACAAAACATGCATTGATATCTACCGGTATTGTACCGCGCGTTTTGTGTTCTTCTAGAAGGAAGGAAGGAAGGAGGCAGGGGGAATTGCTAGTTTAGTTTTGGCAAGGGGAAGGGGGGAGGGATGGAGGGGGGGGGGAAGTACCGGTGCTGTACTAGTACTAGGGTCGATGGATAGGAACGAGCAAAAGCAAATAGTAAGATCGGATCCGGAATTCTGTGCTACGAAATTGCTACTTTTCTACAAATATATTATCATAATGGTACAAATGATTTTTCAATATATTCCTGATACAGTACGATCCGACGGGGTTACTGTACGGAAGGGGAAGGGGGTAAAGGAGTTTTGTTACTGTTAGGCTGGGTTTGGTAGTACCGGGCGTTTAAGACTAAAGTGCCCACTACTGGATGTAGTTAGTTGGATTTATGTACTGTAGCGAGAAAGGAAAGGGGGGTAGACGGTGGCGCCGGAAGATGGTTCAACATTCGGAAGATGAAGGGAATTACTACTGCACGTTGCGCACTTGCAGTTGACTTAGTCAAGTGCCGGTAAGAAAAGTAGAAGAGTAATATTTATAGGAGAAAATTATAGTACTTGCAGTTGGTTGGAAGAAAAAAAACGTGAGGGGAAAAACAATTACGGCATCTACTAGTACACACCCCGATCGATTGGGTATTCCGACAACCGAGCAAGGACACCATGTATATACCGGACAGTGCAGTACATAACTCTTGGCCAAAATCTTGATGTGGGGGAATATATGAGGGGACGAAACCTACAGCATATTAGCATGGACGGGTACAAGTGGACGGACAGACCACCACCCTCCCCCTTCTATCGTACCCCTGTGCCGGGTTCGGGGAACCGGAAAGAAAGAAAAAGTGTGTCACTAAGAGAAATAATAATAATAATAATAAAAAAGCCTACTTGTAGTGTCAATTAATCAATCAAAAAAAAAAAAAAAAAAGAGTCCCCTGATTACCGAATCGAAGCAGATCATATAGCTTCGTACTTTTGAGGTTTCGCCCATTGCGGAGAGAGACAGAGGAAGGGGTGAGTGGGCGTAAATGGAAATCTTCCAGAAGCGAAGAAGAAGAAGAGAAGTCTCAGATGTCGTAGCGTTTGGTCGCGTGGAAACGTTGGGGGTCCATGCGCGCATGCACACACGCACGGCCTTGGGGTTTGCTTTTGAAGCGGTGAAACTGTGGATGTATGGCCTTGCCGGGGGGCATAACTTAGGATCATTCTAGCTTACCTATGGAAGAAAGAAGGCCGGGTCAAGTTACCTGCCGAGAGGTTGCGTTTGCACACTGTAGCAGTGCTGTGATACCAATCATCGGAAGGGAATTCGATGGTGATCCGGTCGAGAACGGGGGAAAATGGTGGGTTACGGATCTCAGGCTTACTCTCGCTTTCGGGGGTTCCGTGCTGAAAGTAGGAGTGGTCCGTACTCGTAATTGAACGACGTTTGTGAACACGGCTGCTCTTGCCTACCTCCAAAATTCAGCTTTTGTTGCCTGGGCCTTATCCTCATGCAACGGCGGTCGTGTCTACAAACATCGTTCAGTTGTGATACGAGTACGGTGGGCTAGGCATACATTGCTTCAGAGCGGGGGCGCTTATTTTTTCGAATTCAGCGTATTTCACTTACTTGTAGAACTGTTTAACCTGGAAAGATTTCTCCCTCCTGCTCCCTTAGATTTGGGATGAGGTGAATACGGTAACTTACTTGTATATTGCCGCACGATTGGCCTCTATTTTGGTCCGTACTGCCTCCTAATACTCCATTCTAAGGGCTCTAATTGTTAGTTTTTTAGATTCTTTTCCTCAAGTCTCGAATTTCTCGGGTGTGCCTCTACGACCGTAATCTTTTAGCCTTACCAAGAAAATCAGAGATGGTAGTATTAATATAGCATGGAAGGCTAACTTTCATCTTCCCCTTCTTCTCCGGAGAATCTCTACCGGCGCTAGGATGATATCCCTACCGAAAGCACACCTACTCTAACCGTACGGGTACCCGTCTGGATCCATTACCGGTACTCCAAGAGCAAATCTATCTATGCACTTTACACTTCATAATATTATACCTGTCTGTAAGGGAGTAAGAAAAACTAATTAGACCAACCGTGCATTGGTAATCACCAAATTTCGGGAATCTTCAGATCCCTGGCTAAGGTTAAAATAATAAAAAACGCCCCTCCAATGTGATGGGTCTGCAGTAGTAATTTCTTTTCTTTTTTTTTTTGGCCCTACGGGTATTCTTCCTTTTTATAATACTCACGTCCTTTTGATTTCGGGGTTTTCCTTATTTCTACGATAAGTTATGATATGGTATGATATATGGTACGGCAATTATGGTATACTTATTGTGCCTCATAATGGATAGAGGACACACAGTCCAGCCCCCCCGCCAGAGCCAACTAGTCCGTACCTGGTGTGCATCTAGCTCAGCTTAGCTGGGCAACGTAGGCACCTGGCGAAGTACTGTACCGGTACACATATTACAAGGAATAGAATAATATTATCCATCCCTCCATCATCCACGATCACATCCACATCCTTAAACTTGTCACATCACAAATCACTCCACCCATATCACAACCGTTCTTTTCCGTCTTATCGTTTTCTCCTTTCCCCCCCGCTGCACTCTACTTCCCTACCCTTCCTTCCCTTCCACCAGGATCGTCGAAGCACTTTATCCCGTCGATCTCAATTTCGTCAGTGAAATTCTCCGCATGTGAGTTTGTGTCAGTGGTTGCGTGTAAGGTGCGGATTATGTTGTGTGGTGCACTTGTAGGCCGACATGGGGTATGGTGGGTATTGTATCATGGGGGGAGCAAAGGCTTTAGAAAAGAGGGGGAGAGAGAAGGAGGATGAGGAGGGGGTATAACTCCGTTATGGTTAAACGAGACGCAACCATCCCGCACAGGTGAGGGGACAAAAGAATCGGGGACTTATTCTTTCTAGGGCTTGTTCTATCAGGTGTATGTTCCCCTTTCACCCTAGTTGCAGATTTCCGTAGTGATTCCAATTCTTGAGGAAACTTTCTTGGCTGGCTTGACTTGACCTGACGGGACAGGCCTGCTTCTAATTCCCTGTTAGCCGCGATGCTGAGCCTCTCCTCTCCAATCAGCGTGGCCTAGATCCATATTATTACTCATATCCTCTTTTCTTTTTCACGTTCGTTCAATTGGAGTTTTACCGTGTGTACTGGACCCTCGCTTCTCTCCTCTCTTATTTTCTTTTGTGGTACAGTACAGTGCCCTATTTTCCGACTATTGCTTTTTTCTATCAGCTTCCTTCCTCCCGGTATTTGGCCCCCGCCAGTACTAGACTTGTACAAGTATGGTACTGCATAGTTCCAATTTGTCCGCACGACCCAAGTAACACAACCCCACTGTAGCTGGTGGTGGAAGAGCGTTGGGGCGAGAAATAAAATCATAACAGCCGCATCGCTCGCAGGAACCGTATGTGTTTGTTGTAATTTTCCCTTTTTACCTTGCCCGGCACATCCCACAAGCAGCCGTTTTCTCTCCCACTTGGCAGGGATTTCACCATCCGTCAAATTTCCTCCCCGCCAGCCGCGCGGTGTTGACAAGGTTTGGGGCTGGAGAGGGGGGTGGTGGTGGGTGTCATAAGGAGAGGGGAGACGGAGACGGAGAGGAGGTGGATATAACCTGCTGTGCAAGTAGAGATCGCCGTTTCTATCAATTCCGTTGGGGGGGATCGAAGATTCCTCACTGCACAGTCGTTCCTAATAAGTTTCAGGACTGGCCTTGGCAATAGCGACAAAAAACATACCTCCCTAATTTTTCACCTTCGAGTCAATAAATATATAATACAATCCTTTTCTTCTGAGTAAGGAGAATATAAAACAACAATTCAAGGTAACAAAAGAATAGATGTCTTTGATTGGGATAACAAAACTATAGGAAGATATGGGAACCAACTTGCATTTAAAAATCCGGTTTACCTTTCTAGTTCTTATCTCTAAATGAAAGTCTAAGTACCAGTACTACCTATTACACTTAGGAAATGTCTAAGCCAACATGTGTGGGTATTTATTTGATTGATGTACTCAAGTTATATTGTATTTCTTAATAAATGACTATGGCATTTAGGCAAATTTTCAAGTACAGTATTAGTCAGATAGCTGAAACAGGAGAGATTGGCTTGTTTATAGCTGAATTGTCAACAAGGTATTTTCACAATTCTTGATAGGAACAGACATTTAAATATAGTAATACTAGTGCTTTCTTAATAGTACAATTCACATTAAACTTAGTTTCTTATATGCTAGAATAGCTATAACTTGCTAGAACTCTATTTATACTTATATGTTGATTCAATCATTACTATATCCTATTATGAAAGATTAGAGTTTATCATACAATTGGTTATATTAACCTATACTATAGGTTTAATACAACAAATAATACAGTAGAGTAAGGGGCCCCTTAAAGTCCAAAATATGCTTTTCTTATGTGAGCTCCTGAATACTTTTCCCTGGAAACTTTATTCAATTTTATTAATTTTCATTGCAACAAAAAAATTCAAAAACTTCATATATTATACGACTGTATGAGACTAGCGAACATTGCTCGTGCTTTCGTAATTAGGGCAAGGTTAGGACTATTGTTCGGTCCAGGCCGCACCAAGGTTGACTTAAATGACCTGTTTTTCTCTCCAAATTTCGCTACTTTAACAGCTATGGTAGGGAAGGGCCAGCGGGACATGAGAGGTAGGTTGAATGGGATGAGGGGGGGGGACTAGATTTGTCGGGAGGGAAGGGAGGGATTCTACGCTATCGGTGTCCGCTTGGGTGCAGTTCATTGAATTGGGGGTTACGGTGGTGGTGGTGGTGGTGGTTGCAGAGTATTTTCTAACGGTTATTGTTCATTGGCAGTTGTACGGTACAATGCGGTTACTGTACTGTACAGTACCGCGGTTGGAGCATAATGTTGGCAATTGGATTCGTCAATTGAGCAGATCAGACACGGAGTTTGTTCCCGGGGAAGGACAAGGAACTGATTGGGGTTACGGTAGTCTAATGTGTGATCTCAACTCTATCGTACGTCCCATGTCTTACGGCGTATGATACTAGGGCAGGGAAACTAGGCGGATAAGATGTCAGGCAAAAGGCAAAAGAAGGACTAAACAAACAAGCAAAAAAAGACGAAAAAAACAAGACACGAACGATGCGATGCGATGCACAAGTCCCAGTTTTCTTTTGTCCCGAACGCCAGCCCCGGCGCCGCGACCCACACCCACTCCCCTCCCTATCCTACCACTGGCGGTGGAGGATGATGTTCTGTTCTTTCTCGCTCTTCGACGCTCGGCGCCTGCATGCCATGCCGTGCTATGATCAACCCGTGATCCAGCGGCCGTTACTCGAGTACCGTACTGCTGCTCCCATCGCGGCCGCTGCTCGATGATGTTGCTGGCCAGATCGCTCTCCCTCCAACCTTCCCGTTCGATTCTTCTTCCCTTTCTTCTCTCTTCTTTCCTTTGCAAGAAAGAAGGGAATCCAGGCACTGATAAAGAAATTGAGAATTGAGAACGAAAACGAGAACGAAGTGTGAGAGCGAGAATAAAAATAAAAAAGGGAGAAAAAAACTAAAAAAAAAAAACTGAAATATTAGAATTGTGGAAGGGTCAGAATGGAAAAAAGAAAAGAAAAAGAAAAAGCCCTACTCTTCCACGAATGCTGTGCTCGCTCGCGCAGTACCCCAGTCAGCTCCCTCGGGAACCTTGTTACAAAAACTCCGGTGCTGCGTGCGCTCGAGCGCTCGCGACACTCAACATGAAACAGCTCCCGGTACACTTTTTCCACATCCAATCCCAATCCCAAACCCACACCCCGCCCTTCGCCTGTGCCCGTTTTTATTATTCTTTTTTGTTTTTAATTTTTAAATTATTTGCTATTTCGTTGCTTGTTGCTTGCTACTTGTTACCGTTTACAATGTGCGCACAGTGGTTCGTTCTTACAGTAGGTGATGGTTGGCGGTTGGTTGGGCTGGGCCTGATGGGTTCTGGTGTTGCTTGTCCACACTTTACCCGTACATATGGCTGTCCTGGGAATAGGCAGCCGTTCTGCTTTGGTATTTTGGTCGTTTTATCTGCGTGTGCTTTTGTTGCTTCTACTCCTGCTGCTGCTACTGCTGCTTTCTGCTTGTTGTTCCTCAACTCGATAGTATCAACGCCTGTTCTTCATCCAACCAAACCCTCGTTGAAAGTCAGCTGGTGTTTTGATACAATTCATACTTTTCTCTTATACCCCACTACAATTGATCGGGGCAGGCTTCTAGTCCCCTGCTATAAGAAGCACTCCTATCCCCTATCTTAGCACTCAATGACTAGGGAGATCTGTGCAGCTTCTTGCAGCGTTTGATAGATTGGTAGGTACAGTACAGTCTTTCCCTCCTTGTACTTTTGGAGGAAGAGGGCAAACAGATACCATAGCGAGAGCAAGTGAATAAGTGAGAGGCTAGAACATTACTACAGCCGCCCCCGCCGCTGCTGTCACTAGCTACTACTTCTTTCAGTACCCCTGGAAGTTTTTGATAGCGGAATCTATCCAGATTCAGAGGTACAAGGCAAGACAAGGGCGATAGAAGGGGGAACACGGACATTCGATATAACGGGGAAAAGAAGAAGGCAGAAAGGAGGGATAGAAAAAAAAAGAAAGAAAAAAAAAGAGCTAGTATGGTACTACCATCGTGAGTTCTTCTAAGCCAATTCACCCATTTCCACACAATACCCTGTTATACCAAGCATCAATCTCAGAGGGTATCGCATCTCAATCGCCACTGCCGGCACAAGAAAAATCGGCAGCTCATTTTTTTTCTTTTTTCCATTCATCACCTCTTTTTAGTGCGTTATATGCTGCTTCTACCGTGAGTATAGTGGCAGCTCTTTCGAGCACTCCAAAACCCTCCTCTCGAAACCTGCCGCTCCCTCCCCCTCCATCCAGGGATTCCTAGGTCAAGATCACCTCTTGGCTCTTCTGCTATCTGGTATCAACTCCTACATCCAGACTCTGGCCTTACCACTACTATCTCCTACTCCCTTTCTGCTCTTGCTCCTACTTGGGCCTAATTCCTTTTCTTCTTTCCTCTTACTTACTCTTACCTCTCCCTTTTCGTCCTACTTCCCTTCCTTACACCTGGTACTCCCTTACCTATCCGCACCCGCCTCACCTTGATCGCAGGTGAGGCAATCGGTCTGCTGATTTTTGTTACTTGCACTGGTGCTACTCCTCTTCTACTGGCCCCGCCTTGTTCAAGCCCAGACCATCGACATTCATGCAAAGGCTACACGATCCGGCCCCGTGCCCGCCTCTTTCCTCCTCCCTCCCATCTTTGCCCTCCTTCTCATACCATAGGAGTTCTTTGACAGCCCGTGCGCGTCTACCGTATCAGTGGTCGTGTTAGTGCTTTCCTTCTGCGATCCTTCCATTCTCTGCCCACTGTACCGATTTCCCATTCCTCCGCTCAGTGGGTCATCTGTCTTCCCCGTCAATCGCATCCGGTGTGAAGTGGGAAGGGTTTACAAAAAGGGTCTTCCCATTTTATCCCACATATATCTTGGGATCCCCGCTCGTTTGAGAATTCCCATTCTATCTTTTTCTCCTTATACCTCTCTTTTTTTTTTGTTTCCAAAAAAGAGCGTTTACGTTCTTTTGAGCCATCTTATTTATTAACTCCTTCGCCCTGCCTTCGTCAATCCTTCTCGAGTTTTTTCTTTTTTCTTTTTTCCCTTTTTTTCTTCTTGTGCTAGGTCACGCTGCTGGATCAGAGTCTGTGAAGTCACAACTGTTGGCTTCGCCGCTGGTCGTTCCCTCGTTCAAGCATTTCTCCGTACAGACGTTATCGTTGTCATTCATTTTTGCCGGTCGACTCGCCCCGAAAAATCCTCCCCACAAGCGACTTTGGCCTAAAAAGATCACCAACCGACTCCTATCCTATTGGCTCACCGATCCCTTCGACCTGGGTACTCCGCTGCATGGGCCTACAAATACTTCGGCAGACAGACAGGAAAAAGAAAAAAGTAGTATTATAGTCCATAATTCCCACGTTAGCCCCAATCCAACTCTTAGAATCAACATTCATTGTTATAACTTAACTTGAGGCGCCGCGCCACACTCCCTCCCCCCCACCAAGCCCAAACTGCCATCATATACCACAACCACCTCACTTTTACTTACATACTTTTTGTTGAACCAGTTCTAGTCTTATTTACTCAAGGGTACTGCCCACCACCATTACACTCTTATAACTACTTTCTCTATTCCCCCCACCCCAGACCCCACCAAAGGGAACAAGCCGCAGATCTCTCCTCACCTTCATTCTTTTGGACCATCGCCTTTCGCTTCTAAACAATCACATATTTATCCGGTCCATTCATTCACTGATTACGTCAGTCAACCAATTCTCCGCATCTGGCTGGAATCCGCCCTGGCTTACATTAAGCAACTCCGGAATCCTGGATTTAACGAAACGAAGAACGAGCTACGAACGATCTGAACTTAGATACTTGGCGCGTCAGGAACTGGGATTTGTAGGATTTGCTGGTTTTTTTTTTTTTTTTTTTTTTTTGAAGATTTTGAGGGTTCTTGTTTCTCGATCTCTATTTCGATTTGTACTTGTTGATTCGGCCGTTCTCGTTGGTTACCTGCTGCCACGGCATATTACCATCGCTACTACTGCAACTATCTACTACCAGAAACTTACTCCACCGCAACTACTTGACAACACACACATATCCGGAAAAAAAAAAAACAGACATCTAACCCCCCCACAAAGAAAGACAGCAGCACTTCTAGTGGTGAGCTGTTCGAAGATATTATTTTTTAACTCTTCATAGTGCCTTCACTAGCACACGTCTCTTATCATCGGGAAGGCCGAGGCGTGGGAGAGTGGGAGGAAACGTCGGCCTCGAAATATTTCACACTTTATCAAATGTCGGACTTTGGAGGAGATCATTCGTCCCATTTGGCCTGGAGAGAGCAACGGCTGGAGAGAGATACTCCATCTGTCTTGCCACAGGAGCAAGAGGGTCATCAGGCTCACACCCAACTTCCCCCGGTTTATGAGCAATACAGCCCTCCTGCGGCCTCCGAGGCCGAGGATGACTGTAGAGATCGGGAATGGCCCACCTCTCACGAAGGACATGGCTCTCCCCATTCGCAGACTTCAAATGGATCCATGATTGAAAGTCCACACTCGTCTTCTCATCACTCAGAACATAGACATTCTGTGGACATAACTGGCCAATCTTCACATGGGGAGCATCACATGTCCCTGAGCGAGAGAAGGCAAGAAAAAAGGAAGATGAAGCGATTCAGGTAAGCTTTACTGCCTTCTCGGCTTGTGGGGGATATCAGAGGAAGCCTACAATTGCTAACCAGATCCCCTTCGGGGAAATTAGACTTACGCACAACCAAACACGCTTTCTGATGAGTGAGTTCGCCAGACAGGCACACCCTGACGCAGCCCACCGGGAACGGTTGGCTAGGGAGATCCCTGGCTTGAGTCCTCGACAGGTGCAGGTTTGGTTTCAAAATAGGTTCGTAGTGTGCTACCATTGCACTACCGAGTAACATAATTGACTAATAATGTTTCAGGAGAGCCAAACTGAAACGAATGAGCAGCGATGACCGAGAGCGTATGATGAAATCGCGCGCGCTGCCAGAAGAATTTCCAATTCTTCAGACATTGCAGTACGGAGGAGGAAGGATGATGGGGACCCCAATTGCTTCACCGACTGAATATTCACCGACAACCAGCATGGCTTATCGTGCGGATCCGCTGCGAAGGAGACACCTCGGGGAAGATGAGGTTGTCGTATCGCCCACAACACCGGGATTTGCAGGGTTGTCGTTCACGCCTACAACTACCTCTGGCGATCTCTTATCCCCTGCATCATCAACCGGAGAGCGGCCTTCTTACCTCGGGTACATGACGGCGCCTCTCGGCCCTCAGCAGCAGCGAGGGAACCCTTTTTCGAGACCCACGGATCCGTTTAGGGCGCACCCCAGCGTGCCGCGGCTCCAACTACAGGATGTTCCCAGATCGATGGCTGAATCTGCCAGTTCACCCCTAAGATCTAGCACCCCCTATTCGGCAAACACGATTGACCATAGCGAATACCAGCTAAGTCCTAGCACATATTCCATGCAAGGAATGCCGTTCAACGAACCACCAAGAAGTGTCCCTCCAGAGACACCGCAAAGTCCTTTTGTGCACACTCCGCAAGGTGGGCATACCCTAGTTTGCCCTATAAAACTCAAGGTTATAACTTACACTGAACTAGGACAATACACACACCCTTACCCCTCACCAGCCCCAGCGTCCGCGCATCAAGCACGACCGAGTTTTCCACCTCCATTGACACTGTCCGATTACAAATACTCACAACCTCCCTTGACCCCCCATTCTGGGACAATGTCAGGATTTGCAACAGCACCTCTTGTACCTCCACAAGAGTTTCAAATTCCACAAATGAGCGCTCCAGCTGATACCGCCACCCCCCACTCACCGTATCTTACCCGCGGTCCTGGCTCCATAGGCCCGGCAGCAACGCTGGGAGCATCTCCCCATGAGCCCGAGGAGCGAACGGGCCGGATGCCTCTGTTAGGCAGGGAGTTTGGGCATCAGCGCAAGCGGTCCTCCTCACATCCTCCCAATTTTCCTCAAAATCGCGAACCTTAGACAGATAGTATAGCGCTGGAATTGACTTAATTTTTATTTTTGTAGAGATATGCGATGCATTCCCCCGGAGGCCGGAGGGATGGAAGGACTAGGAACCAAGTTGCCTTGGCTAACCTTCATTTTTGGCATATATTTTTTTGACACCTGCCTCAGACGGCATCTCTCTTTTCTCCCCCCAGCGCTTCCATTGTTCCTGATTTTCCTGTTTATTAACTTTTTGGTTTATCAATGGCTGTTCATAATGTTTGGTCGGGAGCTTTGGACTTCTTCGACGTTTTTCTTTTTGAAAGAGAGATAGGGCGTTTGATGTACATTTTTTTTTTGTGGGTGTCTTCTACCTTGGTTGGCTCGGCTGGTCGGGGTTTTTGTTTCTTACTGTTTTTATATTTTTTTTACCTCCCACTTTTTGATGGTTATTTCTTTCCCGACTTCTCATTTCAGCTTTACGGCTCCGTGCTCATGCCGGTTTTTTTTTAGTTCTTCTACCTTCCAATATCCATATTCCGCTATTTTCTTACACGGAAGCTCTAAGACGGACGAGCCGCGATTTGTATTCCCTAGTAGCTACATACATAACATGCAACAGTCGGCCAAGATCTAAGAATAGGAAACGTGAATAAGAATGGTCAAGGATATATTGCGGTCCTGAATCCCTTGATCACTTATTATTAGTATTATTATTATTATTATTATTATTATTGCCTCTATTGCCTCTCTTGTTTATTGTCATTATTATTATCATTCTATGAGTTTGTTCACCCAATCGCAGGAATAGGAAATTGTAGATATCATAGAAGGGATAGGGAGGCCTTAGGCCAACCCAGGGTATAATACTCCAGGCTGAGTTGAATATCCATTATAGCTGCCGACGATGGACGTTGCACTCGTGCTTACTATCTTTGACCTAGAGGAGTTAAGTGCTAAATTTGAGGGTGAGGCTAGTGCTACCATGTTACCAAAAGGTCTCAGTTAGAAAAAGCGGCTATATATCGCTTATCTGATCTGTCTTGGCGGATCGAAGTGATAGGGATCCTTGGCGAAAGGGACACAACCACGACCCTAACGTGCGCACCCTCCAACAAACCCATCAACTGCCAACCAAGTTGAGGTTCTGCCACGAAGTGTTTACTCTTCTTTCCCCACTGCCGACTTGACACGCTCTCAAACTTCACACCACTACAACCACTACAACCACTACAACCACTACAACCACCACAACCACCACAACCACCACCACTACCACCTATACCCGCCAC
>Ga0307507_10010308_pt1 | contig 12118 bp, 3 predicted proteins | sample 7_EM_MG_FD_207223 | JGI IMG/M metagenome (GOLD analysis project Ga0307507, IMG submission 207223) | Populus trichocarpa ectomycorrhiza microbial communities from riparian zone in the Pacific Northwest, United States - 7_EM | ecosystem: Host-associated > Plants > Roots > Unclassified | place... | reverse complement strand
AAAAGGAGAAACAGAGGAAGAGAATGTCGGCAGAGTGGGTATATAATGGCTTTTACCGATGGAATCACCGACGAACAGGTTCCGCCAGTGAAAGTGCCACGTCACTGTACGACTATCTCGGTTTGAATCCCTCGGTCATTCCGTCGGTAAACTCATCTGAAAAAAAATCTACGTCACCACACCGTTGCAACTTTCCAAACAAACTGTATAGGCCATCGGCGATACGGTCGGTATATACCGACAAACTAATTCCATCGATATATACCGACAGAGTTGAAGACGGAATCATTTCCATCGGTAAGAATTACTGACGAAAAAATTACGTCGGTAATTCCGTTGGTTTTCGCCGGTTTTCTGGTAGTGCACTCGCTTGTATGTTAATCATTCATCAGCTCTCTTAATTTCCTTTTTCGAGGTGATTCATGCTTTCTTTATCTTAACCATAGCCACTTGCATAGCATGAACCTACCATACAATACAAGTTGGTCTGCGACGGATCCATTTCACCAGCCCCCATTATGCAGCATGCATGAAACCCACTATTACATTTAACGCACTTTCGGCAAATGAAAATACCATTGCTGACAGGAAACCATTCTAGTTTTAGACTTATCTTACTAATAGAAGTATCTAATCCTAAAAGAGCTACAACTGCTCTATGAACTTCAGCTAATTCTTCACACGTGAAGATTCAAGTCAAACTTGAGAGTATAAACAAACATTATTCTTTTATCTAGATGGAATGCATCATTCTACCACTTGGAGAAAATATTAATTGTTTCCTTGGACTTATCTCACTGATGAAACTATATATCTACGCCTAAAAGAACAACATCATCTTTTCAAGTGCTGTTTTTTCTTCACAATCAGATATTTAAGTCAAACACGAGAGTGGAAAGCACTATTATATTTCTTCCATTTTTTCTTAGATGGGATACCTCATTTACCACTTTGCAGATTAATCTTTCATCAAGTGGGTCTTTGCGTGTTCTTGCCCCCATTATCAAGAAGAATTTGGGATAATACCAAACTCATTGAGAGGGACATCTGCAGCCTATGTTGTTTTTGTGTATAAATTGCTCCTATGTGCCACTGCTTTGTCACACAATACTGGTTTAGCTTTTAGACATCCTGTTGACGGTCAAGATATGGAGCACAACTCCTTTAAACTTCCCTTTGTTCACTTGCTTTGCCTTCTGCTGTTGTGTCCTCTGGTGTCATGCCAGCTTAATTATAAATTCTATGATTACACATGTCCTAACCTCACAAAAATTGTTCGATCTGGTGTTTGGTCTGCTATGAGAAATGATTCTAGGATGGCAGCTTCTCTGTTGAGGCTTCACTTTCATGATTGTTTCGTTAATGTAATCACTAAAAAAATAAAGTCTTCTGTTTCCAATATTATAGGATAATACTAGAGCAAAGTCCTCTGCCTCCATTCATATGGAGATTATTGAATCTGTAAACCTTTGCTACTAAGGCTGACTTCAATTTTTTGTCTTTTGATTTCTTGTTTCTTCATTTCTATCAACAGGGATGTGATGGGTCTTTGTTACTTGATGGAGGAGAGAAAAATGCATTTCCTAATCGAAACTCGGCTAGAGGTTTTGAAGTCATTGATGACATTAAAGCCAATTTGGAGAGAGCATGCCCAGCCACAGTTTCTTGTACTGATATACTGACTCTTGCGGCAAGAGAGGCAGTTTATCTTGTAAGAAATTTGGACTCTTAATTACTTTGTATTCTGCATAAAGATCATCCAGCTTGCATTCTAATAGTTGTTGATTCTTTATTTTTATTGTTTTTAGTCCGGAGGCCCATATTGGTTTCTACCCTTGGGCCGCCGAGATGGCCTGACAGCAAGTGAGAGTGATGCTAATGAGCAGCTCCCAGGATTTTCTGAACCGTTAGAGAACATCACTGCAAAATTTACCTCAAAGGGTCTTGAACTAAAGGATGTGGTTGTGCTCTCAGGTTTGCCTCCTCCATCATATTTTCTATAAAATCACTTGTCTTCCACTGAAAAGAAGTGAGAGGGAAGACTTCGACTTAATCAAATTATGATGATTACTTGAATATTTAAATTTGAACAAACATCAATCTCTAAATCTAAATAATAAATACAGGTGCACATACTATTGGATTTGCTCAGTGCTTCACATTTAAGTCTAGACTTTTTGACTTTGGAGGCTCTGGTGAACCAGATCCACTGCTTGATACAGCACTTCTAACAAGTTTGCAAAGTACGTGCCCAAATCAAGATGATTCTGACACAAAATTGGCTCCATTGGATTCTGCTAGTTCCAGCAAGTTTGATAACTTGTATTACAAGCTTCTTTTGAACAATTCTGGGCTTCTCCAATCAGACCAAGCTCTCATGGGGGATAATACAACCTCTTCATTGGTCCTTAACTATAGCAAGTTCCCTTATTTGTTTTCCAAGGATTTTGGAGCATCAATGGTCAAGATGGCCAACATTGGTGTCCTTACAGGACAAAATGGGGAGATCAGGAAAAATTGTAGGTTGGTGAACTAGAAGCCTGGTGTTTCCACAATGTACATCAGGTTTATACAATCCTGTACCTGTAAGAATTTAAAATCTAGTTCTGTAACCAAACTGCAAGCAACATAAATTTGATGCTTGACTATGAGGTGCCTTGAAAAAGTCCTATAATGAGCACCAAAATAATTTGCAAATGTCGTCACTACCGCAGTAGTAATGATAATCGTTAGCTCTGTGCTGTTTTTAAGCTTTGATTCTGACATTATTCATCTCTAGTTCTAAATTCTAACTTCTAACCAGTAGTTGCTCACCAGCATGAAATGAACATAATCATAAAGACTTATGGTTAGTTTTCAACACATTTACAATTAGTATTTAACTCCAACAAAAAATTAAAAATGGAAACATATGTAGCCCATGCAATTTTTTCTTCTAACCAAAAAGAGAAAAAAGCATTGGAGACGGGAAAAGAAGAAGAAGAAGAAGCTATTACCACTTTGCAGAGCATTCACAAGGCTTTCTTTTGCAATAAAAAAAATTGTCAGCACCATTGTATACTCTATTTATATAGCTTGATGGCATATCATGCTGGTAATTTTTTTTAGATAACAATTGTTTAGTTTAAAATTAATTTTTTAAATTATATATATATATATATATAATTGTTACCAAATAAAAGTATGATAATTAAAAATTAAATAGCATGCAAGTTTATAAATTAGAGTAAAGTACTTAAATTTAAAACTAAATTAAAACAACTTTCTAGCATGCATACTAAGACATATAAAATAAATTATTACACTTCAAACAAAAGATATTAAATTAAAACTAGTGTAAATACAAGGCACTTACTTGTTGAAGATATTTGGATGAAAAAATAAAGATATTGTTATAAAAAATTAGACTCTTTGTTCTTAAAATTAAAATGTTCATCACTCGATCAGTGCAAACAATTTACTTGCAAATAGTCCTTCAGGATTTCAACAATTTAACTTTTAAATGATACACTTTCTTTGAAACTCCATTAACCAAAAGAATAATATAACTCAAAATCTTTCTGTAGAATTTTAGAACCTAAGTTCTAGAACAAAACAAAAAACAAAAAAAAAATAGAACATCTCTCCTTCAACCTCTTTTTACACTAACTTTTAGAATCAAAATTTAAGCAGAATTAATTATGATAATTACTAGAATTAATCAGCTTTAATTATCCATCATAAAAAAATCCATTAAAAATAAAATTATTCAAATAAAGAAAGATAAATTTTACAACGAACTTACATTTTGAACTTGAACTCGAGCAAGCATGTGTAACTTAAATTCAAAGTTCACTTAGCTTAGAAGCTCTCTTTTTAAAAGACTATAATGCCTTCCAAGGCTAATGATAACTCTTTAACTTTTTATTGTACAAGTTACAAGAAAATTTTATAATCTTTCAACGCGAGCTTGAGAGTTCTTAGGTTTATAAAATATATCAGCTAAAGTAGATCTCATTTGGAGGATTTATGTTTTGCATGAGTCTAGATACTCTGGTCAATCACATGAACATTTTCTTAATAGTTAATTGCTTCATCTTGTTGATTAAGTGGGCTCCTTTTATTTCATCCTAGTATATCAATGTCTTGTCTTCTATATATGGTCAATCATATTATTCACTATCAATTTCAATTTATCTTAACTATTTGTATTTGATTATTATGTAGATGTTTATTTTTTATACAAACAATGTTCCCTATATTTCTTTATTTTTCAATGAAGGAATAAAACCCCATCAAATTAAAACAAAAGCTAAAAGAGATCAATGTTTTATTATGCACATGCTCATATTTTATTGTGGATTCACACAGTAAAATTACCATATAGACCTCGCCAAGAAAACCAACTAACATGACCTAAAGGGCAATTCGATATTTTCAATGGGACACATTAGTCATTATCGAATTGAACAAGGTTAATTCAATTTTCTCAAGTTTTTTATTGCATAGTAGAATTATTAAACAACCCTTAAAAGCAAAAAAAAAAAAAACATTTACCTTAGGTTAAGGGGCTTTGTGACTTTTCAATATTTTTTTCATAATATAATGGCTTAATGCCATTTAAAATTAAAATTTATTGGCTTTGCTTATAGGGGTGTTTTTATCATTTCATTTTGGCTTTTTATAATTCTTATATGGGATCAAAGGTAATTGTGTCTTTTAATATATATATATATAATTTAAATAAAGAAAAATGGTTGGCGCCACCCGCGCCCTTTAGGTGGCACGTGCAGTGCCGTCCAACTTTCCAATGTCGCTTTTTGGGGAGGCATTGGATACGTCTTGCCGCCCCCATCATAATGGTATGACGCGTGCCTCTAGACGAGCAGTAGTTAAGCTCTAGCGATGCATTTTTCTCCCCTTTCTATTTTCTATCTCCCCCTCTAAAAAAAAACGTTGGGATTGCAAAAAATCAACAAAGTCTGCTCATTTGTTCAATGGATAAAATTGTATCCTCATTCTTTTTATTGCAATATATTTGGTTTTAAATTCTTTATTAAATTTATTTTATTTTTCAATTTCATCCCTTGATATTTGATTTTTATATTAAATTTAGTCCTCATTCTTTTGATTGTTATTCGTTTTTTCTTATCGTTTTTTAATTGAAATTATTTTTCAATTTCATCCCTCATAATTTGATTTTATTTTCTTTTTGTGTCAAATTTAGTCCTCATTCTTTTTATTTTTTTTTCTTTTTGATCCTTTTTTGTTGTTGAATTTGTTTTGTTTTTTCAATTTTTATCTCTAATTATTTTGGTTGGTTGGGAATTTGACATTGCTATTTTTTTCAAGTTTGGCTTTTATGGTGTAATCTGGCCTCATGATCCGTGTCACGGGTTCAAAAGATTATACCATGTTGGGTTTGGTCTTTCTTGGGCCCTTTTCTAATTATTTTTTTATTTCACCTCTCAATATTAGGTTGGTAGGAGATTGACATTCTTTATTTTTTAACTTTCTTTTCTTTTGAGTCATGTCAATCTCATGTCTAGGATCATGGATTCGACGGGCTCACAAAGGTTGACTCGGGTTTTTTTTTTCATTCATTTTTTTTTAATTTTCCCTTCGATATTAGGTTGGTTTGAGAATTGATCTTCATAATTTTATTCAATTTACTTTCCATGAGGTTATCCTGATTTCACAAATAGGTTACGGATTCAACATGTTGGCTTGCATAGACTTGGGTCAATTTCTTTTTTTAAAAAAAAAGTTGTTTTCTTTTTAATTTTATCATTCAATATTTTATTTGCTGATAAATGATATTCAAATATTTTTCATTTTTTTTCTATGTGATTACCCCGTTCTTATTTAATTTTTATTTTGTTAACAAATGAGATCTTTGAGACTTTTTAAGAATATTGTAAAGATATATCTTTATAATATTGACAAGCATTTATCTTTTGTATTGAATCATTGTTGATTTTTTTCACTATATTTGTTATCGATATCTTTTTTTTGTAATCATATTATTAAATTAGTCAAACTTATTAAACCTAATTTAGTTAATGACTAGAATCTCATATTTGCTTTTGCTTTTTTTTAAGAATTTTTACATTGTCTTGGCATTTTTTTTGTATTAGAAAAAAAATAGGCCAGTCTATGACGTAGCATGGGTCACCTATCTAATTTATACTAAAATTGATAAATCGAATCGAAAAACTATGACATGGAAAATGACATTGTTCATCTTTGTTATGCCAATTGTTTTAGCCAACCACTTTAATTTAAAACCATGTTTATCATTCTTTAACATACAAAGTTTAATTAATTCACTATTTTTATTTTTTTATTTTTATATCTTTCAGTTTTTTTTTTATTATCATAAAACATAGTTTTTTTTTAAATAATTACAGTTATTAAATAGTTTTAATTTAAACCCAATGGAGTTCATGACTCGGGTTACGAGTTTGGTAGGTTAAGCCATGAAGCTCAAGTTGATTTATTTTGAATTGATCTTCATAATATGTTTTAGATTGATTTATATAGGATTGATTTATTTTTTATAGGGTTATCACAGTCACATAACCTAGGTTGCGAGTTTTGCAGGTTAACCCAAGTGGATCCGATACTCAATATTTTTTTAAAAATATCATATTTGTTTTTTTTTAATAATCAAAATCACATTATTACTAGTCGTTTAGGTTGTTTTTAGAACCTAGACTATTTCTTTTTTATCATATTTTTTTGTCATTTGAATTTTTTTTTTTGGCAGCCAAATTTTTTTTAGTAGGACCACAACATAGTACGGGGTAATAACCTAATTAATAACTATAAGTTATAATGATTCAGACAATTATGAGTTTCTTAAATAATGTTCTATCCTTATCAACTACTTAACTATCAATCCTAGCACTTATATTAATGACCGGTAAATAACTAGATCATTAGTTTGCACTATGATGTGGGTTAAGGAAAAAAAAATATCTAAGCATTGCTAAAATTTTATCTAGTAGAAAAAAAAAACTAAATTGTTTGGGGATTGACTCGAAATGGCCTAGTCAACTTTGTGACTACAAAGACAACTTGTATGATCAATAAAACATAGTTTGACAAAAAAATCAAAATGACATTTGTTAAAAAAAAATATTGAGATGACAACATATTGAATTGACGCAAGTCAACCTAGGTTAATTCATCAAATCTACAACCATAGTCATAAGACCATGATAATCCCCCGTAGAAAAAAAATCAAAATAAATTATAAAGCCTAATTTTCAATTATCCCGATATTGAAAATGAAATTGTGAAAAAAAATCAATTAAAAAAATAAACAAAAAAATTAACGACTCGGGTAAACCTAGGTTAACTTGCCAAAATAGTTGTTTGGGTCATGAAATATAGATAACTTCATATAAAACAAACAAAAAAAATTGGGAAACTCAATTTATCAATTAACCGAGTGTTAAATGATGAAATTTTAAGCAATAAACTAAAAAAAAACCAAAATAATAACTTGAGTCAACCCGGGTTAACATGTTAAACCTGTGACCTAAGTCATGAGATTAAGATAACCTCATCATAGAAAGCAAACTAAAGAACAATCCGAGTCAACTTAGGCTAACTTAATAAACCTGCGACCCGAGTGATGAGGTTAGATAACCCCATTGAAAACAAATCGAAATAAATTATGAAATATAATTTTCAATCAGTCAAATATTGAGGGATGAAATTGAAAAAATATACAAATTAAAAATTACTAAAAATAACCTGAGTCAACTAGGGTTAACTCACCAAACTCATGACTCGGGTTATAAGACCGTAATAACCTCATAGAAAGCAAATCAAAATAAATTATGAAACCTAATTCCTAACCAATAAAGGTTGATGAAATTGGAAAACAAAAAAGAAAAAAAGAAAATGAGTTAATTTGGTTAACTTGTCAAACCCATGACTCAGGTCATGAAGTAGAATAATCTCATAAAAACCAAATTGAAATAAATCATTAAACCCATTCCTAAACAAACCAGATGTTGGAAAATAAAACGAAAATTAAAAAATAAAACATAAAAAACATAACAAAGCACTATTGAAATAAATAGTGTTTTGTGAAATGGTGCACACTAAAACCACCACCTCTTAATGTTTTGTTAACTAGACTGTTGGCTTGCACTGCATTGCAAGTCATATTAATTTTTTTAATGTAAAAAAAATATAGCTTGAATAAAAAAAAATTAAAGACATCTTTTAAAAAAATATTGAGATAGAAACATATTAGATCAATCAAGGTTAACCAACCAAATGCACGACCTAGATCATAAGACCATGATAACCCAATATAAAGCAAATTGAAACAAATTTTGAAATAAAATTCCTAATCAATATAATGTTGAAGGATTAAATTGTAAAAAATAATTAAAAATATATAAAAAAATCGAGTTAACTTGCCAAACCCAAGACATGGGTCATATTAATCAACCCATTATTGAAGGATGAAATTCAGATTAAAAAAAGGGCACAAATAAAACAAACTGAATCAACCTGAGTTAATTTACTAAACTCAGAACCCATATAATGACACAAAGATAAACTCATAGAAAGCAAACTGGATTATGAAGTTCAACTCTCAATCAACCAATTGTTGAAGTTAACCTAATAAACTTGTGACCTAGGTCCAAGAGAGTGTGATAACCTTATAAAAATCATATCAAAATAAATTATGAAGTTTAATTCACAATTAACCAATTGTTGAAGGAATTGAAAAAAAACACACAATAAAAAAACCTAAGTCTACCCAAGCCGCCAAACTTGTGACATGGGTCATGAGACTGGGATAACCTTATAGAAAACAAACAAAAAAAATCATGAAGCCTAATTCCTAATCAACCCAATGTTGAAGGATGAAATTAAAAGAAAAAAAAACTTTAGTCAACCAGGTTAACCCGCTACAAAGGTTATGAGATTAGTATGACCACATAAAAAGAAAACCACAACAAATCATAAAGCCTAATCTCCAATGAACCAAATTTTGAAAGATAAAACTAAAACAACAAAGATTCAAAAAAAAATGAAGGAAAAAAATTATTAAAATGAATAGTATTTTTTGAGGTGGTGCATAGTAAAAGCATCACTAAGGAAAAAAATATTATTGCAATGATAATATTTTGTAAGATGATGCATAATAAAAGTACCCTTATTTTAGTGTTTTTTTAATTTTAATAAAAAAGGACACAAGAAAAAAAAGTGAGTTAACCCAAGTTAACTTATTAAATTTGTCGCACGTCAATGGACGTCGATCATAGGACTCCCACGAAATCGAGGGGGGGGAATGTGTATCGTGGAAAATTGGGAGTCGCAACCTAATAATTAAAGGAAATTAGAGATCCCAAAATATGTATTGTTACCTTTACTATGTGTTGTCCTAAATTTATATTTTTCATTGCCCTTAACTATCCTAATTATTTTCAATTTATTTCCAATCTATTTCTTATTATTTGAGAAAATTATGATGTTGGTCTTTAGATAGATCAAAAAATAACACCAGTCCCTAAAAATAAAAGAATTGTCAAAAATGTTGACTTTTAGTCTTAAAAATAAATTTTTTGCTAAAAATAGGCATAACTCGTATTTGATTTTAAAATCGAGACATATAAAAATATGATGATTGTCCTTAAAAAGAGAGATTTCGTTGAGATTGTTAAAACAATTGGCATTGGATCTATATGGATGATAAGAACTGAGCTTTGAACCTACAAGAGTGGTAAAAATAGATTTCGACCCTTTTGTTAAAAAAAATTATGTAAATTGAAAATTTTTGTCATTGTTTATTTATTGTTTTGGAAATAAAACATGAGTTTTTGATTATTTTTTTTCTAGTATATAGGCCAAACAGACCAATTTATTTGGGTCAAGTATTAATGGACTTCATAAACTTGTTATTAAATCCAAATATGCATGAATAAATATTTTTTTCTATAAAAATTGATAATAAAAAATAACATTAACATTTTTATTTAGATGCTAACACAAAAAATATTATATTAGATTTTTATACTATGACAAGTATTTTTATTGAATGCTAAGATATGAAAATTATTTTTGGGGTTTTGTTTTATTTCCCTTTTTTTGTAAACAAATAAAATAGAAAGACAAACGTTTTTATATTATACAATGGTAAAATATGCAAAAAATGATTTTTCAGAAAAAAAAAAAATACTTGGCCATAATGCAAATTAAAAAACAAATGTTTAATTCTTTTTTATAGTGTTATATTTTTTATTTGTTCTAAACACATGTAAAGAAAATAAGTCATGCATCACACACATACATTCTCTTTCATTAATTAACACACCCACACCACAATCATTTTATGAACATCGTCACAATTCAACACACAAATTGATAAACCATTGATAGAAGAAGAAGGATCAGTTACGTGAAAGACTAGTTACAGAGCTGAAGAGTTGGTTAAGCTGAAGAAGAAAGAAGGATTGGTTACATTAGGATTGTTGTTAATTATTCTCTTCTACTTATAACCACCTGTAACAGAATTGTAACTAATCCTAACTGCTTTATAACTGCTAGCAACAGTTATAATAACTGTCATGACAGTTACAATCTGTAACTATATATATGCATGTGTATACACAAATGAAATACAGAGAAAAATATAATCTTCAGAAAAGAAGAATTTTCCTATTTCTATCTTGGTATCAGAGCTTTCTTCTGAAAGAGAAACTTCTTTCCCTCTTCGATTCAGCCATGACTTCTGCTTCAAGTAACTCCTCCTCTATCTCCAGTCCTCTTGGATCTGGGCAAACCACAACAATGGCACTCACTTCATCCTATCAACAGCTCAACCATGCATTACCAGTAAAACTTGATTGAACCAACTATGTTTTGTGGAAATCTCAAATTGATAATATTGTTTTTGCTAATGGCTTCGAGGATTTCATAGATGGCACCTCTGTTTGTCCAGAAAAAGAATTGAGTGCAGGTGTAATCAATCCAGCGTTCATTGCTTGGAGAAGACAAGATCGCACAATCCTCAGCTGGATTTATTCATCCCTCACACCAGCTATCATGGCACAGATCATTGGACACACTACTTCTCAGTCTGCTTGGAATGCGTTGGAAAAGACCTTCTCTTCTTCTTCAAGAGCCAGAATAATGCAACTAAGGCTTGAACTGCAATCCACAAAGAAAGGATCCTTGCCTATGATAGACTATATCATGAAGGTGAAAGGAGCTGCAGACAGTTTAGCAGCCATTGGAGAACCTGTATATGAACAGGATCAAGTCATGAATCTACTTGGAGGACTCGGTTCTGACTACAATGCAGTAGTTACAGCTATCAACATTAGAGATGATAAAATCTTAGTTGAAGCAATTCATAGTATGCTTCTAGCATTTGAAAATCGACTTGAGCAACAAAGCTCAGTAGATCAAATCTCTGCAATGGCAGCCAATTATGCCTCTTCCTCTAATAACAGAGGTGGTGGAAGGAGATACAATGGCAGTAGAGGACATAGCTATGCAGGCTTCACTCCAAATGCCAACAATTACAACTACAGAGGCCGTGGTCGTGGGGGCAGATATACACAGAGTGGAAGACACAATTCAATCAGTTCAGAAAAGCCACAATGTCAGTTATGTGGGAAATTTGGGCATACAGTACACGTCTGTTATCACAGATTTGACATTTCCTATCAAAACTCTTCCAATAATGGTACTGATTCTATGAATATGAATATCAGAAGTCAAAACAATATACTTGCTATGGTTGCCTCCTCTAATAATCTTGCAGATGACAATTGGTACCTTGACTCTAGAGCAAGCCATCACCTGACTCAGAATGCTGGGAATCTAATCAATTCTACTCTATACACAGGGACAGATAAGGTCACAGTTGGTAATGGTAAGCACTTATCCATTTCCAACATTGGTTCCCATCGTCTAGTCTCTAACACTCGATCATTTCAACTCAGAAAGGTGTTCCATGTTCCATTCATCTCAGCAAACTTGATTAGTGTTGCTAAGTTCTGCTCAGATAATAATGCCTTGATTGAATTTCGATCTAATAGTTTCCTTGTGAAGGATCTGCATACGAAGAAGATACTAGCACAAGGCAGACTTGAGAATGGAC